>Ga0153924_1000068_pt1 | contig 75700 bp, 82 predicted proteins | sample TSNJ008MetaG_FD_104709 | JGI IMG/M metagenome (GOLD analysis project Ga0153924, IMG submission 104709) | Attine ant fungus gardens microbial communities from New Jersey, USA - TSNJ008 MetaG | ecosystem: Host-associated > Fungi > Mycelium > Unclassified | place: USA: New Jersey, Wharton State... | reverse complement strand
TGCTTGTCTAACTTCACTTTTTTGAGCACTTTGATTATCAAATCAACCAATCACAAATCAGTAAGTGGCCATTTGTGATACACTTGCTTAACTTCTAGAGTTTGAAACTAGTGGACATGACCCTATGGATATGCATTTATTGAGTTCATTGTTAATCAATAGATTTGAGTATTTTAGAGTTTTGATGTCATAATGTACCATCAAATCTCTATTATACCTTTACCACTTTTATTAGGCTTCTCTCAATAACTTCTCTCATCCCTCCAGTGTTTGACTAGGCAACAATTCCATTCCAGATCCATAACATCAGCACTCTGTGGAATGTTGGAAGAAGAGAGCATAGTATACTGGCTGCAACATAGCTCAGCTGTCTATAGAAAGTTAAAGGCAGTTCACTTTGCCCAATACAACAGTATGGTCTGCATCTTATATTGATTTGGAATCAGTTGAGGTTGAAAGTTGTGCCTATGGCACAGTGAAACTAATCTCAGTGTTTGGCTGAATGTTTGATGATACAAGGCATGACATTTCATTCTTGGGTGTAATAAATAAATAGTGTCTGCATTGACTGTAGATATAAACAACCTCTGGTAACATAGTTGACATCAAAGGGCGCAACATATTTACACTGATGTGAACGGACAAATCAAATGTCTGTCACATCTGTTATTCTTTTCTTTTTACCATGTCAACACCACAGGAGCCCTCCCAAGTTTTTGACGACTTCAACATCGATTTGTTGGTTAAAGTCTTGTCCCATACCGCTTTCAGTGAGCTGCCACGTCATAAGTTGTTTACTTTCCAGGATGTAACGTCACAAGGTCCCTTTTTCACCTTCTTTATACCCTTGTTTTATCTCTCCCAGGGGGAGCAAATAACCAGCAAAAGTGTTATTTATTCCGCATCCCATTGTGCTGCCGTGTCTGCTTTCTGTGAGTCTATTGCTTCAAATGTTGCACCTTTTGTTTCTGTCGCTCATCGTGCTGGGACACTGTTCTAGGGTTTATCAAATGGATTTCGTTGTTGTATAGAAACCAGGGAAATTTTTTGTTTGCTCCTGAACCTTTGGATTGGTCTGAGCAAATTGTAGTCATAACTGGAGGTCGGTAAATTAACGTGATGATGATTCTCGAGACTAAAGTGTCTAGGGTCTTCCGGTATTGGAGAGCTCCTGGCTAGGACGCTTGCTGTTCGAAATGTCACGGTCATTGTTCTTGATACAAAGCCTATTCAGCAGACAGAAAACTGTACGTATCCACCTGAGTTGCCGAGAATTTACTTGAATCAGATATAATGATAGATAATATCACGTATTACAAGTGTGATGTGTCCAAATGGTCGGAAGTCGAGGCTGTGGCTGGAAGAATCAAGGAAGAAGTATGTTCAATCTATCGATATGCTGACAGTTGATGATGTTCTACCTTAGATCGGGGAGCCAACCGTGCTCGTCAACAATGCAGGAGTTGTCCAAGGAAAATTGATCCTTGATCTTTCTGAGAAGGACATTGAACAGTAAGTGTTTGATTCTTTCATTGTTCGAAGCACATTGCTCATTTTGCCCCTTTGAGGACTTTTGGAGTGAACACATTGGCACATTATTGGACCATCAAAGCATTCCTTCCTAGTATGCTCAAAAGGAAATCGGGTCATATTGTGAATTGAGGAATGTATCCCGGATTCGCAAGCTAATCAGATCTAGGTGACGATTGCTTCCGCCCTAGGCATAATAGGCGTCCCACGGTTGAGTATGTGGTTTGGGAGCGTTGAGTCCATTACTCCGAACCTCATTCTCGTTCTACTACAGGCGACTATGCTGCTTCGAAGGCCGCAGTAATATCGACGAACAACATTCTTCGTGCAGAGTTAGACAACAAGTTGAGTAAAGAGGATGCGACGTCTTGAATTGTGAATTCATCCGCTCCTTCACTAGCTACAAAGCGCCTGGAATCCGGACCACGCTTGTGTGTCCAGGACATGTTCTAACTCAACTTTTCCAAACATTACGTTGTAGGTATAGTTCATCCGATCCAAAAAAAAATACCTCGAGACGCCGTGCTCTTACCCTCAGATACAAAGAGGATTCAAAGATTCCTCTTGCCTCCCATCCAGCCTGTCGATGTGGTCAAGCCAATCATTGCAGCCCTTGATTCACAATTATCGCAAACAATTATGGTTCCGTTCTTCGTGCAATTAGGGCCATACATAAACTTGATGCCGAGTTTTGTTCACGATCTCTTAGAATATGTGAGTATCAGATTGTCCGGCTATTACGTCCCTCATCATTGTCGTACAGATTACGTCGGCAAATCAGATGATGGCTTTTTTCAGAGGAGAGAACGAGGAGGCGTGTGCAGGTCCGAAGAAGGAGTGAGCTAGTCGCTTAGATTTGCAGTTGTCGTATATAATTATGTAGGGAGACAAAAGCTGGTGCTGCACAATGTCGCGTCTTTCATGGGCTTGAATCACTCCCCCATTCACCCCGCAGTCCCCTCATGTCTGTTGCATGAACCCATGTGCTACCCGTGTGAGCACCTTCAAATACCGGGTGCTCGGCTGTCTGAACCGAATTATCTCCTTTTCCACGACATGGTATGTGCATCATATTATGTTTGCTCACTGCTGACCATGTCCTCCAGCTTGACATGGTTTCTGGCAGAGCGCACGCAGCGCAGGACTCAGAAGATCTTCGCTCGGCCGAAGAACGTGATAAGGTTCGTCTGCACGCGTTTTTAGCACACAAGCTAAATACGTTCTACCGCAGGACACTCTGCGAGGGTACTTGAAGGAATTAACTAACATCGTATTGCACTCGGATTGTCCTCATATTGTTCCGCATATAGTCATCACCCCGGCTGGTGAGACTCCGGATGATTTTTACATTCCCTGGAACAACCGCACTCACCCCCAGTGGCCTGGCTTCCTAATGGTGCCACCTTACGACCTGACCACTGGCCGATTACACCACTATCACTATCAACCTCTCCCATTGGAGTCTGACGACCATTTTTTTGATGACAGCACTCTCGTTAATGGGGGTGCAGCGAAGGAGGTTGTCCTATCGAAACGCGTCTTTTGTCATTCTCGGTTCCGCTCCTTCGTATGAGCAACTTCATGTTTTTCATTCCCTTGCTAATCCATGTCTAGGTGGAGACGACCGCAAATGAACGACTCATATTATACCACGTTGCAAGGGCACTCCAGAAACACCAGTGTAAAACTACCGTAAGTTCATTTCAAGCTTATCATTTTTGGCGTCTGCTCATCTCGTTTTGGCAGGCTTATGCAGCTAGTGCTCGTGCTCCAGCATTTTGTCAACGCTATCACGCACTAGATTCCCTAGCTTCGATTGAAAAACCCTTCACATGGACGGATCCCGCAGAGGTATACCCTCGGCCTGTCTCAGCTGCGATTGCGATTGAACTCCTCTTAGCCTCTACTCACGAACACCAAGCATATGCTCGGTGCCACAGTTCTGGAATCATCTTGTCCATTCGTCGCGCCACATATCATCATCAATAGCCCCCCTCCTCAAAATCCTTGGATCCCGTGGCACAACGCCCTCAATGATCCTCAAGATGGTCGCTATCTCATCGTTCCTTCTTCCCGAGTCAATTACATCAATATGGACGAAGATGAGGGAGAAGAGGTGGAATCAAGAAGTGTGATACCATCCGCTACTTCTCTGAAGTTTTTTGATGATGAGGAAGACATCGATGATACTCAAGCGGATGAAGATTATGAGGATGAAGATTATGAGGATGAAGATTATGAGGATGAAGATTATGAGGATGACTTGGAGGTGGATCACTTTGAGAGTCCAAGCCCACCACCTTCACGACCATCTTCACCCGGTCCTGAAACTCCAACAAATGATGCCGTCACTTTCTTGCGCGGTGTCTTTAGTGTGCGGCGGCACAATTTCTTAATTGACGAAGATGATGAGAATGACCGGGCTATGGCTTTAGCTATAGCCAAAAACGCGGTAGAGAGGCAGTACCTTCATCATGATAGTGCTTCTCTACTTCACGTTTCTTTACCGCTGACTGAAGAAGATTCTCCGCTTGATGTTGCTGTGGAGGAATTTTCGCCTAGGCCGAATTTGCTGCAGATGCCGACAACATTTATGGATGAAGATGATGGATTGCCTCCGTTCGACGATTGGTATTTGGGAGCATCGCATAATGTGCAGACGCCGACATTAGTTCCAGCCGCTGTTGCTTGATGTCCCCTCTCTCCCGAGTGTGTCGGTGATTCATTCATGGTGCTCCTCTTTCATCTTGATTTGTAGCACCCTGGATGCCCATTGCCTTTTCATCCTGGCTCTCCTCGATAGTCACTACCTACACCTCCAATCCACACAATCGATCATGTTTGCCACCTAGATTTAATGTCGGTGCCACGTCGCCACGGTCATGGTACACCGTCACACCTCTCCTAGTCAAACGATATTCCGCCAAGACAACTACACAGACACATCATTCTTCCTGGTCACATAGCACGTTTGATTTTAATCCATGCACACTATAATTCCCCCAATATGCTTCATTACTTTGAAACATCGCACACTAATTTCTGAAGGTTGGACGTATGTTTCATATAAATTTCATTGAATTGTCTCTGTGGTGGAGTAGTTTCAGGCCAGACCTTCTCTGGGAGCCACTTGTTGAATTTGACAGCACTACATTCATTTTCTTAATTTCAAATAACACTGGATAACCATGAAGCGTTTCCAGGGTATAGTTGTATTTGAAATAATACAATAACATCTTCCTCCGCTAACAACAAATTTGGACGACCTTGGATTTCGGATTAATCGAACACCCACGTTGTTGGCTATATAAGATGGGATGAGTTGAAACTTGAGCGAGGCTCCACATGGCCTGTCTCAGAGTAATTTATTCTTTATTGTTTTAGATCCCATGTATAAACTCCGGGAAAAATAGTCTTACCGTTATGTAGCAGATAAAATTGAGTAATATTATTGAAGGGTAAATGGTATTTATTACGATACATGAATCGGGAACCCTGTCGAATTGGTGAATGGCTAGTAGCTATGTGGTGGCAGCCCAGACAAACATGATAAAGATACTCTTTGGACTATTCGAATAAACGCTGAAATGGACATCTACAGAACTTCCACATCATCCGCGACTGGGATGCCCTAGATGTGGGTGTCTCAGCCGATAACAGCCATGTGTAGGATGCCGTCGAGATAAGAGTTGACTACACGGAGAATGACGTTTCAACAGACAGATGCTATCCCAACGTGAGATAATTATTTTGGACTACTACACAACAAATGCGATCGGTGTGTGGTATTGCAAGATCATCCACTCCGATATTCACAAACGTGTTAGATAAGAAACAATCTCACAATAGCAGTCAAATCAATGTCTCAGGTGACAGACGCTTGCCAAGAGCTTCGATGATAAGTTATCTATGACTCGCCTCAGGGATGTCCGATATGGATAAGGAACAGAAAGAGAAGCGACGATCGTCGTAAATGAAAGTATAACGACAAGAGGTTCGTTTGCCAATCCCGCAATTTTTTTGGTTAGGTGAAGCAATGTTCGCCTGCGAATAACTTGTCCAATGCTGAATGGATGGATGAAAGTCGGTTTAGTAGCACCCATGAAGAAGTGCTTGGGCTCTCCTAGCGTGCCTTCTGTTCACCTACAACGCTAACAAGTGAGCAATCGAGAATCAGACCGATAAGCAACATACGAGTAAATTGGCAGTTTTGAAAGTCGAACTGTACATATGGTTTACCCCATTTTCACCTAACACTCGGGAAAACTTGTTGACGAGACCATATTTATCTATCAAATGGGACAGATATAATAAGCATATATTAAATCCAATTTAGACTGATAGGAACATACCTAACCCAAATTTTCTTAAATCAATTTGTAGGCATTTTAGTTCTCCAATGTTGAGACCCTCCTCGGGCGTAGGTAACTGGTCCGTTCCACTAATGAATTCATCTACATCCTCGCTCTCGCTCATAGAGGACCTAAATTCTAGGCTGCTACAACATACTAACAAATGTCTATCTTCAGGTTGGAATAGTGCCGCGAGAGTTTTCACATCAGCAGTAAGAGAGGACCCTTCTTGCGTTCGCGTGAAAGTGAAGAAGGGTACCTCAAGCACTGATGGGGACGAGGGAGATTTTCGGGCCCTGCGTCGAGGCAGGGAAGTGTCAATCGACAGTAGGGTCTGCGGTGTTTCGGAATCCAAGTCGAGACCGAAGGGAGTGGAGGGCGGAGAGTATGAGATATTTTTATCCTCCTCTTCGTCCTCCAATGAATATGAGGGCGAATACATGAACGATTTTGATGATGGAATGAGCTCCGGAAGCGCCACCAATTTAACTATTTTTAGACCCCATTGATCCACACCCAATTCATTTGAGAGGCCGACACAGGCCAGATCAGACTCAAGGATGCACACTTCACTACCAGAAAATGAGTGGGATTTTGGCAGTTCATTCAAATTTTGGATAGACGCTTTTCTATCAAGTGTGATGGTAGGAGAAAGGTTTACACTCGAGGCGAGGGTAAGTACGGTTGGCGAGGATGGTGAATAGGGTGACATGGGCTGGTAGGATGGCACAGGTGTCATGTTGGATGTGTAGAGATCAAAACCAGCGGTTTCGAACAAAGTGAGGGCCTCTTGGAGGCGAGATTCTTGAACCTGGGGTCGTTGGAGTCGAGAGCAAAAGGGAAACGAACAGTACGCACAAAGATGAAATCGCACATGTATGAAGACTGGTAGAAGATAGATATGCCAGCCGTGGCAAGAGGTCCCGAAAGTTCACTGACGCGTGCACCCGAGTTATCTAAATGATGAGCACATGGAAGCGATACTAGATAGGTACACACCATACTGGCCGGCATGTGAGTCGACCTGAAAGACACTCCAGGGCTCGTATGTAATTTCGACGGGGTCACAATGCTTTGAACGTCTGTCTCTTTGTGCGATGGCCTCAAAGTCGTGCACATGGGCCCAGTCTACAAGGAGAGATATCTCAATCTCGTTGGCAGTGACATTCAAAAATGTAGGCGAAGGGTGGAGAATGTGCCTGAGGACATGGCGGGAGAGAGCAGGAAGGCGGTTACGAGGGATGTGGACAAAAGCAAGAGGGACTGGGAGAAGAGAAATGGTAAAAGCGTCAGCCATGACGGAGGAGGAGCAAATGCTGGTCTTTATATAAGTCACGCTTATCTCCATATCATCCTTGTATAGTAGACCCAGTGCGTGATCTTCACCTTCTGCCCTGCACCTGGCTCACAAGCTATCGCTTATCACTGTCTATTGCCGTATAGTGCCAATCAGCAAATGGTGATCAAGCTTCTGCTTCTCAACTAACCTAGAGCCATGCTTCCTGCTAATCTTGAGCATCGACGGCTTGCAAGCCCGTTACGACCCTGCAAGTGGTGTCATTGGAATTTCTCATGAGGCTGCATTGAAATGCTTGGCAGAAACTTTTCCCATCCCATCGCTTCGTCTGACGTTGATGTTCGACACATCGGGCCCAGAACACGATCCGTTTATGGGATATCTTTTTGCTCACCTGCACGTTGAGAACACATGATGGCAAAATGAAAAGAGGTAGAATGTCAGAACCACGCTTTGCGGCCAGGCTGATACGCTGACAGCCGCAAAGCCGACTCATTGCCTTTTCGGGACTTTAGAATGTATTGAACAAACGGTGCGTGATCCTCGTGCAATGGTTCAATACCATTCATTGTCTTTAGTTGCGATCAGTCACTTCAACACTGAACCCCATCTCGGCACAAAACAGCGAGACTATTAGTTGTTGCATATGCCGTTCATGATATACGCAACAAGCTGGCATGTGGGTGGCAAGGATGATTTGTGATAAGTGCTGGTAATCTACTACCTTGTCATTCTACATTTCCAGCTGAAGCAGCGATACCCTCAGTCAACAGTCTTTCTCATTAATTACCAAAGTCTATGATCTTGCTACCTAGGTATCAAAGAATACATGATATTTGTTGGCAAAAAGAATGGTATAGAACAAAAACAAGCTTGCCGACACTAGTTGCACCTTTCCAAATAGGATCAATGAAAAACAAGGGCTATGAGGTGTGAAATAACTGGATAAGGTTCCTCGAGAACATTCAGCCACTATAACGCAGGAACCAAAACAAACTCCACTATCGAAAAGTAAATCAACGCAATACATCAAATAAAATCTTCATAAAAAAATATCTGTGAAAGGTCAAACGAATAGGAATCCACTCATGGGTGATGCAATGCATATGGCGAGACCAGAGTAACGAGAAGGCATCTAATCTGAACCTGCCATGAAGATATCCTTGACGAACTTCACATGTAAGATGAAACCGCTCGGAAAAAGAAAAGAAAAGGACACTCAATACAGCTCCGGGCAAGCAAGGGTGGTACCCAGCAACGGAACTGCAAAAAACTGCAAAATATCATTTACTACGAGCACAATAAACTAGAGCTACTCTCATCCCCTCTTCCCTCCACCACTGAATCTCCTCAACGTCCGTCCCGTCATACTATTCTTCACAACACCCCATACGTCGTTATCTCAACCGCAGTACCAGGACCCGTAACCGAGGTCTTTATTCGTTTGCGGGGTGGATGGTATTCATCAGGAGAGATCAAAGGCGGTGACTCTGCGCGGCGTTTATTTCTGCGCAGGTTATAGCACAGAAACATAGATGCATTAGATAAAGCAGGATTAGATGGAGGCAAATGTGAGAATGATCCTGATCTAAATGGTTGTAGAGTTGATGGTGCCGGTGGAACTGAATATATTACAGGGGGTAAAGAGACAGGCGCAGTAAACGCGGCATATGATCCAGAAACCTGCTTGAAAGATCCTTGTATAGCAGAATAATGCGGATTGTAAAACTGGGATATCGGTGAGACTGCCATGGCACTGAGATTAGGCGCTTGTGAGTTCGGAAACACGAGCCCGGAAGGGGCAGTAATGTAATTTATTTGGGATGATAGAACTGAAGGACCGGTCGCTGTCAAAGCTGACCCATTGGATGACACGATCGATGTGCCATGTTGGATGGGTTGAGATGCGGATTGGATCATACCGGGTTGCAAATTAGATCGGGAGCTCAAGTCAAGCAGCGCGTCGGTGCGTTTGATCTTCTGACGCTCAGGTGATACACATCCATTGTCCAGGACTGGCTCCGTCGGAATTCGTTGAATCCTTCTTGTTGATTCAGGTAAATGAACTTCCCTTTTGGATTCTTCTGCCAGGACATGATGGATCCCGTTCGGGACATTCACATGCCCAGGTGGCTGAATTTGACGCAGTGGCAGATGGACAGCAGGAACAGGCGGAAGGAGGTTTTCATAGCCAAAGTCGCGAACTTTCACCCCAAGCTCTGACAAAACTGAGATTGAAGGCTGTTCCGACAGAACTGGTTGACGACGGGAACGTGGGCATGGTTTAGTGGGCTGCCTAGTACGTGGATCGGCACCGGTACTGGCCACTGGATTAGAGTCTTGGGCTAAACGTTGGGTTGAGGATTCAGGGGGATTAAACGAAGTCGACTTTTTTCAAGAAGAAACAAGCAAAGACGTGTGACGTGAGGATAAACAGCTGATCGTATCTTGACTCACGGACGTCTGGATTGCTACATGCCTATACACTACTTGTGTGGAGACATCTGTATGTAGAGATGTCTGTAGCAGGGAGTTGGACATGTGTGGCCAAGTGGGGAGATGGTGGAAGTGGAAGAAAAGAGCGCAAACACACACACATATCCTTCACGTGGGATTTGATTCTCCTATTGTCAGTTGTAATGCTGCGACGTGCATGGAAGCCCATCGCTGCCACCGCTGCCGCCGGCGGTGCAGTCTATTATTTCGCCTACCGTAACTCCCAGCCTACTTTTAAAATTCCCGTACGCTCTACCGGCCCCGACGGTAAGCGTACAATGACCACCCGCACCATCCCCATCCTTTCGCTCAAGACCATCGAGGAACGCATCAACCAGAATGCGACGTCAAACTCACATACCAGTCCAGGGGGAATTGACTGGAATTACTCTACAGCTTCTCTCGCATCGAATGACCCAATAGAGGATGCCAATGCCACCCAGATCGTTCGGAGAGACGACTCTGACCCCTCGGCACCCGGCGACTATCTCTTCTTTGCTGTTATGGATGGGCACAGTGGTCCACATACCTCCCGACTTCTTTCCAAAGTCCTCACCAAGGCCGTTGCCCTGGAGATCTCCAGGCTTTCTAACCCTTCCGATGAGACTAAAGACACTCCAGGTGTTCTTACAAGCGTATCGCGACTCATCAGGGGAGGGACCCACAAATCTATTTCACCAACACAGACGACCAGGACTACAGAGCCAAAATCCGTTTCAAATGCCATCGTAGAGGCATATGAACGACTCGACACTGAGCTCATCAACGCACCCCTTCGTATTCTTGCCAACAACTTGGACGAAGAATCAAAAAAGGATAAAACTATTCCAGACCTTAGCCGCCACCCACTCGCACTGACTTCAATGCACCCCGCTGTTTCTGGCAGCTGTGCTCTCATGGCTATTTTTGACACCGCAAATCGTGATTTATATGTTGCGTGTACAGGTGACAGTCGAGCCGTGGCTGGTGTTTGGGAACCCTCAGAGGATGGTAAGGGCCAGTGGAGAATTGAGGTCTTGTCAGAAGATCAAACTGGGAGGAACCCAAACGAGGCGGAACGGTACGCGTCCAATTTTACTCTCTCTTTCTCCAAACTATATCTTACGTCATCCCATGTAGAATCCGCTCAGAGCACCCCGCAGATGAATCCGATCATGTGGTTCATCAAGGTCGTATCTTGGGAGGGCTCGAACCAACGCGTGCTTTCGGTGACGCGAGATACAAATGGCCACGGCGAGTACAAGAGACGTGAGCCCCCTCGTCCTCCCAATCTATCTCCTCCAACCAACCAATCCCTTTCTTGCCGTACAGACTCAACCAAGCGTTTATGATTGGCAACGGAAAGCCTCTACGTCCACCACCTGCAGTTTTCAAAACTCCACCCTACGTCACCGCCCGTCCCGTCGTCACGCATCACAATTTCACATTCCCTTCATCCACTCCTACAACCCCTTCTCAGGGCACCAAAAAACCTATTCGTTTTCTTGTTCTTGCCACGGACGGTCTCTGGGACGAGCTCTCTAATAGTGAAGTGGTCTCTCTGGTTGCAGGTCACCTCACTGGTCTCAAGGGAACAATACCCAAAGCAACGCTCCCCTCTGTCATCAACGTAACAGCAGGTTCCTCATCTGGCATCAGTGGTAAATCGACTTCGGTGGCGCAGAAGGGCAAGGAAAAGGCAAAAGCAGGGAGTTGGGCATTCAAGGATGAAAACCTCAGTGCTCATCTGATCAGAAATGCATTTGGCGGCGGCGATGAACCCGCTTTGACTCGATTGTTGAGCATACCTGCCCCTTATTCGAGGAGGTATAGGGACGATACTACGGTCACTGTCATTTGGTGGCAGGAGGGCGCGGAACCGCAGGTCGGCGTCGAAACGATCAAGGCCAAGCTTTAGATCACTCTTTCATTTTATCACTACTGTTTGTTTTAGTTAGCTCGAGAAGGGACACTGATATCCTTCCCAAGAATTGGATGTTGGGTGATAACTGATAAGCCTTAAACGTGGGACGATACAAAAAGCACTGTCTTCATCAAACGGACTTAAAAATCGACCAACTGCAGTGACACATCGTGCCTGGTAATCTGAGAATAGAATCCTTACTTGCACACAAAAAGTCCAATCACAAAATGAAAAGCAAAAAAAACACCACGTCTGCATACGCTACACCGAAAGCAATCTAACTTGTCCACTTGTACTACCTATAACCCTCTTGGCACGCGCCCTCTCCTCTTCCCGTACGTATTCATCCTACCATGCCTAGCAGCCATGCTATTCTCCGAACCAAATCGATTGAACGGGCTCACATAGGGCTTAGGTCCATCACGACCGCTACTACTACTCTGACTCCTCCCATTAGCGTCCATCGACGCACGCGCTTTCGATCCTGCCATATACTTTTTATGCTTCTTGGATTTCTCACCATTGTGGTGATGGTGGTGGTGGTGAAGGTGATGTCGATGAGAATGGAGCTTTGTAGGACTCGAAGAAGGGGTATAATCATCCTTGTCCTTGTCATCTTCATCCTTGTCATCATCCTTGTCTGATTTGTCGTCCAATTGAGCCCCGTTCGCACAGGAAATGCCGTTGACTTTGGATCCGCTCACTCCATAGAAATCAGCAGAGGGTATAGGAGATGATGAAGGGACATGTCTAGATGATGGCGGCGGTGATGATAGTTTTCTAGATAAAGAGGCATCAGCATCAGCCTCCTTTTCATTGCCTTCTCCCTCCTGGTCGCTCTCCACGATTGCTCTTATCCCGACTTCGCCACGCTTGTCCCCAAGCTCCTTCTCCTGTTCCTTGTCCTCATTTATGTCACTCGAATCATAACTCTCCAATACCGCCAACGCTTTTGTCGCCTTGACCTGATCAGCAGCTTTGGCAGCTTTGATTTTCTGTTTGATCCTCTCTGCCTGCGGATCCACCTTCTTCGATAGTTCCTCGCCACTAGCGTTGTGGTGGTGCGTCTTCGCTTTCTTTATTGGAGAACCTATCGAAGGGGAAGACTTGCCCATCGGTGAAGGAAGCAGCGGCCCAATGAAGTTCCCACGTGGGCTATTGACTCTCTCGCCCACATCGTCCTCTCCATCTTCATCAGCATTGGTATCCTCCCGCTCCCGATTCCGCTTCTTCATCCCCGACGTTAAGCTCTCTTTGTCCTTGTATATCCCATTCAAACTGCTTTTGACAACAGCCTGAAGCCCCTGGCCCTTATTCCGTATATAGAACAAGATGTATGCAGTCTTCTTGTTGAGCGGGGGCCCATGATGGGGAGAAACTATCTCATCGTTCATCTCGTACCATTTTCCTGTCCGGCTTTTCACAAAAGCAAAGTAATGGCCAGAATTAGGGCCACCGCCTGCATGACAAATGACACCATAGAGAGTATATGTAGGTCCAAACGCGTCTTTCGACATGTAGGGTTGGAGATTCAAAGTTTCATCATACATGACGTGGTGTCCTATCTTGCGGCCAAGAGGTGAAAAGCGTTTGAGGTGCACGGTGAGAACCGCAGGAGCTTCGTGAATTGTGAACCGCTTTTCTGCGTTAACGTGCTTCTTGCACCTACAGTTGGGTCAATGAGAAAAGGGTGAACGTAGATGATTGAGTGAAAAACGTACTTTTCACATTTGTACTTGTCTGTCCCCTTGAGATGATCAGGTGAGATAAATGAACTGAGAGCTTCCTTCAATGAATCAGTTTTGATGATATCAAGGCTTAGGTCGAGGATTCGATCGAACGTATCGCTGTTATAGCCACAACTCTCGCAGCTGACCCGGGACCGAAGCTTGCCGCCAAATACCTTGTGAATGAATGTAGTCTCAGAGAGTTCGACTTCCAACTTCCTGCAAAGCACGGTTAGAAGAGAGATCAAGATATCTGGCCAAGCAGCATACTGAGGATGTCCATGCATCAGTGATTTCTGCATTGCATCAATGGCATAGCGAAGAAATTCATGCGAGTCTTCTTGACGACCTCGCCGCATATGCTTTGCAATGGCTAGATGATATAATTTATGAGGTGCATCAAGGTGTAGACATAAATTGGCGTACTTTGCAGCCGATTCGACACGGGCAGAGGAGCAAATGGCGTCGCCGATGTCTTGTGAGCTTGCACGACAACTTGTTTAAATGAACATATCATACAAAACTTGTCACCTGTACGACCTAAAAAAATACAATGACTCGTCATCCAGGCAAAAATGGTGAAGGTTCTCAAACGTACATTTTTCTTTGTTGTGCGCGATGACAGAGCGTAGCAGTGGTGGAGTATGCAACAAACACTGAAGTGCACTATTTAGAAAACAAGTATTCCCAGTGTTATACAGACCAACTGCGCGGTCGCATGTCTCTGGCCACGCCAAATCGACTCCGGGAACCGACAGGGATAGATTCTTGGCGACCGATGTCGGACTACGTGCTGTGATATCGATTTGAGTAGCAGTCGGTGAGGCAGGAGACTTGTGTCGAAGGCAAGTTGCATCGGGCCTCTGCAACAATAATGAAATATCTGACAACAAATAGAACGCGACGGCACGTACATCCTTGGCAGAGAGCTTAGGAGAAACATTGATAGGCTGATATTTGCCCTCTGGGACGGCTAGCGTACCCGAGGATGAACCCTCGACAAACTCGATGGGAGGTGGTAGCAAACTGTTGAATGCATCGACGTCTCGTGCCGGACGAAATGAGAGAGAATCCTCTGAAGAGTTTTTAGGGCCTGTTGGAGAGAAGGGAGCAGCAGGACGAAACGGCGATGCAAGCATCGTAGTTGACGCTGTGTGGGGAGTATTTGGTTACGAGAGCAGAGTAGACCGCGACTACGGGGGGAAGAATGTTTATGGAAATCACATCATTCTTGTTACGTCCAATCACAGCTCATATCAATTAACATTTATCTGTTTTACATCGAGCTTCGAACTTGGCTACTACTAACAGTATTAAAATTCATCCGGATCAAGATACTAGTTCTCTTCAAAATACTGGTCCTCTTCTATAACCGGCCCATAGTCGAGAAATCCTGTGTACATCCCATGTGGCTCATCGAGCGAAGACCCAGGATTTGACATCGAGGAACTGGCCCCTTCTTCAATCTTGTAACACTCATACAACCGATTGTAGATTTCATCCCCGGGGAGTTGATCTAACGATCTTATCCAATTGAGCCAGAGAGCTAACTCATCTGACTTCATCTCGTTAGACGGAGCCCCAAGCTCTGGAAAAGATTAAATCAGATCGACATCACAAGAACCCAAGAAAAATGATATTACTTCTGGATGGATAAACATCGTCTGGAACCAGCGTCGGACCCTTGATATCCTCAATTGCCACTTCCTCCTTCTCGATTGCCACCTCCTCCTCGATCGCCACTTCCTCCTTCTTGACTACCACTTCCTCTCTTTGCAAAGATCGCAAATACTGTGGTGTACAAATACCTCCGATTTCGGGATGTTTATCCCGGACATGTTTCATGAAAACAGATCTGCGGGTGATCCTGACAAAAAAAACAAGTTAGGCAGAATTTATATGTATAGATGGATAGATCTAACTTGGACTTGCATAGCGGGCAATGGTGTTTCTTGCCACAATGAGTCTCTCTCCTGTGTCAAATCCGCGACGATGAGTCGCCGAATACTGCGGAGCATAACCCACATGGGAACGAATTCAATCTAGTGCTGTTGATCGTCAATATTATAAAACATCAGTACGAAAAAAAAACTTACTGGCTACTAGACTCCGGTGCACTGTCCATGAATTTCTTATTGCACTGGTCGCAACACCATGTCCTATAAAACCATTACTAACAAGCCTTATGAAGGAAATCGACGAGAAAGACTTACTCCACGCCATGCCACCGTTCGAGACGGTGCAAAATCCAACTTCGCATAAAGAACCTCCCGCACTCTGCGCACTTGCATTCCTGAAACAATAATATCAGTAAATCGTTGTGGTTATCATTCAAGATCGCTACCGCATATAGCGCCACATGACGACAAAGGGTGGCGACCGACAGGACTTCAAAAAAAACTTACCGTAGCGATGTTAGGCATGGTAGTCTTTACAAAAGCGTCGAGGTTGGGAAAAGTTGTTAGATAACGACAAGCATAAAACGCTGGGGTTTATATGGAAATTTGGGATGGGGAGCCGACGTTTTGGGAAGATAAAGAACACATTGAAAAGGTAGGTATGGCTGATCAATGTTCCCAGATAATCAGTTGTTGCCACAAGTAAGAATTCCGATGTAGCGGCCATGGGAGAACTGATCTAATTCAGACGGATCTCAACATTCCTTACACCGCTTTGTAAAGTGTTTGAGATCTATCTGAAAAATATCAGTTTTCATATGACCGCTATATCCGAGTTTTTACCTGTGGCAACAATGATGATCTTTGAATGTCCATCGGCCATGCCTCATTTTTCAAAGTGTTCTTTATCTGCCCGAAAAATCAGATCCCCATCCCAAATCCATATACCTAACGACAACTTTTCTTTTTTGTAAAGATCATCATGTCCAACATTGTTGCGGTGAGCATCTCTTTGAAGTCCTGTCAGGAATATCCCTGATATCACTTATGTGCACCATCCATTGTTCTCAAGTTTTCATGAAGATAGTAGTACCATACAAGTGTATATTAGATGATTATACTAGGATCATTGGCCATTAGTCTCGGCAAGAGTATATTTCCTAGGTACAGTTCCAATTTCTCGTCTCAAAAATGAAGTTACAGTATGCTCATTTGTTCATCAAGGCAGTATGTTTCGAAAAAAATCTAGAAACCGAGATATCGGTCCAGCGCTTCCTTATTCGCTACTCGGTTTCGATAAGGTTATCAAAATCAGCCGGTTAATTACAATTAGCCGCGTGCCCATTTTTCCCCGACCCTGAAAGGAACCCGGAACTTGAATACGACCCGTACTAACAATCAAGATCTCCCAAGCGTCGTCCATTGTCCTTCCGGCGGCAAGCTTTACTCAGACCTTTTGCTCGTCTCTGAACGAAAAAAAACTTATAGATCAGCTCTGTTCTGTTCATGTCGACAATGATCCGTTCCCTCGGTTTAGATGTTCAGTCTTTATAAATACAAATAAATAAATCAATTGCCACGATTGCATCTGTGCCGAACATGCGCTCATGACAGGGACATGACAAGAATCTAACTCAAAGGGACGAATAATGAATACACTTGTTCCATGACGTTGCTGAAGGAAAAAGGGAATTCAAAAGAGCAGATAAAGTTTATGGGGAGCTCTCAATTCTTTAACAGCAAACGTAGCTGGGATATCTAGCTCCCCACAGTAGATTTATTACATTTATCCATCGATAATCAACCCTTGTGACTACCCGAGAGAATTCAATCAGCCTTAGCTTCGTAAATTTTCCTAATTCGAGTCAAGGGAATGCTCTTTTCTTTCACACGGTATGGTCATACTTAACAGCATCCTTTATCCCATATGCTATCATTCATTCCAAAATTTTATCCCATCCTCCTCGGATGACCGTTGGGCCTATTTCCTGATGGTACATGTCAAAAGCCCCCGATATAAGAGGTGAGTGATCTACGATGATGTTTCTGTCATGATCAATAATAGTAATGCCCATGCGAAGACACTGTATCGCGACCGACTAGAAGCACTCAGAATTAAATGATCAGCACAGACACTGATGTGGAGCCAGCGGAACTAGTAAGGACCAATAGAAAGCGCAACGTGGCCCAGTACACCTTGATCGTGATCCGAACAAAAACATATGAGTGTGAGCGTAGTAATGCCAAGGTGTACCCGTGTCCCCTCTCAATATTTGATGACGACGCTCTTGTCCCGTTAGATTTTGAAGCACCTGGACTGATAATCATCTATTATAATCATTATCACATGTAGATTGTGTGTGAGAATATTCTAGCTAACGATTGGTAAAGGCGTATGGTTCGCTACAGCAGTTAGTTCAAGCGTGGGAAGTGGCTACTCCAAGGAGCGGCAGGAACCGACAAAAGTCAGTCGGATTACGAAATTAGAATCTCGACGCCAATCAGTCGTTGTTCCGAATGTGAGGAATGTATAGCTCAGTACTCGTTCCTCCTGCTCTCATATCCTGGTATCAAGCAACTCGCCAGGGGAACTGAGATACTATTTCAAAAATTCTTGATTCGATATATTTGGCATGTTGTTGCCGTGATCGGTAAACTCCGATCATGTGGAGGACAAAACCAACCAACCAACCGAGAAGGGCGACCCAGTGGCTTCGTAAAATGTGCTCTCGTTCATCCACAGAGTAATTTTACAAAGGTTTACCGTTGAAAATGAAATAAAGGAAGGGCCTTGTTGTATGCCAGTGCTGAGAGGGTCGTAGGTGGCGTTCGACGAAATAGGCCCATGAGCTATGAACGTGCGACGCCAAAGGATGGATGTGAGGGTACCAAATCTGCAAGGAACTTTTCAATAAAAATGAATGAGGAAAGACGGTTAGTTGACTGTCGGTTATGAGAATTTTGAGAGTGAAAAACGATGCTTACCTGAATGGGCCTACTCATGCATCTCTAACTGTCTTACGGACATTCCAGTGCGTATTTTGTCATCTCAATCGGGTATATAGAGTATCGATACGATATGGAATCTGGGGCCGCAGCTTGGTGTAGGTATTCGCTGTCGCTCTGATGTTCTGTGATACTTGCAGGAAGGGGGGAGTCGCTGTAGTCTGACGCTCCTGTGATACTTGGGACATTCATGAATGGTCTCTTGAGGAAGGGTATGTGATGAAGAGAAGATGATAAAACGTATCAGGATGCTAGAACATCATGTTTGAGAAGAAGACATACTGCTGGACAAGAGGAAAACTGTATAAATTATAGCAATAGATCTTGTCTGGTGTACCGCTGAGCATCGTTAGAGGGCTTTCTGTTTTATTTTTCAATTTTCAGTGGGGGAGGATGGGGGAAGGGAGCATCAAGCTGATGCTCGATTGAGGCCGTGAACCCCGAAACATGAGTTACCACATCATTGATGGGAAAGACAAAAGGACACTCACTGTTCAAGTCATTTCGCAATCTGAAGATTCATGATTGTGTGACACCCTGAACTACACCAGAAGAAGGACGTGACAATATCCACCACTAGTGCCGGGATCGCAAGGCAAGGCAACGAGACTCTGCTGCGGCTTTGCCACGATTTCCGATTAGTAGTTCAGATGGGTAAGTGCCTGTTCAATACAGAAATCTACTTTCCCACATTTTCTAGTTTCCCGCAGACCCTGGAATGAACCTTGCTTTCCCCTCCCATGCAGCAAGTCGATGCCCGCTATATGCTCGAGTTAATCGCAATAAAGGCAGTCACCAACTGTCATTGAGCCTATCAGCCTGGCCTCTTCGCCATGGCATCTATTACGCTCATCAGAACCCCGCTGCCAATAAATCCCGTCTGTCCTCTCCTTTCCCCCGTCTTCCTCCCCAATGTCCCCAGGCACCTCTCCACGCCCCGCCTTTATTTCTGCAGATTCCACTCTTAGTGTTTTCCATAGCTCCAGCTTTGGAGAGTTGCGACGCAGCAGTTGGGTAACAACCTTGCCTCCCTTCTCAGGATAAAAATAGCTCAGCACAACCTAGACCGGCAGCGACTCGCCCTATTCCTTTGGCTTCAGTTCACGCAACAGCACTCTCTCAGACAAGGTCTTGTCTCCGTCTGTTCCTATATTGTACATAGCTCATTTAGTCCAGTTCTCCCTTTCCTACGATCCACGTTCATGGGGTTCAGATCTCTCCCCCGACCTTATTGAGCCCGATGACTGCATTCACAACCCCGAAAAACATCCTACAAAGCATTTTGTCTTCTCAAAACGTGGTGTTGCCAATCTTGGCTGCTTGGCCGTGCTCAGTATAGCTTTCCTTGCCCTCTTGTGAGTCGCCCTCATGATGTCGACAATAACGCCCTCATCTGCTTCAGCATTGGCTACCCAATTGGAATGTACACCAGTGCAAGATGGCCGTACACACCTGGCTTCAATATTGGCGGAATCAACTCATCCGGCCAGGTCTGTTTTTTTTGGATCAGCAACATCATTCTAACATCGCTGCTTTGGCTTGCATATCCCTCCTATAGATCCCATCTTTAGGAAATCACGGTCTCATTGATCTCGACACCCCTAAGGAAGCATTCGTAAAACAGTCATTCAGAGATGGAGCAGACTGGATCCTCGTCTTCTCCGATGAATTCAATACAGACGGTCGGTCGTTCTATCCAGGTGATGACCCATATTGGGAAGCCGCGGATTTGCATTACTGGGTGAGTCTCCGCATTCTTCACAAGGGAAGTTTGGCAGAACAGCTCACCCTATGTTTTTAATGTAGGCTACCAACAATCTGGAATGGTATGACCCCGCTGCCGTAACTACTGCAAATGGCTCCCTCATAATCACTTTTTCCGAGATCCTTAACCATGATCTCAACTACCAGAGCGGTAATATTCTTCTTCCATGCCAAAAAAAGAGGACTCATCGGCATTTTTCCCAGGTCTTATTTCCTCTTGGTAAATACAACAAGGCTGATCCTTGATATATTTTTCACTGATATTTTTTTCCATTCCTAAAAGGAACAAATTTTGTTTCACTGGTGGAATATTTGAGGCTTCCGTGCAGCTCCCAGGTGCAAATAACGTAGTAGGAATGTGGCCAGCCATATGGACAATGGGAAATCTCGGCAGAGCCGGCTATGGATCCACTTTGGAAGGAATGGTGCGTCTTGTTGCCACAACTTGCCCTCTTCTCCCAAAGACAGAAACGGACTGATTCATCCTGATAATAGTGGCCGTATACATATGACACCTGCGACGTTGGTACAGTTCCAAATCAAACATTCAACGGGCAGCCCATCGCGGCAATGCAGGATGGAGACCATCTTTACAACAATGTTTTGTCATATCTACCTGGACAGAGGCTGTCGCGATGCACTTGTAATGGAGAGGACCATCCCGGCCCAAAACATGCAGACGGAACTTATGTTGGGAGGTCTGCACCGGAGATTGACATGTTCGAAGCTCAGATGGGTGGGAAACCATTGAGTGGAGAAGTTTCACAATCTGCACAATTTGCGGTGAGTTATCGCAAGCTTTTTCAATATAAAAAAGAGTACTCATCTGATGGATTCCTAGCCGTTCAATCAAGGATATCATTGGGATAATTCGAGTGCAAATATGATCCTTGGTGATCCTACAAAGTCGCGTTTGAACGGGTTCGTTGGCAACATCATCCAACAAGCGGCATCAGTTGTGACAAAAACTAATCAACGCTGTTATGAATCCGTCGAGGAATGTTACTCCATATATGCATTTGAGGTATGCTATTTTGAAAACCATATCCATTAGCGGCTACTAAAAACTTGAGCAGTATAAACCAGGTCAGTCATATTGTCTGAGAAGAGGGAACACAACATTCCTGTTAAACATTTTTTCTTGTGACATCATAGGCTACGATGACGCAGTACGTACTCATCAAGGCAGACACGCCACAGCATATACTCACACCTTAACTAGTACATTACATGGATTTCTGATAACCAACTTTCTTGGACACTCAATGCGGGCGGCATGGCCGCAGACGCCGCAGTCGAAATAGCCGCACGGCCAATACCTCAAGAACCCATGGTAACTATATCCCCCTTCCCCTCTGACGCTTTGCAGCTGATGAACATCGCCCTTTTTCCCCAAGTATATGATTATCAACCTTGGAATGTCCAAGAATTTCGGCTCGATCGATTTTTCACATTTAACATTTCCGAACCATCTCCGCGTAGATTATGTGCGCGTATATCAACCCATGCATGGCGTTAATATCGGTTGTAGTCCGCCTGATTATCCAACAGAGAAGTATATCAACGCGTGAGTTTTTCGACTCTTTCGAGCCCTTCCTTCCTTGTTTCATATCCAATAAACTCATCATCATCACGCATCTTTTCTTCGCTTCCGGGCTTCCGCAGTCACCTCGAAGCGTACTCAAATCCAAATTTAACCACTTGGAGAACCGATTATGGACAACCATTTCCCAAGAACCGATTGTTAGATAGTTGTCAATGAACAGGGGTGAAAATGATCGGGGGGAGGGATTTGTGGTAACTTTTCATCATATTTGTTGGACCTTTTCAATCATTCTATTCTATTGTTGTATTTTGGACATTTGTTTAAGCGTAGTTAGATCATCACAAATAACTCCAATCGGAAAGACAGATCATAATCTTGTAGATTCTTGAGATCTGGGTCCGATCTTCTTGTACACATTCTCGTAATCTCATACTGGCCAGGCATTTGAAAAGCTATAATATTCTCATAGTATTTCAACGCGGATATACGACCACAAATCTAGCTACAGACAATGATACTATCAAGTTAAGACAGGTTGAATCCAGCCCCTCTTGACACCATACACAACAACTTGGCCTGCACACGGACACATTGTACTAGCCAAAGTGGTCGTTTCAGGAGCAGTCGTTTTCTTTGACCTGCCTTTTCCTCTTGGTTTCTGAATCACACGAGGAACAGCCTCAGTGATACACCTTCCTAGCCAATCTTCAATATCAACTAAGGAGTCATAACAATCCCTCTCGGAGAATTGTACATCCAAGGCAGCACGGTTCATTCGAGTGGTTTTGATATTTTGCGAAGTATGGGGAAAGACAACTGGCATGCTGGTAGTCGTTGAAGGTCGGGATTTACGAGACACAGGCGCCCTCAGATTCTTGTGCCGCAGGAGTTTGGTAACCAGATAATGGAGCCACTGGGAAGTTGAAGGTCAGAATTTCACAGAACTGGAAGATATGTGGCGCACCATGACATTTGTCAGTGGGTGATAGCCTTTCCAGTCGCTGTTTGTGTGCTCCCTCATGAGCCTATAAACATCAAACTGGTAGTCACCTATGTATACATAGCCTTCATTAGACCTTTATATGGAGGACGTTCATATGACATACCTTCACCCATGAACACTTCTTCATCAAATGGTGTCCAGTGGACATCTATTTTGTTCGAACCATCCATTCTCGACAATCCGAGATCAATAATCGTAGCCTGTACGCCGTTCTCCGGATCATCCATAAATACTCGCATGCTTTTGCCTTGACTTCGGTTTAACTTGTCAATTGTAGGACGAGCGGCTGTCACGTGAGTTGACGTTGAAATATCTTTGATCAAAATTTGACCCCAATGCAGGTCACGGTGCTGGTATTTTCGCAACGGTCATAAATAAGATAAATTCTCTCATTTAAAGGGGCTTACCTCAAAGGAGACAAGCTCTTCAGCATGTGCAAGGGCTTTCGTAACCTGCCAAAAAAGGCTCGAAGCCTTCCTCCAACCTGTCTTACTGGCGTTGGAGAAGGTATAGGCTTCGAGATCTGGGCCATCGTTTGGTAACACGATGATTGCATAAGTTTGAGAAGGAGTGAATGTATCTAGTTGACACGAATCAGTTATCGTATAGAGAAAAAAAGAGGCTTGTACTTGCCAGGTCGAACACTTTCCGATCCTTTTCTCTCATTATATTCATCCCAAAGGCTAAGTAAAACCTCAGGGTACTTTCCTCTAACAATGTATGTCTTCAGAAGTTTGACGAATCCCTCATGCACCTCTCCCATCGCCCTTGTTACGATGATTTCCTTCCTTACATCCTTCACCTCACTTGGCGCTGGCCCATCTGTTTCGCTCACTCCCCCTTTCCCAGGACAGGATTCATCATGGAGGGGTATGACCTTCAATACAACGTCTCCAATTCCAAACACCTCTGAGTAACTCGCCTCGCCAATCTTTTTGAACCGTAAGACTTCCCCTGAGTTCCTTCCTGACATTTGTCGGGAATCTTGAAGGATAGGATCAAATGGAAAGGATTTGATGAAAGCTGAAAATTCATATGGTCCACATGCTTCTTGATGGCATTCTTCGAGGAGAGGTTTAAGAAATTGTGGGTAATTAATTTGAGTATCAGGGTCGTGCAATTGTAGAGCTTCAAGTTTTTCTCGTGAAATACCAATGTCAATCTGAGAAAACTCAAAAGAGAGATCCGAATCGGTATCTGTAGGTGTCGTCGGCGATGGTGGCACACCACGTCCATACGCAAATAGACTGTTCTTCGCAGTAGAACCTTTGTCCTGACTGCGACGGATGGGGGTGAGCTGACGGAACGTAGGCAGCGGAGAGGGAATTAGATCATATGAAGTTTTGTACACCACTGGTGGGTGCCGTGATGGTATCTTTGCTTGTATTAGACTATTCTTTGAGTGGATATTCTGAGCAAATGGAGGTTGTGGTGCAGGCTTGAGTTGACGTCTATCTGGAGCCAGGGGAATAACAACCTCCATTTTAGGCAAAGATCTAATATAATTTGACGTAGTAGCCTTTACTTCGGGCAGTTTTGATTCTTGTGTTTGGCTTAGGAGGTTGCGAGAGGATTTTGAAAGTGGTGGGGGAGAGGTTTCTGGTGGCAAATACATAGTTTCAAGCTCAGTGTCGCCATTATGCTCATCATCATCGTCGGAAAGGATGACCTTTGTCAGAGCACGTCTTAGCCTGTGACGGTTTTGAGATTTGCCAGTCAAGATATCTGTACCATTCACAATCTCTGTATCGTCCACCACTGGAGAGGCACTGGTTATTGAAGTGGTATTGGACAAGGTATTGGGGTGTCCTGAGGCTGCATCGACTGATGACCCCATGTCGACAGCAGACGAACTAGGAACGGGATGATGTCTGCATGTTGTCAAAATTCCGACTTCAGCTGTCCTCGTTGATTTGCGCGCATGACTGACGATGGCATCCGTTCGTGCAGTTCTCTTCTCCTGCTTGATCATTTTCCCTCTCGCATCTACAACTGTGATATCCATTTGAACAGTTGATAGAGCTTTAGTTGTGATAAGACGGCTAGGAGAACCCTCTTTCTTCTTTGGCGTCCCAGTCGAGACCCTAATACTCGAGGGTGAATTCGCGATGTTAGTGGAAAGCGATGACAAAGGCACCCTTGTTGACTGAGCCGCCAATGTACTCTTCTGATTGTAATCCTCTTGCTCATGAAGGCCAGATACAGGATACCTGGTCATGTCCTGTGCCAGGATTTTGGCAAACCTTATCTTCTGCTTGACACCATTCTTCGTGAACGATGCATTAGGCAGGGATCGTTGCTTGGACAATGATGACAACCGGGGCGAGGAAGATTCTTTTGTCCTTACGACAGACTTGGTCGTTCCCGAACCATTCTCGCGCTTCTTCATCCTATGGATGAGCTTTTCAAGCTTATCGGGAACATCAGGGTTCACATCTTGGGGAGAAGCAACGATCACGCGTTTGGAGCGCTTTCCGTAGACACTAATTTGCTTTGTTCTCGTGGGGATCATTCCTTATGCACGCCGTTCAGCAAATCGTTCTTCCCAGATGCCCAAATAACCCTAGAGAGTATTCATATCAATCAGCAATCCTTCCAGGTATGGCTAAATGACACCTTTTCAAAAGTTCGAAGAAATCAGACTGTTATGAGTTGTCAACAACCATCGAGTATTTGATCACGTGAATTTTTCTTTTTTTAGGTCAAACGCGGTGCTCGATCGCAGCCCGTAGAATACAAAGTCCCATTTACTCAAGTGGAAGTCAGATTAGTTGCAACTAATGTGAAACATTTGAAGAAAAAAATATCTGTCTTTTGATTGCTAAGTTTGCGACCACTCCAAATGATGGGTGCCCAAATGCAGGTAAAACTAACTCTGCTTAACCAATCTTTTTTCTACCTGATTGGCTCCAATAGCCAGGTAGACAGGTTGCTTCATTGACCGTGTCACCAGAAGGAGCAGCCCAGGCTTGAAGGTGACAGACCTCGTGCCAACGGAGCATGTGATCGTGATTATGATGATGAATTACTACGAACGGCTTTGGTCCTGGCCTCGATGTTAGCAAATGCAACCTGCTCACTCTTCTATTGACAAAAGTCCTGATAACAAAGAAATTGCAAAACTTAGTGAACATACACAAGCAAGACTACGCTCGACTCAAATTCTTACTACCCTTCCTCAAGTAGTATCGGAGCTCATTCAAAATTCTCTGGATGCACAAGCGAGTCACATAGATATTGGTGTAAACTGTGATGAATGGATGTGCTGGGTAAGTGATGATGGATTGGGCATTAGCAAACAAGATTTGGAGAGTTTCAGTGGGGAAGATGACAGTATGCGTTATCGTAAGGAGACATGACCCCTGTCCGGTAGACCCTAATTGCAGATGAAGGAACCTCCAAAGATCACACAACAGGATCCAAAAATTCTAGCTTAGTCTATGGCTTCAGGGGAGAAGGTGTGAACATCGCTCAGTTCTGAAGGCAAACATCGACCTGACTTTGTGCCAGCTCTGGCATCTGCCGCACAAATTTCATGTTTAGAGATTGCTTCCCGGTCTGCCCAGGCACGTACTACATGGAGTATAATAAAAAAGGTAGACCCCTCTTCCCAGTATTCTCGTGACGAACTGACCGGTGTAGGCCAACCAGTTATTATATAAGGGCGAAGCTATTCGTTGGCGAAGGGAAACTCCAGGCACCACTGTCTGTGTGAAGGACGTATTCTTTAATGTGTGTTTTTGAGGTCATCCTTAGAGAAGGAGTTACTGATAACAAGCCATTTCCAACCTCCAGTTACCCGTTAGGCGCGCTTCGCATCCTTCTGCGCTGAAGACCTGGGATCTGGTCCGGCAAGAAGTTGAAACATATGCACTTATCTCCCCTTCAGTCTCCTTTTCTCTTGAGGATCTCTATAAGTCCCGAGATAGTGTGACTAGTAATCGAACTCTCCGTGTACCTAAGGTTAGAATTCCAAATTACCAGCCTGATCACACTGTTGATACATGCAGACGCACTCTACTTTAACCACTTTTCGGAACCTCTATGGCCGGGCATTGACTGAAGTTGGTGTTCGAAATCTTTGAACATTGAAATCCTTTTTATCTCAATACTTTTTAGCAAGTTGAAATAATAAACGAGACTTCGGGTGGAAATTTGAGAATACAAGGATTCATAAGTCTCTACGGTGCTTCTTCTCGGGTGTGTTGACATTTGATATCCAGCCACAGCTTGGGACCTCATGACACCTAGGTTTATCAATTTCTTTGTAAGGACTTGTGAGCCTCGTGGCTACTGGACTAATCCATGAATAGACATTAATGGTCATCCAGTCACGCTTGGTGACTTGCATAAATTGATTGACATTCAATTTTCCTTGAGCCACTTCGGAAAAAACGTAAGCTCCATTCGATTGAGGGTTAGCTCCTACTGAGAAATCTACTACCAAAGTCGCTTGATGGTCCGAGTCAAGGTGGAAACGCACGAGCCGGTATATCCTTTGTCTCTCCAAGTATTCATAAATCATTAAATATGCAACTGACAGTTCGTTCCTCCCCACGCAAAATCGAGAAGAAGCCTGCCTATGTCCTGAATATCCTTGTTCCCCCAGATGAAGTAGATAATAGTTTCAACCCAGTGAAAAGTATCGTTCTCTTGAAAGTTTGTCGTGTGGCAGCCCACTGTTTGTCTCAATCTGATCTGCGTTCCTTTTGCTGCAGAACAAATCATCCGTAGCATCCTTCTTGACGTCTTTGATAAGAGGCTTTTTAGCCAAAAATGGATTCATTGATGAAAGTCCGGATGGAGTGCATGAAAACCTAAGGTTGCAAACAAAAGCCGCGCTTTCGGTGCAAAGGAGTGTCGTTATAGGTGAAGATCATGACACAAGCAATGGGTCATACCTGACGTCAGAACTGAACACAAGACAACTGCGATCCAATTTTTCGCATGAAGCAAATGAAATAGTAGGTGTGACAATTCTGGAAGCCGACCTGCATTGATGGATTCAAGGACTCCAATCATGGACGTGCAGGAGCAACGGATTCCCTATATTCCCCAAACAAACCACCCTGTCAAGGTCTAGTCTCCGGCCTAGAAGAGTTCAAATCCCTAGAATACGAATATGTCCAACGAAGGACTATCCCTGCTCCAATGCTGGAATCTACATCTCATGCTAACTTCACCGTTCCCACATGGTTATGCGATGCTCTAAAAGTGCAGAAACCCTATAAATGTTAACTCCACGGATCTACTCACTTCGCTTTAGGCAAATACCTCTTACGTGCTTTCGGAATCAGCGATACATGTGGTAACTTCGTCATCAGGTCATAAACCCCGCACGGTGAATAGTGCCGCAAACACAGCCCAATATCATTATTGTCACTCAACAGATTTACCTCTAATGATTTCGAATCAGAACTCGATTTCTACCTTTTTTTCCAGGGAAGATTTATCTTTGGCCAAGATTATTGGTCAAGTTGATAGAAAGTTCATTGCATGCACGATAGCCAAATCGACCTCTGGAAATAATGCCAAACTGAGGAACAACAATGTCAACTCCGGCACTTCAACGCTCGTCCTTATAGATCAGCATGCTGCCGACGAACGTGTTCGTGTGGAAGGTTTCCTGAAGGAGTTGTGCCTAGGCTTTCTGAGTACCTCTAACAAGCATATAGGGGCTGTTTGCAACATCAGGATCAGATCTCTGGCTCCTCCGAAGCCTGTTCTTTTGACAACCCACGAGTTTCAATTTTTGGATGAGTCATTGGAAGCGCAAGAGTTGTTCCGGAATTGGGGAGTTCGTTTCACAAATTTTCCTATTTCAGGTACAAGAGGCGATCATTCAAATGACGTTAACGATCTAGGAATGAAGCAAGTCTTGGTTGAAACCGTACCCGATGTAATAAGTGACAAGGTGATCGATTTTTAGCGCATGGAACCTGAATTATTCACCCAGTATTTTGGTGTGACCCCAGCTTCTGCAAGAGGCGGAACTTCAAGATTTGGTTACAGGAATCCTTGCGCAGTTTCAGACAGATTTACCCCTTTCATCCGGTTCCGTTCCCAGAGACCATAGTCGAGAAACGGACCAAGAGTTATTGTGGCTCAAAGCCATTCGAAGTTGTCCGCGGTCTCTACTTGACCTAGTCAACTCGAAAGCCTGTCGGGGTATGTCGCTTGCAGACTCTTTTACAGTGTCTCCGAAGCCAGTTGACGCTCTCAGGAGCGATTATGTTCAATGATTTCCTGACATCATCGCAGTGCGAGGATCTCGTGCAGCGACTTGCACTAACCGCTTTCCCGTTTCAGTGTGCTCATGGACGGTGAGTTGGCGTAGCTGAACAATGTTGATTACCAATTTCATGACGCCTCTCTCTCGGAGAAGTCCATCTCTAGTGCCACTTGTTGAGCTAGATCTTCAAACAGGGAACCTCGGACATAGATCGGCGCCACCTTGTGACTGGTCGAAACTTGAAGTTGAGAGATAAATACATTGGATAAGGTACCACTTGTTTTCTTATCACATGTGCAGTTTCGTGCGGCTTCTTGGACTGAAATATTCTAGTATGTTGGGTTAAGGTCCCTATGGTAGGGAGAGAGAATGACAAGAATATATTCTTGTGCTTAAGAGCCCCAGCTGATGCCTCTAGTTTTTCCTGGTTTGGTGACTGTTTCTCAAAATAGCCTAACTGAAGCCATTGGAACGTTCTCACATGGCATTGTTGTGACGTCGTTGGCCCCAACCCTCTCCAAACCAAGAATAGTCTAGGGTGAGAGATTAGCCTGCGGCCGGTAGATAATTCATTCGGTGAAGTGCTAACCGCAAGTGAATCAATAATGCTGGAGTTGTATTGATCCACTTGAATGAGTACATTAATTACGCGAATTACACCTCCTTATGGTTACATGTCTTCTGTTGATTACTCCACTGATGCTGGGCCTTGCAATCGAGGTTTTCCGCATCTTGCACTCGTTTGATAGTGAGATAGATATTCTGGAAAAAACCACTTCATTCCCCTCAGTGCATGGCAAAGAAGATAATTTTATATATCTATGATGAGAGGTGAATCATGCCAGCCTGACCCAGGATGTCAGTAGATGGGTCTTCAGAACCCAACCTGCCATGTACTGTAGACCAGGATCGTCAACGACCCCCGAGTTACCTAGCTATTGACCTAAGTGAGAGTACAAATCTTCTTAGATGACTCAAGGACCATGTTACCATTATATACATGGCTAGGGGAACCCAATTGACGGTTGTGACATGTCTGTCAGAAGTAATGGATTGATTGCAGTTTAAGATTACGACTACCCGTCAACCACCACTTTCCCTGCTGACCAATACCTTCACCAGAGATCTCTACATACACACCATCAACGATTACCCATAGCCAAATTACTGTCGTCGTATCCCGTTCTCTTAAAAAACTAGGCATGTGCACTCTCTTTTTTGTTAATTCACAAATCCGTAACAGTGCTCAAACGCAGATTAGAAGAAGAGAAAAGGGAGCATGAGGTTGTCAGTAACCGAATTAATGCCTACTAAGTATGTTGCTGGTCCAAGAAAATGCTGAGGGGTTGTCACAGAAACGAGATGAAATTTTAGTCTTCTTTACACATGAACAGCTGTAGCTGTTCATGATGTGGGCTCTGGTCTCGATGTCGCGATGACTACAAGGGCACGAGTGACCTGAGTTAGGAAAGAATCTCATGCTATGAGTGCGTGATTCAGAATGGCCCTTGGAGCTCTAGCGCAAAGGGACATAGAGGTGCCGATATATTTGAGCCACCCTCCTCCTTTCAGGTATGATGGCTGGACTCTTTTCTTTCTGTTAGGCCTAAGGTTTAGAAATTGCCGCCCTTTGTTAGTTCCGTGATTCAAGGATGTGGTCCACTGGTCTAAGCAAGATTTTTCAGTCTTTCCCCTGACGCATCAAGATATGTAAAAGGGTTCCAGGTTGTGAGTATTTTTTGCACGTGCACTCTTACTCGGTCGCGTGACGTCAACCTGACCGATAACGTCATGATTTGCTCGTTATAAAGGGGTTTGCCTCATCACTAGTGTTCACCACATTCTCATACATCTCACCAATCTCTGACAATGCCGAAACATCTTACTCTCGTTGTCTATAAGCCCGATTCCCAGTCGACCGATCAGTTCATGGTATATGTTGATCCGATTCAGGTTGGTGGAAGCCGCTTTGAACAGTATGGCGTACTCAACAAATGTTCATAACAGTACCGTAAATGGAAAGATGGAGGTGAATATAAGCGCTTAACTTTTCATAATATAGAAAGCTGATAGCCCGCCTGTAGACACGTAATGCAGCATTTCTTGTTCTCTTCAGATCAAACTAACAACTCAATCAGCTCCATTCCACTGATAGATGTCGTTGAATGTGGATCTTTTTCTGTGACTCTTTCCTTCATTTCATTGACATATTTTTCAGCGTACAATGTCTATCACACCGGACAGGGAGTGCAAGGACTCCAGAAGACCCCATCGAAGCAACAACTCGATACCATTTTCGGTACACATAATGAGGTCGATGTTGTGGAGTCCATTCTTAAGAATGGCAGGCCGCAGCATGGAGATATTGAGTCGAACGTTTATATCAACTCGTCTGGCAAAGGAGTCCCAGCACTTAATGTCTCTAGAGGGAGTGGTGTTGTGGATAATCGAGGAAAAGGGCTATCTGGTATTTGATATTATCTTTTGAGGCCAAGAAATCTGGAAGTCATAAATGTTAGCGACATTGTGTTATAACGTGTTGTTCTTATAAAAATTTTGTTGTCAGACCCTGGTCCTAGGTTTGGATGAGTCAACTGTGTCTCGGTTCCGCTAAGGGTGTCGCACCGCCATCTCTCACCATCTTGCCAGCAGACCATGTCTCACTATACACTGTGCCAGTATCTTGGTGCATTACCTAAATTTTGGATTTGGTACACCACCTGAATTATCATTGATCTATTACTTTCGCACATGAAGAAGTACCTCAAAATTACACCCTTAGGAATAGAGTGGAATAGAACTTTAAGTTTACTGTATATAAGGATAAAGTCTACAGAGTAGAGTATACCCTATGACATGAGTAGATGTTGTCTTGAAATTTCTTTACAATCACACCAAAAAATTCATTGCATGAGCCTGATATCTACAATCAAGATAAAATCTACCAAAAATACTATCAAAGCATCTTCTTCGGTCACCATGGCTCTGACATCTGGAAATGCATCGATGACAACTGTCCGTACGACGAATTAACCTAATGAATGAGTTGAAAAATTGTGCTCAACCGAAGGCCAATTGTTCTTACATCACCAAGCATACCGATCGCTCCAGCCAGGATTATCTTGCTTGATTGGCCCGAGACCTCCACTGTAGACCCCGGTCAAGATCAACTCTAGCGACGGGATACTCATGTCAGCAGCTTCCGTCCCCATGCTCCAGAGGGACAGGGCGAGCGTATTAGTCCCATGAACGTTGAGGATCCCTGGTTGGATAACAAAGATATTTTGTGGTCCAAGATTCGCAGCTCGTTTACCCATTTGCCACCCGTTGATATATAACTGAGCTATGACTGTATGAATACATGTACTCTTTCTGGTTAAAAAGCTCAAAGTACCTCGATAAGCTCCAGGAGTATCAGCGAAACTCAAAGAAACGGGCACATCCAGGCCTTCAGGAAAATCTAGATGAAATGTTGTCCGGAACCATCCAACCTGTATTGATCCCATCAACACTTTGTCAAACATCACTTGGAAGATACCTCACTCCAGGAGCGTCAAGACCAAGGAAAGGGGTCCTTTCTTCCCATTGAGAGTCGTCAAAGCCTGGAAGATGGTAGCCCATCCGCTGTTCATTTTTAGCATCTCAGAGCTGCAAATGACAGGTACCAATTATTTACCTCCCCAAATAATCCACCTTCATTGAAGATCTTGCGTGTTTTATCCGGATAATCTTCTCCACCGAAATTTCCCTGGATTTTCCAGTTTGAGAACTGGTGCACATCTTGATTACTATCCTCGCCCAGAAGGAAGTAGCCCTGAAGTGCATCATCATGAAGGGAAGAGTGGAGTAGAGTAGAATATAACGTGCTTCGATTCCACGAGGAGACTGAATATCTCGCTGACGGCCTCCTGGGGTACAGCAAACAATTTGACCTGGATTTAGGGCACAGATCAGACTTAATTGATTGCAAGGACCTAGAAAACACACCTGCTAGGTTAAATCCCATGTGGCTAGAAGCAGATCAGGCTCATTCTCAGTTATGTAGCTAAAATGTACACCTCACTCTTGTAGAACAGTAATAACATTATCCTCTCCTTCACGAACAACACCATCAGGGAATGTCCAGGTCATATTCTGAGTTGGTGCTAATCCCTCTACTGCACCCAAGAAGGCATTGTTCAGCCATGTAGATGCAGCAAAGTTATGACCACCTGAAATCGATAGATTAACTGCTTTCTGTCCAGCTCCTATGAAATGACCCCTCCAGAGGATGTTACCAATCTGAAATTCCGTCAATTTGTTATTAAATAGGACGTATGACATACGTTGTAGCCATAGTCACTTGCAATACTCAGGTTCCAAGGTCCACCATAATAACGAGGGAACTTGCTTGTCGTCGTGGTGTGATCGGCGTTGATCCACTTGCTGTCATCGTATCCACCATGAATCTCCGGTAGCGAGTCTGCATATTTCCAAGTCAGATCCTTCAATGAAGGGAGCGATACTGTGTCCCGTTCTGGGCCAGGAAGAGTTGCAGACAGTGATCCCCAGGCCGTCTTGGACAATTTCAGATCCTGACCGTTCCATCGAACGTGATTGATTGAGCCTGGTCCAAAGACCTGAAGTGTAGTTGTCATATTGAGGTCACCATTGACGGAGAGTGTTTGACCATCAAGAGTAGCGTTGCGAACAAGGTAAGGTCCGGCGACGAGAATTGGAGTAGTGCCAGCAATGTCTATATAGTTTGCGAATGTTCTTTGGCCATCAATGACCGGCTGCCAAAATGTCGTAGCGGTGACATAGTCGACAATGAGAACTTTAGAAATCACATCTACATCTGTCAGCTGAGCTGTATGGATGCCGTGTGTGATTTTGAGATTGATGATTGCTTGACCCTGGGAGTATGATCCCGAGATTGATACCAGGAGGGATAGGAGAAAGCATACCTTGATGATACGCGACGTAATGCTCAGGCCTTGAACTTCGACGGTCGCAAATGATCCAACTGCAACAGCAAGCTCTACTGTCTGTCCAACATCACCATAGATGACCAATACGTCCGTTGCATCAACTCTAAATGCCGTCATGATATGTGCGGTTGAATATAACAGCTTTGATTTGCTCCCGAAAGCCATGTTTGTTCTGGAAATAAAGAATTTCAGTGAACATGTACACCACAGTAAAATCTTAAACTTACACAACAACACGAGAATCACGACCATCGAGGATCAAATCACCACCTAGCTGAGGGATTACTCCAGTACCAATATTCAACTTGAATTCTTGGACATCACTTGGCCGAAATAAGCGTTACAAGTATGAGTTATATCTTAGATGAACTCACTCCCAGCTAGCGTTGACTTGACGCGAGATGTAGAAGCTTGTTTCAGTGTCAGGATTCTTGAGCCAAGTTGTGTAGATTCTGGGGTTTGTAGTGAGGAAGGTACCATTCACTGCAAGAAATATCAGCCTAACATTTGATGATCTGAATATATAACTTACTGATAAGATCTGTCTTATACAAGTCTCTCACAGAACGAATGAAGAGAGACTGCAACTTCAACTCGTCGAATTTTGTCGTTAGTCCTCGACTTTCGGTGATGGCGGCGCCATAATCATAACTGGTGTAAGCCACTAAACACAGATTAACTTCACCGATAAGGCAGCAACTATCAGGAGTTACACACTAGGATACGATATCTGGCCCCAGTTTGTACCTCCCTATTCTTATATGTCAGAAGTTCTGAAGGGACACACGTATCACGTACGAAGAACATGTAGAAATTTGACGCCGTAACACCATGCGCCCAGAGTTGATGGTAGAAAACCCTCTGGAAACTAAAAAAATGAATCTCACTCATGAAATATTGTCACTATACTGACTTAGGACCCGTGAACTCTCTGCAGGCATCGTAAGTAACACGAGATCCCCACATGTTAAAAGCTCTATCCTTGCAGCGTGAATAGCGTCCTTCCCGCAGAAAAAAATACTGACCCGCCTTGGAACCTATAATAGCATTGTTAGATCAAATCCTCAAACCAAGAGAACAATAAACCGACTCTGTGAACATGAATGGCGTTTCTGGCATTACAGCTTCATGGTAAGATCTCCATGTTGTTGGAATATCACGCCAGACGTGAGGAGTGGCGCAAGCTGAGAGACCAATCTGAGCTTGGGTTGTCAGATGGGCGACAAAAAATGAGAGGGAAATGTCACTCACGGGATAGGCATCGATGGTATAAATGTTAGTTTCATGAACTAGATTTTGGAAGAGCCCAGCATCATTGACAGATGTAGGGACCACCTAAGATTGGTAGAATACCCAGCGTGAATGTAAGAGAAACTTTTTGAAGGAGAGCTGATAACACACGATACCAGCATCACGGAAGGCGTTCCGCAACTCAACAATGTACTCATTTTGACCAGCTGCAAGAAAATCAGCGTTAGCTTCCAGTACATCCTCTATGAGTGGCAACTTACGACCGTTGTAATATTCATTTTCAACCTACATCTCGCACGTTTGATGTGATATGCACAGTATAATAAGCTACTTACTTGAACCAATATCACAGGTCCTCCCTCCGTGATTTGATTCTTCGCAATAAGACTAGCGATATTTTTGACCTGTAGATAACATGAATTGTACAGTATGTCAGTGTGTAGACCATGAACGCACATAGAGTTGCCATGAGTTATGATATGCTGTATCATTGCTCCTCAACTCTCCATTATAATTGTTCCAGGAAGGATCACCCGGGATAGTCGTGACCCAACCTGGAATGGCGCCCCCAGATGTTTCTGAGCTATGAAAAATATCTCAGGTGCTAGTATCAAAAGGATTAGAAAGGCTTCACTTGATATATGGACCAGGCCTCGCAATTATCCACAGTCCTGCTCTTTTTGCGGCATCAAAGAATGGTTGGAGATTGTTAATCCCTTCGAGGTCCAGTACGCCGCGCTTTGGGTTCATCAACCCCCAATGCACATAGAAAGAAATAGTATTCAACCCAGCTGCTTTGGCTTTCTGAAAGATATCTGGCCAAAGCTCGGGAACAGGCATACGCCAGGGATGCCATTCTCCAGACTGAATGAAGATACGCCGAGGCATTGGTTGATCATGGGTTTGAATAGAGAATGAATACCCATCCCATTGGACTTGAGAGGTGTAACCGGTGTGTGAAAAGAGTATGTGGGCATACGTGCATCCAATCACTGCGACTGCACGAACGAAGGAGAATAGCCTACGAATAGATACCATGTTCAAGAAACAGTTTCAGACATATAATTCACCAGCCACTACTTTGAACTTACGTTCTAGAATCGGAACAAATCGAATGGGTCAGATGCTCACTGGCAAGTGTGAAGCCGAGGAACCGACGGTCCGAAGCTTGTCTAGAAAACTCCGAACACATGTACCCTCTGTCTAATTTTGGTTGAGGCAAGATCTTCACGACTGCACACAACAATGCAGGCGGTAGTTCATATATAGACAAAAATGTCCTGATATACCACACTAACCCATGTGCCATACAATGTATTCATAGAGGTTGACGACTATGAAAGAAATAGTTCAATAGTCCACACCACAGATAAGAAAAAGAATAGAATAAAGAATAAAGTAAAAAATAGCAAAAATAATCCATCCAGTCTGGACAGTCGAATGCACGTATGACGGACTGTCACTTAACAACCTGGGTAGGCACTTGCAAGTAGAGACTGAAAATGTTGATTTATATGAGATGGCTGGCATACAAACAAAGAACAGATCAAAAGGAGGGAAAGTTCATATCTGGCCTTGTCAAATCCACATCAAAGCCACTATTGCAAACCAGCCCGGCGAGGGGCGGTTGGCAGACTAGGGTAGTTTCGGGACACCTTAGAGGATTAGGTGCCACCACGACGCGAATAATCATCACTTCTCCGGAAGAAGAATGAAAGACGAATATTATGACGAAGAACTCACCCTAAATGTTACACAAATAGAAGTGAATTACAGTATGAAACCCTTCAGGTCACAGGAGGGGTTCTAGGGTTGGCTCGGAATCGGAATCTCCTATCCAACATCAGCCTTCAGACAAGGCAATAACGAATAGAGGTTGCATTATGTATTGCAGTATCATATCGTACATGCTCCTGTGTGGAGTTTTTCGAAATGGGAGCGTCCAAACATAGCAAACAACCTGGCATTTGTGCCACGTAAAACATCATGCTACATCTTGACCTCGGTCCATGTGGCTAAATGAGATGCATTGGTCTAATTTTGGGTAGTGATGCCTAAGCCAGAGGACTGATGAGCCTAGAGAGGATGTCAGTCGCGTTTAGAACATGGAAGTGGAGGCTATGCACTTGATGAATGAGGGCTGTGGGTTACTTCTCGTGAAGCCAACGTATATGATGAGAGGAATCCAGCCGTAATGCAGGACAGTCTGTTATACAGCCGAGGTTAGGAATCTCTGAAGCCGACCGAAATCTGGGTGAGACGTACACGACCAATGTCAAGCACTTTCGCGATGCGTTCCTACAGAGAAGTGAGCCACAGATGCGATGCGAGGAACGGCCTATTCTATACCTTGGTATCTTCTGAAGGCATAATTTCTAGCACAGGTACGAAGTTTTTGGAGAGCTAGCAGTCAATCTGCAACTCGGCAGTATCCGGTTTTATTTCCCACATCATCGAATACACATTTTTTCATTAAACTGTAATTTATTTGTGTAGATAGATTTCTACTCCGTCTGAAATTGCTATTAACGCACAAAGAGGACTACCGGGGAGATCATAAAATGTCTCTTGGGCATACCTCTTCTGCAATACATCTCACCGGAAATGCATTGCCTAGCACTATGTATGTCCTATTTTCTCCGGTTCTTGTCTGCTCAAATTCAAACTTTGCAACGTTCCTCTTGCTACATCTTTCACATCGTCTATTGCTATACAGCCGGATCCCGCAAAATGTGATCATTCTACCTGTTGTATTTTTTACTATTCTCGACCATTACCTACGACGCACCGATCAACAAGAACGAGTGATTGGTACACTCTTAGGACGGAGAACTGAGAACGAGATCGAAATCAGGACAGCGTTCGCTGTTCTGCACAGCGAGACGGATGAACAGGTTGCTGTAGATACGGAATATCACAGAACGATGTATGAATTACATCGTAAAGTCAACCCGAAGGAGGGTATCGTTGGTTGGTACGTCACAAAATTTTGTTCGTCTATGTAACTCTCGTATAATTTTTCGTTATGAACAAATGGGACATTTAGGTACTCAACGGGGTCAAAATTGGATACATATTCTGCACTTATTCAAAACTTCTACTCCCTGGAAATTGCACCTCTCCCAGCTGTACATATTACATTGAACACTGGCGCTGTCGAGGGCGAGGAGGCTAGCGTCAGAGCCTATGTTAGGTATAGTGGCATTTTGATTTTTTTGCTCGTATCTCATCTACGTTTTCTCAATGCAGTTCACCCGTTGGTATTACGCCCAAGGCTGACAACTGCGTCTTCGTACCAGTACCTGTCGAGCTCCAATTCCTCCATGAGGCCGAACGAAGCGGCTGTACGTTTTAATCTGTTTTTATCTATCCAGACCCTCCTCTGAGAGTTCGAATAGTTGATCTCCTTATTAGTGCCTCAGAATCCCCTTCATCCACCATTTCCCAGCAAGTCCCTGACCTCGAAGTTTTAGAAACAGCAATTTTGAATGTCTCGTCCATGCTCGATCGTGTACTTGCTTATGTCCAGTCGGTCCTTCGTGGCGAGACAAAAGGCGATGCAGCGATCGGGAGATATCTGATGGACACACTGGGTTCCAGTGTGGGCATAGGCGAGGAAGTTAACGGGCTCAATGGCAGTTTACAAGACACCATTATGTTTTCGTATCTGTCCAGCCTTGCGAGGAGCCAGGCGGAAGTATCGGCGAGATTGGCTCTGATTACTAGCTCATCGTAAGCTGATCGTATTGTAACCCTTGCATCTGCTTTGAGACAAAAGATGATCACCTATATTCTATTTCTAGCTGGTGTCAACTATTAAAGATACGAGAGTGCTGTTGGTCGTGACGAGTGGCAAGAATTTCACCCAAAGGCCAAGTGTTTGCTGGACCTTGTGTGGTTTGATAAACATCATGACCATGAGACAGTGCGCCGGTATGGTGGTCTCTGCACCTAGCTGCTTCAGCTGCTACGAGAGGACGAATCGCATGCAGCAATATCTGCTGAGCACCGTAAGGACCGATACCGTTCAGTCGTACTGAGGCAGACAGAAGGCTCCGAGCATGAAGGAATAGATGAAGATATTGAGAACGTTCTGGTGATTTCAGGAGACAAATGAAACTTGATTAAACATTGAAGAGTGCATAACTGACCTAACGTTAGTTTGAGGGCTCCTGTGAGCATTCCCCAGCAAATGGGCAAGTGACCAGGAAAACCTTCTGCCATGATAAGAGCTTTATACTTGACCAATAAGGACGACAGTCGCTGTTCACGAATAAGTGTGGCCTCTTCCACACTATTTAGGAGAAATGTGGGCCTGGAGAAGCCTTTGGAATAAAGGGCAAGGAGCGCAATGCCCTGAGCTTTGGATGCTCTACGAGCCACATGATTGAGAGTCATTGTTTCATACAAATCGTCCAACCGTAGTAATTGTTCAATAGCTCCACCCAACTCCTCTGTGGATGGTGGATTGCTTGAAGCAGCATATGCAGTTATGATACGATGTGCGTCGGAAACGAAGGGTAGTGTGCTATGAGCGTAACTGGCAAGACTATCGCGAACAAAATCGATTATGGCCGACTTGTTTGACCAAAGCCCATGTGTGACATAGGACTCTAAGCCAGAGGAGGCGACGAAAGAGCCTGTAGGAAGGTTGCTGTCTGCTAGTAGGAGGAGGATGTAGGCCTCATCGCTGTCCATCCTCTAAACTAAGTCTGTCGCAGACCCGGGTGCACGTGTTCAGACGTTGACATTTCTCGTTTACTTAGGTCTGCTACAAGATGAGGGCAGTACGCAGTACACTAGCTTCCTCTCATTCTAGGCCAGCTTCCTCACGCTGTGCTAGATTACCTACTTCTATTGCATGGACAGCTCCTCCAAAACCCAATTCAATACCTAAGCCAGTTAATCAGGTTCATAGCTCATCTCTTGCTTCTTCATCACAGAAAATCTATCCCAAATTGTCAACTACAGATGCCACAGGGCATACTCTACCTGAAGGACAAGAAATACAGGATCAGCAGACCTCAATTCCTCCCTCTAATGGTCGGAGTATCTTGCATTATGTTTGGCCTTGCTGATATAGTTTATTGGCCAGACATTATCACACCACTATTCCGGTACCAAGAACTCTTGGAAACTAGTGCATTGCGGAGTGATGAGCATCAAATGCAGATCATTCAAAAACTGCAGGACTTGCACGACAGACTGTTAACCTACACTCCACCCCAAGTGCCTGACCCACCGAAACCTTCCGGACTAGTACGCCTGCGCATTATCATATCTCGCGTGATTACATAGTTTACGATGCCAACATATCTAGCTGTCCCGTCTTTTTAGCCGCGAAGCATCTCAGGCAACTAAACTACCTATGGATACTCCCAAAGGATTGTACCTATATGGTGATGTCGGCTCAGGAAAAACTATGCTCATGGACCTCTTTTACCATACACTCCCACCTAATATCACTCGCAAGCGCCGGGTTCATTTCCATGCTTTCATGGTTGATGTCCATAAGCGTTTACACGCAGCCAAGATTGCTCTGGGTCTGGACGGAGGGGACCCTATATTACCTGTCGCTCGAGATCTAGCAAATGATGCTGCTGTCTTATGCTTTGATGAATTCCAGGTACATTCTCATCTGCTGCGATGATTCGGGATTGAAACACGATTTAGGTAACCGATATCGCTGATGCCATGATCCTCCGGCGTCTTTTGGAGTCTCTGCTCAATTTTGGTGTTGTGTGTGTAATGACGTCGAAGTAAGTCTATTCAATAGCTGAAGATATACATGACGAAAGGAACACAGTCGGCACCCAGATGAACTCTATAAGAATGGAATACAACGATCCAGCTTTATTCCTGCAATCGATCTACTGAAGTCACGATTTGAGGTAACAGATTTGAACTCTGGGACAGGTGCTCCGATCTCCTTCCTCTGCATGAGGCTTGACCCTGACTTGATAGATTACCGTCGTATACCCCGCGCTATTTCGAACGTATACTATCACCCTATCACACCTGAGAACGCGAATGAGATCAAGAAAATATTCGATGCATGCACGTCTAGGGACCTTGACGATCCTCCCATCCTCCATCGCACCGTTGAGTCCTGGGGTCGGAAGCTTGTAGTGCCTGAAAGCACTTCAAGTATAGCCAAGTACGATTTCGAAGATTTGTGTGGTCAGCCTTTGAGTGCTGCGGACTATATTGAGATCACCAACAAATTCAGCACTATATTCGTGCTCAATATCCCGAAGATGGGGTTGAATCAGAAAGACTGGGTGCGTCATAGTCTAGACAATCGATGCTCTTTTACAACCTGACGTGAAAGCACTTTATCTAGGCACGCAGGTTCATCACGTTCATTGACGGTAAGCTCCATCGAAAACTTCACCATCTCTTGAACTGATATCTGCCATCCTGTAGCATGTTATGAGAATAAGGTACGTTGTTTTCATTTTATTACAGTACACGACACAAACTTCAATAGATAAAACTATTCGTAACATCCGAGGTCCCAGTATATCAAGTATTTTCAGACGACAGCGTGGATGCAAAGAAGGGCGTATCGGACCACATGCGGAGTGTGATGGATGATCTCGTATGTGCCATCTTCTCACAATTACCCTACGACGACGAAATAACACTCGTATGAACAGGGCTTGTCAACTGAGATTGTCGGCAGCAGTTCGATGTTTACCGGTGAAGAGGAGGTATTTGCCTTTGCGAGAGCTTGCTCTCGGCTAGTGCAGATGGGAAGTAAGCAATGGTCTGAAATTGCAGGACAACAACAGACATAGATCTATCACCTTGCCCCAATTTAAACATATCAAAGTGGAGTCAGTTATTACGGGGGTTTGGGAATAATGCAACTTTCAACATAGAGTAGGATATAGTTGATGGTAAGAAGATGAGATGCTCGGACTCTCTACCCTCACTTCCCTCCCCTCCTGACAGAAGAATTGTTGATGTGAGCATGGCACATACAAGTGACTGACTGGTTGTAAGGGCCACTGTGTGTTAAAGAATAGTTTTTCTCTATTTAATTATTTTCTATTTAGTTATATAATTCTCACTACCCTGCCACACCCCCTTCATGCCCCCTTCCAGCAAACTGGAAATGAAATATAAAGAGGTAAATGACACCATTTGAATTGATTATACAGCCCCCTATTATTTAAAGACAAATATTATACAAAATTAATTTACAGAAAAACTTAACTTCACTCACTTAGAAAAAACTCCAGCGATTACCAATGAGCAAAAATCAGTCAAAAAAGTTCAATCCCTGATATTGTGAAAAAGATACAGAGTTCAACAAGTGAGAAAAAACTCTTTGAAACCCTTTAAAATCTTGCTCTCTTTCTGAAAGCATGATGCTCTAAGTCTTGTGTACGTCTTGTGTGTGCAACATGGTCAAGGCTGGGCTTCCCGAGACCATTTTCATGAGCTCGGAATTGCCTCATGAGTACCCGGGACATTCCCCTCGAAGCAGATCATACTCCGAAACTTGATCTTGGATGCATATCTATATAGCGACCAACAAACACCTGAGGCCATGAACAGAAAGTTTGGTATACAGAGCATCAGAGATATATGCGGCGCAAGTCGGCAGCCTCAGTGATTCGCTTGCAGATCGGGCAAAGCTTGGTTGACCCCAGGCAGCGGAGCCAACACTCTCTACAGCAAGCATGCCAACAACCAGTCGAGACAGTTGGTTCTTCGTAAGCATCCAAACAAATACGACAGAGTAACGAGGTTGATGACATTTTTGGGGATTCCTGAGTCATTGCTTCAGTTTTGTTCAAGAACGGGCGAAGGAATTTACCAAATGTTGAACTTTCTCCTCCAGAGCAACTACGATTGCCTTCAAGATGCCTTTCTGCTTTGCTTTGGTTATGGCCAGATTTAACTTGTCGATATCACCTGCTCTAACGTTCAGATCATTGAGGTGCCAGCCTTGGCGTTGGATGTTCTTTCCCTCTACAATCAGATCGCGTAGTGACTGTCGTGCAGAACCACCTCTTTCAGACTGATCCTCATCTATGATATCTTCCTCCACCTCCAGAGGTCGATTGTTCACATCGACAGGTAAAATATCACCCTCAGTAAACTGTACTTCACCATATTTATCTCGGTCATCACCATCTATGTCAACTTCATCCTCAATATCCTGGCTTGTTGGATCTCGGGTATGGAAGCCAGTCCCTGTCATCATCTTTAAGAAAATTGTAAATCACCCAAGAGGATAGCAAGTAGCACACCAGGTATATTGCCAATGTAACCAACAGCTCCATCTGGTAGCGCGTCATCCCAGTTATTATCATCCATGATAGCAAAATCTTGTACGGTTCCCCTCGTCCTTTCCTCCGCTAGATTTCTACTTTCATCAACCAAACATGAGTCTACATGGATATTGATGACTTCCTGGTCACCGCGAATCCCTCGACTGCATACAGGACACATGACTTCATCACTTGTAGCTTCGGTTCGCCTAGTCCAACATGATTTTTTAGAATACCCCTCTTCCTCCCGAGCCATCTCCTTGAACCGTGCATGGCGTTGTTTACGACGTCGTTGTATCGTTTGTATGGTTTTTAGGAACTTTTCGTTCGTCTCAGAATACACAGAGGAAGAGGCAAATGATTTCATTGCTTTTACGGCAGAACGACGGCTCCGAGCTCCCGCAGAAGGTCCTGGACAACTGGAACAGAGTGAAATTATATCAATGATGGAAATCAATGACAAACCTCAAACCGTTGAATTCACCCGGAAGAAGTATAGGTTCAGGCGAGCCAACTTGTTTAATGATTTCATCTACTCGTTCAGCCTCTAATTGAGAATGGAGAGCCATGAGTCGCAAAGGTATGAGTTCATCACAAACAGGGCATGGTCTCGTCTCTGCGCGCTTTGCTATAGAAATAAGGTCACTGTGCTAGGACTTTATGGTTTTAGTCTCGTCCTACGTTTTTTGATCTTGAAGCGGTTTTGAGGTGGGGGAGATGGTGAGGCTTCATCTTGAGCCTTTCCTTTACCCTTGATTGTCATGGTGAACCTTTTCTCATCCATCACGTCCGTTAAAATGCGTTTCTTTCCTCTATAACAACATGAGCCAAGGACTCATTCTTCTCAAGTACATTGGTTTCATACTGGGATCTGACAGGCTGAGGTAGAGCCCTCATTTTATGAGTGTTTTTGGAACAAAGATACTTGCAGGATGTGCGATCTATTGGTTGTAATTCTCTGAAGACGCTAATGGCAATGTATCAGGAAATATTGTGATGGATTCGAAGGTGACAGAGTGGGTGAGAATGTGTTCTCCTGCTTAATCAATTTTGATCGCATTCAAAATGCTGTACCACGTGAGATTAACGTGGGATTAACCCTTCGGCCCGCATCCCAGGGAATTTTAGTGGCAGGGACTACTGACGTGCCTCTTGGGCGAGCAAATCACATTCTCTGGCGTGACCTGGTGAACCGCATTTATTCATTCAACTCTCAATGACAAGTTCTATGCCTGAGCTACGTGCAAGTTCTACAGCCTCACTTTCCTTGTTTTGGCAAAATATCAAAAGCGAGGACAAGATATCGGTTTGCCCTGGAACACTCAGGTTGAGCGACAAAGGGCCAATGGAGAAACACAGAAACGTACCTTGAATATAGTCCTTCCACATTTTCAACACTTCTGGACGTATGTCTATGTCCTTCACCTTTTCCTCTAATGGGAGCTTCTCTAAAAGCACCTGTACCATACTCGCTAATGTGTCTGCTACATCCATTTGGGTCTCATATACCTCTTGATCACTACCATCCTGATCCTGCTCTACAATGTGAAAAAGCTCATCCCAGATAGCAGCAGCACCTTGAGCTGAGCGCCTTATCTCCCACTTTTTGTCAATTCCACTAATTTTGAGAAGGATTGTATCGTCTGGATTGTTGGGTAGGGAGAAGCCATAGCCCAAGATGAGCTCCGAGTTCGGTTTTGGACCGTAGTTATTGAAGAGCTCGCTCCCCGCGGTCGTATTCTCGCGCAGGATCAAGGATATGGTTGGCTGTCGGTTTCCTGGCACCGAGGTAGATGGAAAGTTCACAGACCAAGTAACCGGTTGGGCGCGCTTATGGTTAAGCGAGTCTACACCGGGAATTAGAATCGGTTTCGTATCATCTGCGGCTTCAAGCGTAGGATTTGGCGACAGGAGGGACGACGGAAAAGCGCGCGAAGAAATGTGCGTGGCCGCGGCCAGATACAGATCCCTGATCGGGTGAATCCTGAAATCCAACCAACCATTATATAGATGAACTAACCATGTAAAAGCTCCTCCCCAATCTGGGTTCCGATTGGCGATCACAGAGCGGCATTGCTGCCACTCCGCCCGCCATTCGCACTGACGGTCGATAGTGGCCTGGTAAATGTTTGAGCCTTTGAAAGCCCCGAGTTCAACTTCTGTGAATTGCACAGATGTCAGCAGTTGGTCAGAAGTCGGTAATGTGGCAATGTATGGGTAATGTTCTAACTCTGGAGGTCTCAAGATGATCGTATTATTATGAGCAGTGCTCATCTTGAAGTGAAATATCTCTTACCGCTCCAGGGAGTCATTATAGAGCCAATGGAAACAAATATAAGTGCTGATCCATTGCCTCTCAGTCCAGTCTACGATGTTTTTCATCGAAAACAATGTCAAGAGATTTGTCTGGGCAAGCTTTTCTGTAATAATAAGGGAGAAAGGGCAGGCCACGACCACGACATCGGCAGAGATATCCTTGGTGGCTACTACAGTATTCCCGGAGAGACCTTCATGACTTTTCAGTTGGTTGCAGATGGAATGAAAATTGATCAAGTGGCTTCACCTGGTCAACAGCTTGTGGTTAGTTCCATTATGCCCTTGACATCTGCATGCGACTGCACCTGATTGAAAGCGAATACTTTCTGAGAGTGAGCCGCCGTGGGCGACAAGCCACTTCCTGATTGTTGAGACTTGATCTGACACAGGCATAGACGCGTGGAAATAGGTACAAAGGCATCATGGGGTTAGGCAGGGATTGATTTGAAGTAGTGCCAGGGGTAGTTCAACCCGAGGTTTGCCCGAATAAATTCAGCTAGCTTCACCTCAAACACCAGTATGGACGCTCTGTCCTCTCGCATGGCCTTGGATTTCAATAAAGCTTCTACGATTTCATGATGGAAGAAATCAGATTCACCGTGACTGGGCGCTCTATACGGGAAATACTATGCTTTCTCATGGGGATTGAGACCGGAATCTATACTCTCCATTTCGGATGTGTCACGCGAACGCAGGAGAATCGGTATAAAGTCAAATGCGAACTCTAAAATAACCTTCCGTTGTCGTATTCAGAATCCCCTCTCCAACCATGTCAGGCAACGAGAAATCATCCTTGCATGAAACCGACCATGAAAATGCCACGACAAAGCATACTCAATTCATGGAAGTCATGAATGCAGAATATGCCTTGGCATTATCTACCGGTCCTCAATTGAAGGCTACCAGCTGGCGTTCATTGCAACTGTTCGCCATCATGTTAGTGGCATACATGGGAAGCTTGTCTAATGGGTTTGATGGATCTGGTATGCGATGACTGCTTTCTGAGTCGTATGTTGGTTGAACCAATTGTAGTGATGAGTGCCGTAAATGGAATGACGTACGTATTTCCCTAGAATTGGCGTAGTTTACGATAACCAAATCCTTTGCAGACAGTATCTGAATTTTTTTGGTATTGATGGTTCAGATGCTGGAGGGGGCGTGGGTACAACGACAGCAATAATTTTCGGAATGGTGAGCACCGAGCAATTTTATATTCTTCATAGACTAATGTTTCAATCAGTACTCAATTGGTATTTCAATCTAATTACTCGAGATCTGATCTTGATTCATTTGGTATAGGTAACATTGCTGGAGTTGTTATCGCGGGACCCATAACAGATATCCTTGGTCGTCGGGGAGGCATGGTAAGGATTTTGGCGAGTTGATACGACCCCACCTGACGCCTCAAGTTAGTCTATCGGCGGGTTCATCATTATGATTGGTGCATCCATTTGACTCTTGGATGAATAGGCTTGACTGAGCATCATTTATTCTAGGTGCGGCTGTGATCACTGCATCTCGGAACGTACATTATCTTCTTGCCGGTCGATTTGTTCTCGGCTTTGGAGTGTCAATCACAACAACGGCTGCTCCCTCGTACGTTGTCGAGATGTCGCCCCCACAGGTGAGATCGTTTTACAAAGATATGTCAATATTACTGATTCGTGTCTGATAGTGGCGCGGAAGGATAACAGGAATGTAAGATTATTCCCTGTGACCTACCTTGCTTATCAATTGACATTCTGTCAGGTATAATAGTGCGAAAAAACAATTTGATACAGAGTGCGGGGAACTCACAAGCGTTTCATAGCTTTCTACTACACTGGATCCATCCTATGCAGTGCGTCGTTAATCTGAACACCTTACACATTGATTTAATGCTCAATTAGCTGGGCTGACCGTTGCATCTGGGCGAAACTTGTCAACTCTATCCTGGAGGCTACCTCTTGCTATCCAAATAATACCAGCGGCTATCCTGGCCTTTGGCCCCTGGTTCCTTCCAGAGGTGAATGAATACTGATACGTGGCATCCGCTGAGATGGCTCATTTTTCCTTAGTCTCCTCGTTGGTTGATTGCGATGGGTAGGAATGATGAGGCCAAGAGAATCCTGGCGAAATACCATGGAGATGGTGATGAGAATGCTCCCTTGGTAAAACTTGAATGGAAGGAATACATGGAAGGTGTGAAGTTGGACGCCTCAGATAAGCGATGGTATGTGTACAAATGGCTGAAAAATAATACTGGATACCGATCAGATTAAGGTACGACTGGTCTGAGCTTTTCGCTACCCGGAACGCCAGGTACCGTACGTTCGTGCTGCTATTGATGTCCTTTTTCGGAGTAGGTCTCCTCGTTCCTTTGGATGACAAAAGAACTGACCCTGTATTTCAGCAATGGTCAGGGAACGGTCTGGGGTAAATTATACGTATCAAAAGATTGGTTTCACTCTAACACATCCCAGATACTTCCTTACCATTCTTTTCAAGAATGCCGGTGTAGCAACACAGAACCAGCTGTTGACACTCAACTTTGCAAACACTGTCGTGTCAGCAGTTGGTGCCCTCATCGGAACGTCGTTGACAGATAAGAGTCAGTTTAGCTCTTCCCTTGTCCAAGTCAGTACTAACTTTCTTGTTATTCAGTTGGAAGAAGGAACATCTGGCTCTGGGGTACCTTTGCTTGTGCTGGGACACTAGCCGTCGTGACCGGTCTTACCGCTAAATGGGGTTCAAATGGAGCAAATCCAGCAGGAGCGAATGCTGCTATAGCCTTCATATGTATGTTCAAGCTTTTATTGCTCTATCATGGAATATTCTCAATATCCTTTCTGCATAGTCTTGTTTGGATTCGTCTTCAGTCTTGCATACACGCCACTTCAAGCTGTATATCCCACCGAGGTACTCCAATATAATACCAGAGCTAAGGGGATGGCACTGTACGAAATGATTCATAATGATGTTATTCATGTGTCTGAGTTGTTGACTGCCAACGTTCCAGGAACGCTCTTGCGGTCAGTTGTGCTGGCTTTGTCAATGTCTATGCAGGCCCTATCGCACTTGGACGCATCGGATGGAAAGTAAGTGGCACCAATCCTCAATGAAACGAGACTTGGTTTATGTTCTTCATGTAGTATTATATCGTGTATGTTGCTTGGGACCTGTTCGAATGCCTCGTGATCTACTTGTTCGTAGTAGAAACCAAGGGACGAACATTGTAAGCCCAATGATTTCCTCGTATATACATAGCACTGACAGCACCTTCAAACATGCAGAGAACAGCTGAACGAAATATTTGACGTAGGTTTACAATCTGTTGATCGATATATGCTAACATGACATTTTCTGGTGCGATATCAGGACCCTAATCCTGTCGGGGCATCAAAAAGGAAGCTTAAAGTAGCCGTAGTAGGTGAAGGCAAAGACAAAGGGCTGGAGATAGTTGATGATACTGGGCATGTGACTGTCTGATTTATTCTTGTTTTTACGAATTTGACGGTGCAACCTACGTACACATGAGGACTTCATACCCAGACCAGAAATATACCGTGACGTCTTGTTTTTTTAACGAGACCCTCGAATTTCTGCAATAATGTTTTTGATATTTGATTACAGAAAAAAATCTGTGAAGACAGGTGATCCTGTAGATGGTCAGGCAAGCCAAGAGACAAGGCTATTCAGGCTGGCTTATTGTGCACATGAGAAACCTCTGCAGCTCGAACTTCTTGTCTTTATTGTTTAATTGGGCACATTTATGCATCTGAATCACCGATTGGTACACCAGAAGCTACACAACTGGTAGTCAGTGTTGCTACTATTTATAGTCATGAACTTATTGTTATACCACGGTTGGGTTATTTTAAATTTCTCTAAAACGTCGCTTGACCTTCACAGGCTTGTTGCAGTGCCGGGTTTCAATGTAGTTGTGTGTCCTCATCCCTCTTTGAATCGTTTCTTGATTTGGGATATCCTGGGACCTAAGTCTTTGAACGTGTTGGACCAAGTAAGCATGGTTGCCTGATTTTTAGATAGCCCCGTAATAATGTTTCTAGTTGTTGACCCGATGTATCGTGATCATTCTTTGCTTATTTTGTAACATGCTAGCTACCACTTGATGTGATTTGAGTGAGCGGGATGGCTTCAGCTTTGAACAACTGCCTGCGATATCCATAAGTACTTTTCGCGGCGATTTTTCGAAAGCTAAAAAATGTCTCTCTAAGTTTGTGACGCTGTTACACTAGTTTCGATTTACCGGGAAAGAAATAGTGATTGAATCTGTCTTTCCGATAATCTTAATATTTAATTGTATATATCGACTTGAGCTATTTCGAGACCGGAAGGTGTGATCGGTGACGTGTGATGAGTTGATGCAACTTCGGTTTATTCTCGACCTGCTCAACATCATTGTTTCTTGTATGATATCCCCTGTTTAACGCTTTGTCAACCATCAATGGGTGTGTTGTGCGTGGAACTAATCAATGGTTAAAATAACCACCGACTCTGCACGCAGACGCCGGAGTCTCTAGACAGCTTGTCGACAAAATATACGAGAAGCGAAAGGCTGCCGCTCTAGAGCTGGAGAAGTAAGCTTCATGATTCGTTTCTTTCCTTGTATATGAACTAAATACCCTCCAGGCAAGTCCGAGAATGTCACCAAGCTGGAGGCCGAGAGCGCATTGGTACAATTATCGATCAGTTGGTGGACATGTTTAGCAACAACACTAATGCACTGCATGTCCGAAATGGTGGGCTTATTGGACTAGCGGGGACGGCTATTGCTCTGGGTGTCGATATTGCACCGTATATGGATAAATTCGTCGGGCCACTCCTCGACTGTTTCGTGGATCCAGAGAACAAGATCCGTTATTTCTCAGCAGAGTGCTTGTACAACATTGCCAAAGTATCAAAGGGAGAGATTCTAGTTTACTTTAACGATATATTTGATGCACTGAGCAAGGTGAGTGTAAGTGCATGTGGTTGGTGCGCCAGTTAAAGCAGGTCTCAACATAGCTCGCTGCCGATTCCGAACTCTCCGTCAAGAATGGTGCGGAATTGCTCGATAGGCTCCTGAAGGATATCGTTGCAGAGTCGGCTGCATACTATGTCCCACTATATCCGGAGACAGAGCGTGTCAGGAATGAGAGGGAGGCGATGCAAGGCGTCCTGGTCGATCTACCTTTAGAAAACGACCAAGAACCGCGGAAAGCTTTCTCCCTTGCACATTTCATCCATTTACTAAAGGAGCGAATTTACGTCCTCAGTCCATTTACGAGGAGTTATCTCGTGTCGTGGATTACTGTGTTAGACAGTGTGCCAGAGTTGGAATTAGTCACATTTTTACCCGAGTTCCTGGATGGGCTTCTGTAAGCAGTCTACTTTTTTCATGTTTCATTTCTAATCGTCCCAGAAAATACCTTTCGGATCCTATTGAGGATGTGCGGATTGCCACTGAGAATTTGCTAGCGGACTTCTTGAGGGAAATTCGTGATGTCACCTATGTTGCTCGTCATCTGGACGAAAATGGGTCTATACGCAAGCCGGAAAATGGCCATCTCCGTAATGATAGCATGGAATCCAGGCAGCTTACCATGACAGAAGGAAATGATAGTTCTGCTGTGGATACCTTTTCCCCACCAGAGGAGGATGTGATTGGCCAGGACATGACGCAGGCATCGCCAGATCAGTATGATAGAGGAAATGGAGGTGTGAATTGATGTTCTACGAAAAAAAAACTCCCACTCACATTCGAGCAATCAAGTATGGATACCGGGACAAGGTGTTCGAATAGATTTTGCAGCTATAATTAAAATCCTCATCCAGCAGCTCGACAATGAACGTAGGTTTCATAAATTTTTGAATATGACTGCATTATCGATCTTTGTCCCGTAGATGATGAAATCCATCAGTCGACAGCTCTCAGATGGATGGCAGAATTCCTGACGTGGGCTCACGAAGTCATGGTTCCTTTTACTCCCCGACTAATACCTTGTATCCTTCCAAATCTTGCTCACCATGTTCCCATGATACAAACTGTTGCGAACAAAACCAACAAACTGTTATACGATGTGATAAAGTCACTACCTTCACCCACAGATCGAGTTCAGAAGGCATCTTCAGTCATGACAACAGCCACAGTGTCAACTCGAAACGAGAAAATCAATGCACCACTTCTACTTACCCGTATACCAGTACCTCGTTCACCAACACCAAGTACGACTCATATAACAGCTTCTGCGACTGTTTCGGCCCCTAGTACTACTTCAAATAGTACAGTCAAGGCAAGTGTATCCCCAGAGGCTGCAATACCCCAACCAGTTACATCCTCAAGACCTCCTTCGCCTTTCTCAAATGCAAGCGTGAACGGCCAGCAACAGCAGGTTGGGGAGAAACTATCGCAGAATCAGACATTGGAAGAAGATCCATTTGATTATCAAGCAACTGTGAATGAATTGACTATCCAGTTCCTAAGCGAATGGGAAGAGACGAGGGTTACAACACTGAACTGGCTGATTATGCTACACAATAAGGCTCCTAAGAAGGTATACGGTCTTGAATGTCTGTCAGGCTGACCTTGTTGATGCTGGGCAGATTCTGAATCTGGACGATGGGACTTTCCCAGCATTACTCAAAACATTAAATGACAACTCCGAAGAGGTATACTTCAGCTCAGAAAATTGTTAATATGTCAATATATTCAACGACTTGGACAGGTCATTAAACATGATCTCCAACTGATTGCCCAGATCTCGTCTCTATCGGAAGAAGGCTACTTTAAAGCATTTATGCATAACCTCTTGGAGCTATTTAGTACTGACAGGAGACTGTTGGAAACGAGAGGCAGCCTCATTGTCCGACAACTTTGTGTGCACATGAATACGGAGAAGATATATCGGACATTTGCCGAGATTATTGAAAAAGAAGAGGTAAGATGTGCTGTTGCCTGTTATTCCCTATAGATCAGTGACATTGTTCTCAGGATTTGGAGTTCGCAAGTGTCATTGTACAGAAATTGAATGTGATCCTCATTACCTCATCTGAGCTCACCGACTTTCGACGAAGACTCAAAAGCCTTGAGACTCGAGTATGCTTCCCCCATCTCCACACAATTCTTTTCTCACCCACAGAATAGCAAGACGGGCAGGCATTGTTCACGACACTATACCGATCTTGGTGCCATAATGCAGTGTCTCTTTTTGCTCTTTGTCTGATGGCACAAGCATACGAGCATGCATCAAATCTTTTATACATCTTGTAAGCCTTCGTACTTCTACTTGTGGGTCTACATCTTCTAATTGATTGTTTAGTGCTGACCTCGAAGTTACTGTGCAGATGCTTGTCCAACTCGATAAACTTGTTCAGTTGATTGAGTCACCTGTGTTCACTTGTACGTTCGTCTCTTCCTCGAAAACGACTTTCTTGCTCAAAAGACATCAGACATTCGGCTGCAACTTCTCGAGCCAGAGAGACATCCTTATCTCTTCAAGTGTCTCTATGGTATCCTCATGCTACTCCCACAAAGTTCAGCCTTCGTGTCGCTTCGAAATCGTCTCAATGCCGTAAACTCTACGGGATTCCTCCACATTGCCCCCAAGTCGGCTCCGAATGTATCTTCGACACGTTCCAGAATCGGACGTGATGAGATCAAATGGCAAGAACTTTTGACACATTTCCGATCTACTCAAATGCGGCATGAGAAGGCTCGTCGACAAGCGATAGGAGAAGGCGACAATGCTTCTACGCCAGGTTACTTTGATCGTGATCGTGATCTCGATTTGAGTGGTTTACAATTGAATCAGAGGGAGATTGTGGGGGACAATAGGACAGGTCTTGCGAGACCCGCAGTTGTGCTTCGTCCTAGTATGAGGAGAAGGGCGACGGGCGAGTCACCTATGCCCAGTGGGAGGGGCGGAGCACTTTCACCATTGAATCCTAAAGCTAGGGTTACCAGTGGTCTAAGTACTGGGAATGTTACAGGGCAAGCTGCTGGTATGGCTGAGAACGGAAGTAGTACTACTTCTGCACTGGGAACTCATGCTGGACAGTCGGTGCTCGGAGGTGTGACGAGTGGACTGCAGGCGCAACGAGGCGTAAATGCTCGTAGACCAACAAGTGAGAAAAAGATTTGATACAGACTGGTTACTCGATAGTGATAGTCGGTGATACGTTTATGACTGGTTTCCTATGTGTGTTTCCTATCATATCTCTGCTACGGTGGATCCGTCTATCTTTCACTCATCAAATTCGGATGAGTAGTTGGAGGTTGGAGGTTGGAAAAACCACTGCACTCCTGCTACTGGAATTTGTAACACTAAGCTGTCTCAAGCAAGGTATCACTATATTGCCAAAAGACAAGCGCTACTAGAGATGGGAACCGCTGGGGACGAGAATATTCTTACGTATAGAAGCTATGTCGTCATCATCAAGATTAACGTATTTTTTGACGTAGGCTTCAACACCGTTATATTTCTCCTCTACAAGTTTCAGGAAAGCTGTCATTGTATTATGCCTTTGGCTACGATGAGCACGCTCTAGATCTGGATGTTTGACTACTTACCGACAAGTAAACAAGTTCAGCGCAGCTTCGCTGTTCGAAGCGAATAGGGGTTCCTTGGAAAGACGTGCCAATATCATTTCACGAGCTGGCTCACGGCCTACACGTGTCAGCGCATAATCCTCGGCTACTGACTCGTCATCCACGCCCGCAAGCTTTAACCGGTCAATATTGGAGGTTTATATTTCAAACAAGGATTTTACCTTAAGCAAGATGGCTGCAATGATGCCTGTCCTATCTTTCCCAGCTGTGCAGTGAAAGAGGCACCCTTCATTTGGCTTATCCCTCACATGTCGAAGAATGATAGCAAATGCGGGACCGCCATGATCAAGAATCTGTGAATATAGTTCCATGAAGGCCTGGTGGAAATAAACTGTAAGTATTCGGAAATAAAGGTAAGATGTATTAATTTACCTCAATCTTGCCACTTGCATAGAGTTGGAATCTTCTATGTGGGTCACGTTGGAGTATATGAGCATTGATGACGTTGGGTGGAAGAAGAGAGCACAACTTACTTACTTGGCCATCGTCTCTGGACTGTAATCTGCGGTCTCAAATACGGGTACATGGATAATCTCGACACCGTCAATTTTAGGGGGAGGGGCATTGTACTTCCGAATCTCTGTGTCGGAACGTAAATCAAAGACTTTGGTAATGTTCAACTCTTTGAACAGCTCCTTTCCTAGTAGTATAATCAGCTGAATGCTACAACGACTAGTTTTACCAGTAGACGGACCCTCCGGCGAAATTCTAGAAATTTCTGCAGAGCGGTACAGATGCTTGGGTTTGGTTATTTTACCCGGGAAAATGACAGAGGGATATAAGCCAAGGTCACGAGAATTAATAACACCTGGTATATGCACAAACGGAGGCCTTGAAAGCACGTCAGCGACATGGGCAGGGTCAAGGGCGTCAAGATCGTGCATTGTGAAATACGGAGATAATCTATAATTCGTGACGACATATTACTATGAATCACGTGGACATATCGTCGCGGTTGGGCCTACCCTTAAACAGGTCCAATTTTCTGTAATTAACGCGTCGTCTAGAATTACCTCTCCCATGAACTCTGATCAACTCTCTTCACCGCCGCCGTTCGAACTCTCGCTTCCTATAAGTGCTGCATCTGAACCAGACTCACTACCTCGCACGCAGACCCTACAGCGGCGAACAACAGATGCCTTGACTCTTGATGATGTCCCGTCTGAAGCTCCCGGGACTGTGAAAGCCAAGAGAAAGAAAAGACCAAAGATACAGAACTCAGATATACCCTTAGTAAAGGACGCTGTTGGAGAGAGCGTAGCAGACACTTTTGAGAATTTCTTAAGGACGTGCGTTATCTGTACCGACGATATGCAATGCACCCTGAATGATCATGTAGATTCACTGAGGCAGTTGATCTTGCGCCTACACCCAGTGCTGATGAGATGTTACAAGACGAGCCTATGGGCGAGCACATATACATCGATCAAATTCACACAATGCGGGAGTACGAGTTGACCACACTTTATGTCGACTTCGGCCATCTTCTGCAGAGTGATGATGTCCTCGCTGATGCCATCCAAAAACAGTACTACCGATTCTTACCCTTCCTGCGAAGAGCTCTTTGGAATCTTGTCGCAGAACATGAGCCAGACTATCTGAAAATCAACCCGACTGCTGCAACCACAGACTCTGCAAATCTTCAATCGCGGGAATTTAATGTCGCATTTTATCACCTTCCTTTAGTCTCTGGTATCCGTGACCTTCGTACAGAGAAGATTGGGACTCTCATGAGTATCAGTGGGACAGTAACGCGCACGAGTGAAGTCCGACCTGAGTTGCTGTACGGCAGCTTCACTTGTGAGATATGTAATGGCACAGTGAACGATGTTGAGCAACAGTTCAAATATACCGAGGTACGTTCCCGAATTCTGCTCGGTGTTCCTTGCCCTCAGATCCTTCAGCCCTCTCTGTGTCCGAATCCTACCTGTGGAAATCGAGTTGCATGGCAGTTGCAAATAGATTCATCCAAGTTTACTGACTGGCAAAAAGTCCGTATTCAAGAAAACCCTTCTGAAATCCCGACAGGTTCGATGCCTCGTTCACTAGATGTGATCTTACGTGGTGAGATGGTTGAACGTGCCAAGGCCGGAGATAAGTGTGTCTTTACTGGCACCTTTATTGTCATACCAGATGTTAGCCAACTTGGTTTGCCCGGGGGCAACAAAGCTGAAATCCAACGAGAAGCTTTTAGAAGTGGCGCAGCCGCAGGTGCCGGTGGGAGTGGGGTAACAGGCTTGAAAAGTTTGGGTGTTCGCGATTTACAGTATAAAACTGCTTTTTTGGCTTGCATGGTGCACGATGCCGATGGGCGAGTAAGTTGATTAGCTTTTTCGAGGCAAGTTGGCGTGCACTGATTTCATGTAGATTGGCACCAATGTTCGCGGTGAAGAAGAATATGGGGATGACATTGGCCTTGCCTTCATTCAATCCCTGACTGAACCAGAATTTGAGGAATTGAAAACCATGATTGATTCCGAGCACATCTACTCTCGACTAGTAGAATCCATTGCACCTACTGTATATGGCCACGAGATTGTCAAGAAGGGTATCCTACTACAGCTCATGGGAGGTGTGCACAAGCAAACGCCAGAAGGCATGCATCTTCGTGGGGACATTAACATTTGTATCGTCGGCGATCCTTCAACCTCAAAATCCCAGTTCCTCAAGTAAGTTATAATTTCGCATTTGAATACTCCCTGATCACTTTGACTATTTTGACCTGTCGTTTTAAGATACGTTTGCTCGTTCTTACCTCGAGCAGTATATACATCCGGTAAAGCATCTTCGGCTGCTGGCCTAACGGCTGCCGTTGTCAAAGATGAAGAAACAGGCGATTTCACAATAGAGGCTGGGGCTCTAATGCTCGCCGATAATGGCATCTGTGCCATCGACGAATTTGACAAGATGGATATCTCAGATCAAGTCGCTATTCACGAGGCAATGGAGCAGCAGACCATTTCCATAGCTAAAGCTGGTATTCACGCCACCTTAAATGCTCGAACGTCTATCCTCGCTGCTGCAAATCCCAGCGGTGGGCGATATGACAAGAAGAAGTCTCTCCGTGCAAATGTGCAGATGAGTGCGCCCATCATGAGTAGATTCGACCTGTTTTTCGTTGTGTTAGATGAGTGTGATGAGAAAACGGATTTGCATATCGCAAAGCACATTGTGAATGTCCATAGGTTTCAGGATGATGCAATCAATCCTGAGTTTAGCACAGAAACCCTGCAACGATATATCCGGTATGCTAGAACGTTCAATCCCAAGGTGATATCTCCCAAGCTGAATTTTTGTACGTATAGCTGACACTGGCGGTAGCTCACGCCAGAAGCTGCCAATGTCCTTGTGGAGAAGTATCGAAGTTTGCGGCAGGATGATACTTCGGGAACCGGCAGAAATTCATATAGGATCACCGTACGTCAACTGGAGAGTATGATTCGTCTCAGCGAGGCTATCGCAAGAGCAAATTGCACGAACGACGTAGGTTGAGATACAAAACGATCTGAATAGTCTATTGAAGCTCCGCTATAGATCACTCCCGCCTTCGTCCGTGAAGCCTATACTCTTCTTCGCCAATCTATCATTCATGTCGAACAAGATGATATTGAGTTTGATGAAGAGGTGCTCGAGGGAGATCGACCAGACAATCAGACTGCAGACGAAAGTCAGGATGTGCAGATGTCTTCAGCAATGATGGATGAGAGCTCGATGCCCCTTGACGGCGTAGTCATCAACGGAAACACTGTGCAGCCAGCGGTAGAATCATCCTCTCGAGCTCCTGGTACTGAACCTGCCCCTGCGCCAGAGCAACCGACGCTGAGACCACGCATGAAGATTTCACATGACCAATACCAAACACTCAAGAGTCTGATTATTCTACACTTGTCAGAAAAGGAGAGGGAGACTGGGAGGGGTGTTGATAAGGATGATTTAATTGATTGGTATCTTGAGTCGAAAGAGGATCAGATTTATGATGTCGAGCAGTTGGAGTATGAGAAGGAGATGGTCACAAAAGTGTTGAGGAAAATGGTTAAGGTTTGCATCATCTCGCTTGAATGTGAAATTTCTCAGTAATGATTTGCCATTTACTAGGATGCGTTTCTTATCGAAGCCAGAGGTGACGTACAAGATTCCCTCCTATCATCAGATGCACAACAGTCGTCCATACCTTCAGAGACTGATAATGTTCGCGTCTACTATATGGTTCATCCAGCTGTGGACTTGGATGGCTCGTCAATGGGTTCTGGATACTAAAAAACAAGTGATCACTGGGATTCCTTTTTTTAGCATTTGATGTGATAGCACTGTATGTTGTGTATTTCTCGGTGCTTACTCTAAATAACCATCTGCATCGTTGTCGAATATTTCAATGTAGAAATATTACTGATATCTGCTAATTATATAGGATTTGGTGTTTGGGTTTGAAGAGACTCATCATCTTCTCGTGGGACAAACGCCGCCCACAACGTGATGGCGATCCATTCAGTTGTTCAAACTTGAGGCGTCATATATTTCCTATCCGCTCATCCTGCAAGATCATTCCAACAGGCCTCAGTGACAACGGGACGTCTGTCACGGCCTATTTCCACTAGCAATGAGCTCAACGGATATGATGCAATCCCTGATTGTGCCATTACATACCCGACACCCCCAGATTTATTGACTGACAGACATTGCAGAGAAGAAAATGAGTCTGACTGATGACTACTTTCGAACCGACTAGATGAATAACGATCGATATGAAGTAGAATGCAAGGACGGGAGACATATCAAAGCACTTTTCGACATTCCCCTCGGCACTTTTTCCACTTTTTTCAATTTGCTTGCTGGAGGAAAGAAGTTTTCTGAATTTGTTGCTGATTGAATGTTTTCTAGGTAAGCTAGAGTTCTTTGTTATAACGATTCACAGTCTCATAGTCTGGTGTTCGAGTAGTTGTCACACACATTTCCCACCCTCCATATGCACTCTCCGTCAAGATGTAAATTCTCCCCTCAGAACCCTTGGAACCTTTAGCTACCAATGACGTTTCCCTTGGCTTCGACCGTACTAGGATGAAGTAATGATTCAAGCGACACGGAAAGCGAGCGGGCTTCAAAGGAGATGGTGTTTGGGAACTGAGGAATTGTTGTCTGAGGAATCGTTGTATGATCATGAGTCATACTTTCACGAACAACCGATCATCGAAAGACGGTATTATGATCATATCGAGAGAGGATTAAATGAGATCGGGTATGTACCTTGACGTATACCTTACCTCTACAGCAGGTTTACAAATATATCCATTTACCGGATGCATTGCTCAAGATTTATGTACCAAGAAGTTTGGATACTTGAGAAGGGCATTGGACTCAGGAGTGGTGTCGCAGAGATTGAACCAGTTCACTGGTGGAAAATTCCTACGCACTGTAAAATGACCTCTGCCACAATCAAGCTTGGTTTTTGAGGCGAAATTGTGATCGTCCGGTACACTTTCCAAGATAAGTGTTGCACCAGCAATGAAAGATGCGGCAATGGTCCTGGCTGCAATCAAGCTGGTGATTTGATGATACCTTTTCAGCTCTTTGCAGCCCTTTCATAACCAAGTCTTTGGTTGTATTCTTATCATCGCGAATAGTTCCAGTCTAATCAAGGTCGTCGACTCTGCACTGTTGGTGGATATTTTGCAGGCGATTGGCTCATGACAACACTGATCTTAGAGGTATACCGAAACTGATCCGGTCTCAATCTTGATTTAGTGTGTGTGAGTGCGAGTGCCCAGAAGATTTGAAACTTTGGGAATATTTAGGCTGCCCAAAGCCGATCAACATTGCCTCAAGGTATCAATTCCCGTTCGCAGCCATGAGGTGCCAGACCTTCAGCTTATAACACAAGAGCATGTGTTCAAGTCACTCTGCAAGCCTTGGGATCATGCTGATCTATGGAGCTTGACAGATCCCCTGTTTCCAGTGGTATATGGTCACTGTGCATCTCTTGGAGGGACCACAAATTCAGTTGATATAACATCTCGTGAGTTCATTTCCTCAGCTAAGCTTTTTAAATCCCTGCAGGTGAATTGCTCGACGTCTTCTTTCTGGAGGTGCACTTGGTATTTGTATTAATAGATTGCTTGAGGTGTGTTGTCATGTTTTAAGTTATTATTAGGACTGAAGAAAAGTTGAGAAGGCTAAGATTGTACAAGAACCAACTCTTTCGGACGAGAAAGCCGATCTAGTAGGTCTAGTTCTAGAAGACGAAGCACAATGGTCATACGCCTGAGGGAACAAACCCATCGTTAATCGCCCCAACCTACCCTCTAGTCTCTGATTAAGAAATTCCTTTTGGAATACATGCAATCAAGTTGAAAGCAACCAAGTTGAAATTGACCGGGCGCTTCGTTTGGAATAACGCCAGGCACGTCTTTTGATATTTAGTGATGGCAAACAGTACAACCTGTTTGTGGAGCCACTTGGTCAGTGAATCCGTCCTCATATGATTTTGCATGGTGGGACCCCATGCCGCAAAGTTTCATTTTTAACTTGGATGCACACCATATTCGTAGAATCAACTCACAGGGATTGTTTTTTTTTATCTCTTAAATCAAGTAGGGCGTATCATCCAGTAAGATGTGTTCTTGAGTGAGAAACGGTTACAACCTGACCATCTCGCCTTGTCTTTACAGGTCCGACCAGACAATGCCGATAGCAATTAGCGACACAGTTTTGTATACCATCAAGCCCTCCAGTTGGCACTGAAGTCGATTGTGGATCCCATTGGAACTGAAGTTGCCCATATAATCGTCTTCTCCCATCCCGGCGGCTTCGTTGCGGCAATCTAAGTCCTTCTTTTCACATCTCAAGGGCTTCCCTAGGTTCGTGATAGAACGGAGGGCGCTATGGAGTATGGTGGTGCATCTGACCCATTCCTTCCCAGGCGCCTACAGCAGAGTTAAAAGGGTGCTGACAGAGACCAAAATTCGTCTGTAGATATACTAAGTGAACCGTGATGACTGTTGAAACCCAGTTACCCCCAGTTCCTGACTTCACTCATGCTGCACCAACAAAAGAGAAACGTACGTTCCCCTTACCATATTTACTAGTACACCACTTACCCTGCAACCCTCGTAGTTGACTGGGCAAATTTAGCTGTTATCGATTTGTCCAAAGCAACCACTCTTGAAGGGCGCAAGGGTCTCGTAAAGCAAGTTCATGATGCCATCAAGAATGACGGCTTCTTGTATCTCATCAATCATGACATCAAGCCCGAGCAGGTCAGCCTCCCAATTTGAAATACCAGAGTTACCAGTAACCATGCTTAGATTACTCGCATGTTCAATCTTTCGAACTATGCTAGTGAACATGTGAGTGATGAAGAGAAACGACAGTACGAGGGCCATATGAGGGAGGCGGGAACCTATCGTGGTTACAAATTGCGCCAATTCTGGGTAATGAATTACTTCCTAGTCATGAATATACTAATTATTATCTCGACAGCATATCGTCGGGGGCGTCCGAGACGAGATTGAACAGTACAATAGTACGTAGTCGCTCTCTCTTGCTTTTGAGATCGATGCTTATGATAATTATAGTGAATTTCAGGGAAATCCTAAATGTTGACCATCCTATGCCATTGAGGCCATTTTTGCCGGAGATTGATTCCTTTACAAGAGAGATTCACTCAAAAATTATCAACACGTTACTTCGGTCTGTATATTGTTTTGGCTGACGACTGTGGTTTGAAGGCTGAAAAATAACAGTCTCCTGGCATTGAGCCTGGAACTTGATGAAGATTACTTCATCCAGATGCATGATTTTTCTGCCAATGCTGAGACATTCCGTGAGTAGTCGGTAGTAAAATCTATGTCCGCAAAGGGTGACAATTTCTCTTTATACAGTTCGTTTCGTGAAGTAGTGGGTTTCGTTTATCATCTTCGGTCTGGAACAAATTTACAGATCTATTTTAGCTTCCCGCGCCCAACAGAGGCAGAGAACAAGGCAGGAGGCGTCTGGTTGAAAGGACACACTGGTAACTACCTCTGACAAAATCATCCAATCTATATGTAACATCAGTTGACAGATTTCATGACCTTGACACTCTTATTCAGTCAACCTGTGTCCGCTCTCCAGATCCTAGGCAAGGGCGATGAATGGAAATGGGTCAAGCATGTAGAGAATGGCGTTGTGAGTTGTATTCCATTGAGATGGGTCACAAGGGAAAGCTGAAATGAATAGCTTGTCAATATCGGCGAGGCCGTTGAGTTCTTCACGGATGGATATTACAAACCAACGATTCACCGGTAGGACCAGGTATCATTTTTGTTTATCGGCCATGATGTTAACTGCTGGAAGGGTGCGCCAACCTCCCTCCGATCAACAGAACAAAGATCGTGTCGGGCTCCTGTATTTCTGCAGTGCACATGATGACGTTGTCCTCAAACCCATAGCAGAAAGCCCTGTTGTGCAGCAGGTCAACGTGTCAGAAAGTCGTTTGCTTGATGGGAAATTCCCAACAGCAGGAGAGTATTGCAAGGCTAGGGTTATGGCATATGGTGGTACACAGCCCCTCAAACAGGGTGCGCAAAAATGGGTCGATGAAGAGGTCGTTGGCGGCGTCTTGCTTCGCCATTATAATTGACAGCAGCCTCCCCCAATATGTGCTCGAGATAGACACGATTCCTTCTTTTCTCGAAATTCCATAAGAAGAAATTTGTCTATGTGTAATCATGTAACATATAGTCTCAAATCTTGCTGACATGAGTAGTTCTCCTGCTAACACGTAAAAATAACATTCGAGATTACTGTGTAACGCAACATCTGATAAATCCATCTTTGCGTGTGCAGACCGCATGCTCCCTGTCACTTATTCTTATTCATGGAACGTTAACATACAGAAATTGCAGATATTTTTACCTCGAAAATCATCTTGCAGAGACACACTTCTGACTCTCTACAACCAGGCATGTCAGTGATTCAATCAAACGTGAAGAACTTCAGCAGTGACAGTAATTTCATCGATGTCACGCCTTCTAATGAGAGGAGATAGTTGCAAGATAATAAGTCATCATCCATAAAACTGTACAGAATTTGGACAAGACATATAGGTTACCTTAGGCAACTCTGATAACTACTTTGCCAACGTGTTCTCCTGATTCTAGATAGTCAAGGGCATCGATAGCTTGATCGAAGGAAAAAACCTTGGAGATAATGGGTTTCGTCTTCTCTGGGTTAGCAGCAATCAGGCGGTTCATATCTCGAAATCTAGATTTATGGGGTTGGATATATTTGTGCCGCTATTATACAGAAATACTTACTGGGAAACAGAACCAATCAATATTCCTCTCAGAGTGATAGCTTTTCTAATCACACTGGTGATAATGTCAGCATCATTCGTATCCTTCATAGTTTCCGTAGGTAAGAACCGGAGCATGCTCAGGATTATGATATGATTTCCGCACCTTTGAGACGAAGCCAATCATGTGTATGTATCCTGCAACTCTAACGGACTTGATGCTGCGTGAAAGTGTTCCTTTCCCGCCCACCTATGGTTTGTGACTTCAGATCTTTGCCCTCACTCTAGGCACTGGTCACACGAACCTCAACGACGTGATCTACGCCCACCCCATTGGTCTGAGGTAAAAATAAACGAAATTTCAATTCCACAACACAATTATTGATACGAACAATGTTCAGCACTTCTTCATCCCAATTGGGAGTCTTCTTGTAATTTATAAGATATTTGGCACCAAGGCTGGCCGCAATCGCCAGTTTTTCATCCGACGAAGAAGTTGCAATGACTGTGGCTCCTGATGCAACGGCAAATTGGAGAGCCCAGCTGAAGCATAGAGGATGAGTTAAAGCGATGGTTTTTTGTCGAGGGGTACATACATGGACACTCCACCAAGGCCGAGGACGAGAACATAATCTCCAGCCTTGAGAGGCACCAGACCCAGAAGAGCGTTATATGCAGTCAGAGCAGCACATCTGGATCCCCATTGAGATGTAAGACACCAAATGAAGCTGGAAAAAAACATACGGCAGCGTAGATGCTTCTTCGTAACTGTAATGCCCAGGTACCTCTACGAGAGACTGAAATTTGTCAGTCGTAAAGCAAGTGAAGGTCAAGAGACAAATGCATACATGTGCAGGAAACGTTCGATATTGGGTCAGAACGCCGTGTGCTTGGCCACCAAGAGAGGTGTCAATAGTCGCAGGTGTTGTGTCCCCATAAAGATGATCTGGAGAGAAATTAGCGCAGACGCGGTCGCCAACTTTCCAGTCTTTAACGTCTTCTCCCAATGCGATGATCTCTCCTGCCATGTCTGAACAGGGGATCACTTGATCAATAGGGCTGGACAAGCAACATCAGGAGTGGTATAGGCGATTCATAAGATACTGAGATCCACGTAGACAAATATGTTCCGTTCGCGACGAGCAAATCACGGTACTATAATTCAACTTAAAGGCGTTAAGGCCGTGAACCAAAATATTTCTTACATTAAGAGATACTGCATGAACCTTGACGAGAACTTCATTCGTTTTGGCAGGAATAATAGATGACACTCTGATTTCAAGGCTTTTATGTGAGCCGGTCTATAACGTGTGTTAGTTTCGTTGCAGGAGCATATAAAATGCATGGAACCTTGGATAGCTGGTACTGGCGGGTGGTTTTAGGTAGCGTCATGTTGCTGTACTGGTTCTCTGGCAATTGTTCGCACTTTATATGAACTTTACATGTCAAGCTGAATAAGTCTGCTAGACCATTGTTGACGTCATAATCCTGTCATAATTCTATGCTGATGCTGACTGAGATTTCTCGAGATTAGTAAGTTAGCCACTAGGACTGCAACATGTTTACAACCTTACACAAACAGGGTGCAAACATATTCCATCGTGTCATGATATTTGGCGATGCTTGCCTAGGTCGCCATCGATTGCAAGTGTCTGCAGGTTTTTCCCAGCGCCAGAGACCCGGTCAGTCATAATTCGTGGTTCAGTCTAGTGGAGGTAATCCTATTAATGATTGTACTTTAAATAATCCTTAGATATTCTATGCCGATGCGTGCGAAAGTCACCTTTGCAGCTAATGATAAAAACATTCCAATTGGAGTTCCATGTTCACAAGAAGGGTATCTTCTTCATCTCCGTCGCAGCCAACAGATCTTCATCCATAGCTATCTCCTCACTCAACTCCCCATACAACCCATCGTCATATTCGTCTACACCATCGTCGTCATATTCTCCATCCTCGTAATGTTCTTGATCCTCCCGATGCACATCCTCATCATCGATAGTAAAGTCGAGATCATCTAAGCTTCCAGGCATACTTGTCATACTCCTTCTTCTCATCTTTGGATTATCAACTTGATTTCTGTCGTCGGCCTCGCTTTCCGAATCCGAGTCGACAGTATACGAAGACCTTGAAATGGAACTTGGACTGACACCTCTCCTCAGTCCACTAACGAGTCTCTCAAATGATGACATCTGACGCAAGTCGGGATCGCGGTTGGATTCAAGGATTTGACCATTATGAATCAAACGTTCGCCGGTCCTTTCACTGGGAGGACCATTGATACTATTGGGTCGAGAACCTAATAATCGGAAATTACGAAGTTTGGCCAACGTATTTCGATTTGATATTTCGGATCGTGCGCTTAGCGTTGGTGAAGGAGGTGATAGGTCCGGCAGGGGATATTCCGAAACTGGTATTTTCCAGTAATTGAAGTCTGTGTACTCGGGCGTCCACTTCTTATGTATGGGAGGAAAAAATTGGTCAACGAGATCCGTCATGTGCATGTACCTGATTGGTTCCCAAGCTAAACGTCGACATTGGAATGTATGGATGGAAACAGACATACGAGGACTTATAACCAGCCAATTCAAGTAGCTCCATCTTTACTTCTCCACTTGAGTCAATCGTGAAGATCCTGGCACTGGGCACATTCACGCTGCGATATGACATTGCGTCTGTGATCCTATTTCCAAAACCAGCATAGAAAGGGTTATTGGCATGCTCTCCGAACAGCCTTTGTACATCACGCAAGCAGGCCATTTTGAAGACTTCTGGCTTTCGCATGATAACCTCTCTAAAAGCTCATTCGTCAAAGTTTAAGTCAGTCCGATCAGCGAGAATTTCTTACCTATGTAGAGATGCCATGAGACGGTCAGGGCTCATTATAACCGGACCTTCAGGAAGTTGATAGTCGTTCTGTTTGATCCCTTTCAAGTATCCTCGGGTTGCATCCGCTTGGCCAATGGCACGTGAGGTAAGATACATTATTTTGTACCCATTTCGCACAATGTCGGTATAGAGTTTGGCTACACCAACATGTGTCCAATCGCGCCCAATCATAGCGAATACATGCCCTAAACCATCGGATCTGGTAACATATTGATCCTTACATGTATTTGGTGAACAACAGGACTTACTTGGTAATTGTGCCATCAATATCAGAAACAACAACCAAGTCTGTGTGTTCATAGACGAAAATACGTGCAGTACAAGCAACAACCCCAGATGAAATTGAAAACGTTATCAGATTTGCTCCCGGTTTGAGATTTAGCGTTTTCTAAGGTCACCCTCAGTGGGAGCGCAGTATTGATTGACGAGGACGTACAAGCTGATCAGAAGTCAACCTTAGAGTCTTCGCAAACTTCTTTCGGGATTTGTTTTCTTGTTTCTCTTCTTCAGAAGGACTCGTCGGCAGTGGCACCTGAGGGCCGGCCGATGCTGTCGAATCCATCTGCATGACATTCTCAGACGACAAATCTGTAATTGCTTGATCATCCAAGACAAGCCCTGCAGACGGTATTGTTGATTTTGACTGGGTTCATTTAGTAATCGAGTCAGCCAAAACCAAGGCTATGACAACTCACAACATCAATCGTTGAAGGGGCACTCACAGCAGGTTTCAAAGCAGGTCTCTCCCTCACAGACACGCCTCTACTAAATTTCGCATCTTTCTGTCGACTTCCATTCCACCATTGAACCCAGGATGAAGTGTGATGTCCTTGCCCTGACTCACCCTCAATCTTGGCAAAACGAGCTTCCGCCCGTGCTCTCTGCTCTGGCGTCGGGGGTTCAGATATGGACCGATTATGGCTTGAACCGTTTAACGAGATGTTCTCTTCCATATGTCTGATCCTGGAGAAAAGACAATTTGTCCGCCACAAGACGAGGGCACTGAAAAGCACAGGATGGTCCTGCCGTGTCATGTATTTGCCATCGGACCACTTGATGACCAAATTAGCGTTATCAGCGAGATGTTCGTCTTGCATGAATCTCGAAAACGTGACACTGCCTTTTGCAAAACAAGCATTGTCATCCAAGTTCGGAAGTACAAAAGGCTTTCCCTTCTCCTTCGTGCCCGACAATAGCTGTGGAACTAAACTCAACTGAAAGTCAAACGACTGTTGCTGAATCGTGACCACAAAAACCGAGTCATCCCCTTCTTTGGCGGAAAGTTTTCCACGATCGCTCAGAACCGTGTCCTCACCCGCCACCTCTCTCTGAGAAAGCTCATCGAGATGTTTCGTTTTGCTCTTCCAAGGCATTGCATCAAGCCTTCCACCCTTTGCAAACGTAGTTTTCATCGGAGAGGGTGTAGGGAATGCACCCCATTCCCAAGAATATTGTTGGACATCGGACGATGATGCAGAAAGAGGTGGTAATTTCATTCCAAATTTAGTCTTTGTTTTCGAGCTTGATGATGTGTCACGATGTTCATAGATAAATTCAGATTCAGGAAGTGGCCGGGTATGGTCATCTAGGTCCGGTGGGGGTTCGGATGTGGCGCGTAACCGAGGAGCAGAATGTGATGATAAAGATTCTCTTTCATCAGACTCATAGTCTGTATTGTAAGGTGATGAATTCCGAGTGGAATGAATGGCAGACTGAGTTCCTTGCAAAGGCACTTTGACTTGTGAGAGCCCAGAAGGGGCTAGAAGCAAAGGATGAGGTGGGCTCAGGAAGAGAAATAGTCAACCATACAGATGGGAATTTCAGAACCGAATGATCGAACATTCGGGTCTGAAGTATCCGTTACATTCGCATGATAGCCTTCAATATCAAGTGCAACATCTGAAAAAGAGGACAAGTTAGTTTCCTCCCGACAAATAGATGAAAACCCTAACTGTGATGGTATTCCACATCCGGAGGCTTGACTTCTTGGTTCAGGTGCCTCAAAACTTCGTCCACTCTCTTGTCCTGTTCGTTAAATTCCAGTGTATGGCTCCGCGAATTTGGGGCAGATAACCCAGGCTGAGGGCAAGACGATTCGCTTACTGGACGGTGCCTAATTGTGCTCCGTGATGCAGAATGTCGAAGGAATGAAGGTTGGTGAAACTCTTGTTTTGGCGTGAGATTGGCATCACGAAACCCCTCTTCCTTGCTCCGCATCTTGCCATTTCCGGCACTCAAATCAAGAAACTCCGGTTCTTGATTGTGAGTCCGTGCTTCTTGGCCGGACATCTCGGTAGTTAGAGGTTCTGGCAATGGCTCTGAAGCATTCACGTCATCGGGACAGTGATTTCCTTTCATACCAGCAGTAGCGTCTGTCTGAGTGCCTGGGTCTTCTTCTTCAGGCTTTGTTGGGAGGAGAATAGGGGATGTAATAAGATCTTCCGGAACATCTTCGTCTGTCTCGAATACGAAAAAAGCCTCACCCGCTTCCCCGATCTTCATGTTAAATGGTATTGGTTGGTTATTGACCGATATTTTCACCTGGGCGACGGTATGAGCAATGGCGGAGAAATTTGAAATGACTCAACGCACCTGCTTGTCACTCGGTCGCAATACCTGCCATTTGCCAAATCGAACGTGAAAGGGCGAACAGGCAAGCTCTGTTTCTCCATCGCTGCCAGGTCGTTGTATAACAATAACATCGATTGCACCGGTGAGAGTAGAAGGATTAATTGGAGGGAGCTCCTTGTAGTATAGGTATGGTGCACTGATGGCATTGACCGCTCCACGAATATAGTTCATGGTCAGATTATGGTGAGGAGAGGAACAAGAGGTTTTAATCTATTTGAGACGATGCTACACGTGCAAATAAATGTCTCCAGCATGTGATTTGGTGATGATCTTGTACGAGGTAAAATGGCACGTTGCACAGTTTCAGTGTGTTGATAGGTGATGGGCGTGCAGAACAGCCCGAAAGATGTCAATGACACGTTTTCAAAAAACGTTTAGTTGATCAGCATATCATTTTCCCACAACAGACTAAATTTAACCATGTCCACAATCTCACTTTCCAAAGCTGAAAAATCATATATCACTGCTGGTTTCAAACACACCACACCTCAGCGAGCAGATGGCAGAGGCCTCACAGACTATAGGTCTATCGCCCTCGAAACAGGCGTTGCACCTCTTGCAAATGGCTCAGCACGTCTCTACCTAGGCCGAAATCTGAACGATAATGGTGGAGGAACCGAGATTCTTGCAGCTACGAAACTCGAAGTTGAAAATATATCAGTAGACGGATCAGGTGAAGGACAGGAAGGCGGACGATTTGTAGTTCATGTGTCTTGGTAGGTATGCTCATTCTTCCTCTAAATCACTCAGAGAACATATAATAATCTGCCCCTCGCAATTCAAAGTTCGCCAGCGGCGTATCCACATTTATTGAGAACGGAAATCGAAGATTTACAGCATGACTTGACAACAGTGCTCCACACAACACTTACACATCCAACCTTGCATCCCAAAAACCTCACTATAGTTCCTCGCAAAAGATCCTGGCTCCTTCATCTCGACCTCTTAATCCTAGCCGATGCCGGGAACACACTTGATGCGTTATTTCTCGCAGCTCGCGCTGCGCTTTGGGATACTAAAGTTCCCAGGACACGCAGCATCGAATACAAAGCTCCTCAAAGTGCTGCCGAAGGTGACAGAGGGTTTGCAAATGAAACAACGCAAGGCGGAGACATGGACATAGATGAAGTATTACCCAGTGGTTTTGATACGCGGGCGGAAATAAAGCGTGCCACGGACTTTGAACTGCCTAATTACTGGGACGAAGGAGAGGATCTGGACGGCCGAGAAAAATGGCCTCTGTGTGTTACGCTGAATTCGGTGCGGAGCCTCTTATAGCCTATTTGTTGGAGCCTTATATCTTGATCTGCAATCTCTCAGGCCTTCCCAGTGCATTTCCTCGATGCTACACTGCAGGAAGAAGCCACTATCCCATTTCGGTTCCTCTTCGTATTCTCTTTTCTGCACTCCGCGTCCTCGAGCACACCAATATTACAGGGAATGAGGACACTGGGAGCAGGTGAAGTCATGCTTTCCCAAGTCAAAGAACTTGTCGAGGTGGGCCTTTCAGCTTGCCTCTAATATGTTAAATGCTGACTCCGGTCCTTGTTGATATCAGGTTGGCCAGAAATACGCTCAGGAACTCTACACAGCCCTCAATGCCAAACTCAAGGATGAGGACATAAGACGAACACAAGTAGCACAGGAGAGGTTTGCAGCCAGCAGGCGATGAATTTCATGTTCAATATTAAGTCGTGCTAGGCAGTGTGAGAAATTGTCTAGCCGTGTTGTATCGTCAGCACCGATTTCCACCGCGAATGACCTCTGCTTTTCCCTTTGGCGCCACTTATATCTACTCTAACCGTCTAAAACAAAATTCCCCGATGATGAATTGCCGCGCCATTGGATATGTGGTGTTATAATTTTGCCTCCGTATAAGTATAGCGTGTCCTAGAGTCTTATAAGCGTAACTTAATACTACACTTGCCTTCCATCATCTAAACTCTCAACTCGGTGAGCCTCAAGACTTTAACATCCCACCAGAAAGCGTTGTCATTTCATGCATAATATTCAAACTGGCCTTCAATCTTCAAGATTTTGAGGCACTTCCCATTACCAAGATCCGAAAAGCCAAGGAACCTTGATTCTGTGCCAATCTTAGTTTGCAACATGGTCCTCCTACACAGCCCATTCTTCGGCAGCGGCGAATGCCACTAATGTTCGGATATTCAGAGTCATAATATATCAATGAGATTTTGGTCCCCTGCAAAGTACTTGTTCATATGGACACATGACAATGCGCTGAAGGCTTGGGTGAGAAGAAGATCGGCATATCAGTATTGTTATAGTATTATAGTTGCACTGAAACCAGGTTGGGTTTATGAACTACGACAAAATTTAAACAACAGAACCCATCGTAACAGACACGACTGATGTACTGGCCATGGCACCCAATATTTTGGGACTTATACTTATCTGCTCTAAGCTTTCGCCAAGACCTGCTGCAATATCATGTCTACTGCTGACATTTGTCTCCTTGTACCGTTTCCTGGGAATGGCGAGGGATCCCTCTTTCTCTGGAGGTGATAAATTCGACACTTCAAGCTCATCCAAGTCCTTTTCTCCATCACCATCGTCTGACTCGTCATCTGACTCGTCGTCAATCGCCACACTTGACCATTCCCGGTAAATATTCTTGATAAACGCCGCAGATCTAGGAAGTCGGTAGGGGTCAAACGGGAAAAAAGTATTCAGCTCAGCTCCAGCACTGATACCGGAATTTGATCTATTCAGCGGGAGAATCGTTGCCGACATGAGTGTGGGATCATGAGGCGTGGCTAGAGTTGAATGAGGATTCGATCGAGTAGAATGGTCAACACTAGAATGCTCGAGGCGCCTATTTGACTCAAGAATCGGGTAACAATAGATGAAATCCGTCGCCCGAGCCACACGAGCGAATTGCATAACAACATTGAACGAACAAATCTAGAAGGGTCAAGTGAATTAGTGAATAATTTGCAGCCAGCGGATTGATCACGTACTCGAAGAGGGTTGAGCACACTGTTGACAGCCCTTTGGAGAACTCCAAGCTCGGGCATCCACTTCCTGCTATTCTCACTCAGTCTGAACTCATCCAAACATGGAACCCCTGTAGAGTGAGTGATATGATCTGTTTGTGCATTCTCTGCAAAATCAAGTAGATCTCGCCATCGAAAGCAGAATATTAGAAACACAGCTTGCATAACGGCATAAAATACAGCATGCTGTCCACCACCGATGATGATTGTGGAAGAACCATCTCGAATCAACTCTTCTACCTCATTGAGATGAGCCTTTAGAAATTCGCAGAGAACAGCCACGACATTTCTAGTGCTCTGTGCATCAATAAATACAGCACGGCTCACGAAAGAACCAATATAGGATGCTGCCGCTGCGCGAGTGATCGTGCTTTGTTGTCCGTTATTTCTGCTATCGCTCTCGTTGAAAGCTTCTGCAGAGGGTTGAATCATCATAGAGGACGGGCCCAGTAATGCACGCTCTACTAGCATGCCCTGAAACACATCTGCGAACTCTGGGTCAAGAGAAGTGTACCAAAAGATGAGAAATTGGGTATAACGTGATTTGAATGTCCGTAAGATAATTCGATCAAAGATGCTGAGTAAGGCATTGAATTGGGTACGCATAGTGTGAGCCGCCTTTGGTGGGAAAGCTACTGCTTTGGGAGCAGTAAACGAGGATACAGACAGGGAAGGAGGTAAAGTTTGATCCGGAGTGGCGAACGGAAGAAGAGGTAATTCAGATGGCAGAGGTGGCAAGGGCGGCAAGGGGTACAATTCTGGGGGCAGAGGAGATCTCAAGGTACTCTTACTCGTCAGCCCAATAGCCGTGTGAGTTGAGGCAGTTGAATGACGTTGGAAATGCTCGAAGAGGAGTGTTAATATTACATCAAGTTTCTTGACCATGTCTTGGATATGCTTCATATTCATGGGGATTTCGAGGGGTGTTTCATTATCCGGACCACCGCCACCATCCGAGGACAGGTCACTGAAATCATCGCCCACCTCGCCTTCTTCATCGTCAACATCTGACAGATCTGAAGAATCATGTTCTTCCTGTCCAACCACAGTATCAAAGGGATCAAAATCGAAGATCGGTTGCTCTTCTCTTGTTTCCTCTTCTTCAAGCTCCACCTGAATTTCTACCTGAAGAAAATATAAGGATAACCCTGCCAGTCATGAAATTGCTTACATCAATCTGGATGGCTCTATCCACAATGGTGGCTAAGATATTTTCTGAGAGTTCTAGGCAATAAGATGATACCCTTAAAAGGTTCCGTATATAGGTCGTTTGGGTCAACTGGTTTTGCCTTTTGTGTGGAAAGTGGCGAACCAGGAGAGGCTGGAGAGTCGCAGGAAGCGTTGGGATGAGGGAAAATATATGCTTCAGAAGACAGTGTAGACGGTCGTAAATTACACGTCGCGTGATTGGACTGGCAGAACTTTCGGGAAACGCCTGAGATAGTGTTTGGACGCCGGACTCTACACAGAACCGGAACAAGATAAGCAGGTCAACCTTGGCCGAGGAAGTTTATAGGACAATGACAACGCACGATAAGTGAAACCTTGAGCAATTTTTCCCAAGACCAAGGATAAATATTCAGGTCGTGCGGAGAGTAGCATTCCTATGAGAACAGTATAAGATTTTACGGTAGCGGAGTCCAATGTCGTCCATGGCATGTTAACAATGGCCTCAACGAGGCTGAAGTGCGCTCTTTCGAGCTGTGACACTACATGCGTGAGGGCAAGTATCCAAGTTTTCAATGATATATTTGCAGATGATGGATCTGTGCGGCATTTTGGGTTGAACTGGTCTACGAGCTCGTCAAACGGCTGAGAGTTTCCCTAGAGAAATTAAGTGAAAAGAAGTTAGTCAAAGGAGACGATGCACGTACATTTAACTTTTGTTGGAGGGCATTGTTAACGAACGCAAGATACATGTCTTTGCGATAGTTCTCATTTTGTTTGATTCTCGAATTTGTAGCAATGGGACGGTGAACCAAAAACGTGGAAGCTTCAGATCCAGGTTTTGGCTTTGTCGCTGGTGACAAAGTGGAGGGGAAATTTTCTAGGGAAGTTTTGAGGAGCGTGTTGGTTAGAAAGCGAGAGGCTGGAGGAGGTCCAGATTTTGGTGGGCGCTGGTTGTACTGACTGAGTCGAGAGTGGGGATCCATCTCCACAGTAGTTAATGGCAAGATTCAAGTTTTCTGACGTTGTTATGTAAGCAACGCTTATGGATGTAATTTTCAGTATAAATTACTACGCTGATGTTTCAGCGCCCCAATAAGTTTCCGACCAAGGAGAATTGTCAGGTCCTTCAGAAGTCATTATTTTCATGCACTCATTCAGCCGTGAGGAGTGTCATTGTCATTAGTGACATGGTTTACATAATCCACCAGTTAAATCTTGTGCTGTGAACCACTTCCGAAAAACTCCAATGTCCGCAAACACTGCTTTCTCTTCAGCTCACAGAATCTATGTCAAATCACTCTACAAACGATATCTGACCAATGCTCTTGACTGGACTATCAATAGGCCGTTGTGGCGTGAACAAGCCCTTCTCATCCGGGCAGAATTCGAGAGGAATCGGTATGATAGCTATCTTAGCAATTCTTGCCCAGGATTGTCCCCAACTCGATCCTAAAATTTTTCACACTTTTATTTATCTCAGTAACGTGTCGAATCCTCGTGCCCTGGCAGAAATTTTAGGAAAAGCTGAGAGAGACTTGGTTGCGAGGAGACATCCTGATCCATACATTAGTGAGCAGTTACAAGCTTGTTGAACTACCTCCCTGACGTTTTATGATGCTATCAAGCTCCTTCTTACCCTGGTGGCACCAAATGGTATGTATTTTTTCAGTACTCTGAACCTACGTTAACCTCCCTACGCAGGGAACGTAGCACTCCCGTATGTATCCAATATCTGGACTTGTATGTTTATTTACCTGGCACTAGCCTGACATGCGCTCTCCTTATGATCATGAAGCCGCTGGAAATCATCATTAAGACTACTTGCGATTGATTTTTGTAATAGAGGATTCAGGTAGTTGTCGAATGACCATGTGTGTTATCGCAATGTAAGCTGTCACATTATCGACCAAGGAAAACACCCAATTTGACTGAGTAGTTTAGAAGGCTTGGATAGTTACTGTCACTGTAGCTGTATTAGTATTAGAACATTACCAAAATATACGTTTGCATATCCATCCGTTCATGTTGAAATTATTGACTGAAACAGTACAAGTTTGTTTTAGTAGCATTTCGATACTGCACATGTAAGACACCAAAGCAAGAAGATGGCTATCATTTAATGCCTTCTCAGTGTACCACATGAGCTCCTACACCCGGTGTCCCGGATTAAGGTGCGGAGATCTAAATCTGAGAATGGTTTGTTTGCAGATAAGATTATACCTTATTTTAACTGATCGATGAATCGTCATATGTCAGCGAAAACCAAAGGCCAGACACACTCTTTTGGGTAGACAAGGTTCTATACATCACGCTGCTGCTCGATCACGGCTATGAGGGGCCGGTTCGAAGGAAAAATGTTCCGGACAGGGGCCCCAGATCAACATCTTTCTTATTGTGGAGATATATCTACGATCATGGCATAATATTCGAGCTAGATGTTTTCGGGAAAAGCAAGTGTATCCCTCCTCAGCTGACGAAAGATGCGCAGCCACAATTGGTTATGTAAAGGCAATAGCCTCGATTGTCATTATCGAAGCACATGCAACCATTAGATACCAG
>Ga0153924_1000067_pt1 | contig 75825 bp, 62 predicted proteins | sample TSNJ008MetaG_FD_104709 | JGI IMG/M metagenome (GOLD analysis project Ga0153924, IMG submission 104709) | Attine ant fungus gardens microbial communities from New Jersey, USA - TSNJ008 MetaG | ecosystem: Host-associated > Fungi > Mycelium > Unclassified | place: USA: New Jersey, Wharton State... | reverse complement strand
TCGTCGGTGAACACGAACCGTCCGTCCGAGGCGATGGCCCGGTCCGTGAACAACACGACGGAGCCGTGTTGTAACGCCGTCTCTGCCGTCAAGGTGTTGGCGATTGGAACCGACAGCGACGGCATCCGGTGGACGTGTTCTCCGGTGATGTTCAAGCCTTCGCGGCTGGTTGCCAGGATGCGTACCTCGGGACAGCCGTGCACGATTGCCGTAACGACGCGCCTCGCCTCCTCGATCACATGCTCGCAGTTGTCGAGAATCAGTAACAACCGCTTGCGCCGCAGATACGCGAGCACTGTTTCGAGGATCGGTCGATTGGGAGGTGCCTGCACGTTCAGCGCTTGCGCGATGACGCTGGCCACGAGCGCAGGATCGGTGATCGGCGCAAGCTCTGCCAGCCACACGCCATCACCCGAACCGTCGAGCAGCTCCGCGCCAATTTGGATCGCGCAGCGCGTCTTGCCGACCCCGCCCGCACCGGTTAACGTCACCAGCCGGTGCCCATGCAAGAGCGAGCTGATCTCGGCCAAGTCCTCTTCGCGACCAACGAACGAAGTGAGCTGAGCCGGGAGATTGTTTGAGAGGTGGTCGAGCGAACGCAGCGCCGGAAATGCGTCGGGCAAGTCCGGGGCGATCAGTTGATAGACTTGCTCAGGGCGTGCGAGATCTTTGAGCCGGTGCGCACCCAGATCGCGCAAGCTAGTGTGCGGCATCTGTCCTTGGAGCAGATCGGCGGCGACGCCGGAGACCAGGACCTGACCGCCGTGGCCGATCGCCAGCAATCGCGCAACGCGGTTGACCGTCGGTCCAAAATAGTCACCGTCACGCTCGGCGCTCTGGCCTGCATGCAGCGCCATGCGCACGCGAATCCCCTCGACCGCCGAAAAATCTTCGGCTGCAAGTGCGAGTTGCGCATCGAGAGCAGCGGCGAGTGCATCGGAAGTCGTAGCAAACGCTGCGCAGAACGCATCGCCCACGGTTTTGAAAACATATCCGCGGCGCGCTTCGATGGCGCCCCGTATGAGCGCGTCGTGGCGCGCTAACGCGAGCTCCATCGCCTCGGGCGCACCTTCCCAGCGCACGGTGCTGCCTTCAATATCCGAAAACAGAAAGGTGACCGTGCCGGTAGGCCGAGCCGAGGCTGGCGCCCTCGATTTCGCGCGAGTCGCCATAAACGAGGCTTCGCGCTAGAGCTGCTTCGACCCGCCGAACGACCCGGACTCGCGCGCCGGATCCACAGCCGCACCGGGCACCGCACGTTCCGATCTGATAATTGACGTCAATGCCTCTCGATTCTTTGCGTGCGGTCTTCGCCCACCCCGGATCGCGTAAAGGGCAGCTCGCGACATCCCCGTTAGTTCCTGAAGTTTGCGCATCGGCATCGCCTTGAGTCTCGGAAGCACGACGCTTTGCCACTCGTCGCGACGCGGATCGGTGTACTCGGTATAGACAGAACAAGCATCATAGATGCCCTGCTCATCAACCTTTTCGAGGTGATTCGACTCCTTGCGGTATGACCGCCGCAATCGCATTGCGCTCTATCACGTGGGCTGCTGTTCGTGGGGAATGACCGTTCTCGCCGAAGGCTCTGCGTCGCCGCCTGTAGCGGTAGTTGACGCGCCGCTTTCATCTGTGCGAACGATCCGCGGCCTTGCTCTCGGATTAACGATGGCGCAAGTTCGTCGCTTGTACGGACCCGCAGCGGCGTCACAGGTTCGCGGCATTGCCGACATTACCGTATTGTCGTACCGACACGTCATCCTGGAGCCGTGCGAACAATGCGAACAAGACGTAGACGTCGCCTTCTCGCACGATCGCGCCGTTTACATCGCCATCTACGACGGCTGCTGATACGTAGCGCCTTTTAGAGAATCAAGAGAACATGGCGACGACGGAATGCACGATTAATTATCGCCCGATTCGTGCGGCACTACTTATGTGCGATCAAACTCTCGATGACTTGAAAGAAGCGGCGGGGATCACGAGCATGGCGGAACGCTTCCTCTCGGCTGGCGCAGGCCGCCCCCAACGCCGATGCGCTCGTCTTTGAGCGCGATGGCGGCGCCGACCTCAAGACGGTTTCAACCGCGCTCGGTAACTCGACGATTGCAGTTACTGCCGACACCTATGCCCACGTTTCAACGTCCATGCTGCGCGGCGCCGCCGAGATACTCGACCGGATCGTAGAGTCCGGCCGAAAGACGGCGGAAACTGGGCGCTAACGAGTTCAATTTGTCCGAGTTGGTCCGAGTCAATCCGCGTTTTGTATTGGGCCTGGTAGGATTCGAACCTACGCGCAACCAGTTATGAGCCGGCCGCTCTACCGCTGAGCTACAGGCCCCTGCGGACCACCGCTCCTTCGCCTTCCGCGGCGCATTCCCGGCAAAACGCCTCGTAGTCGCGCACAACTTGCGCGGCGTATGCGCGTCCGAAGAGCACCATGCCCTCCTCGAATGCATCGCTCGCGCCGAGGTAGACCGCAATCGCCTGCGGATTTCCAGTGCGCGCGTGCGCCCGGGCCAGCACTGCGCCGCACCGGCGTGAAAAGTCGATGAATTGATCGACCGTAATACGCTCGACGTCGAGCGAGGCTTTTTGGTCGCGCAACTGACGCACGTAGAAATCATGCCCATTTTCGCTCGTCCATCCGACGAACAGATCGGTTGCGGCCTGCATTGCGCGCTGGCCCGCAATGACGCGCTTTCCGTGATTGCCGTACGCCGAACGTCCCAGATGCGGCTCCAGCACCGAGGCTTGCGCCTCTTTGATTTGCAGGTAAAGCGTTTCGCCCTCGCGCGCCTCGAAGTGCGCGATTACGGTCAAAAGGCCGACGCTTCCGACGCCGACCGGATGCTCGAAAAAGTCAACCGAATGATAGCGATCGAGCAACATTCGGACATGAGGCTCGACCGTTTTCCGATACTGATCCAGCGTGCCTTTCGCGATATCGATGTGCTCTTGCTTGGGTTTGACATGCTCGGCAGAGCGCGGCTGCGTGAGCTCCTTCGCGAGCGCGCCCTTGACGTCGACGCGGCTGTACCAAATCTCCATCGGCGACATTCCGGCGAACGCTCGTATATTTCTTCGATAGCTATGCGCGGCTTCGTACGCCGCCTCGTCGCCTGCGCGCTTTCCGAACGAACGCCGCAGCGCGAGCAGCGGCGCGCTGGCGCACAACCGCGCGACGTCCCATTCCCACGGGCCGGGCAGCGTTTCATCGAAATCGTTGACGTCGAAAACCAAATTGCGCTCGGGCGTCGCGTACCCGCCGTAGTTCATCAAATGCGCGTCACCGCCCAGTTGTACGCGAATACCGGTCACGGGACGGCCGGCCAGGTCGGCCGCCATGAGGGCGGCGCACCCGCGATAGAAGGCGAACGCATCGGTACGCATGCGCTCGTGGCGAAGTTGTAAAAGCTCGGGAATTCGACCGGCTTCGGTTTCGTGCAGTAACGCAACCGGATCAAAGCGATCGGGCGCCGGAGTCCAGTGCGCGAAACTATCGCGAGGAACGCGCTCACGAAGGGCTTTCGGATTCGCAGCCGAGTCCATCAACCGCGAATCGCCCCGCGCCCGGGAAAGCGTGCTGCCGAACCCAATTGCTCTTCAATCGCCATCAAGCGATTGTACTTCGCGATTCGTTCGCTGCGCGAGACCGAACCGGTCTTGATCTGACCCACCGCGGTTGCAACCGCAATGTCGGCGATCGTCGTGTCCTCAGTCTCGCCGGAGCGATGCGAAATCACGCACGTGTACCCGGCCTTGTGCGCCATGTCGATCGCGTCCAGCGTTTCGGAAAGCGTGCCGATCTGATTGACCTTGATGAGGATCGAATTTGCGACGCCCTCGCTGATGCCACGCGCCAGAAACTCGGTATTGGTCACGAAGATGTCGTCGCCGACAATCTGAATCCGCTCGCCGAGTCCTTCCGTCAGCTTGCGCCAGCCGGCCCAATCGTCTTCCGCGAGCCCATCCTCAATCGAGATGATCGGATAGCGCTCGCACAAGCTGGAATACAACTTCACCATGTCGATGGCCGTGAGTCCGTGCTGCTTGTCGCGCGCGTAATACTCGTCGTCCCGATAGAATTCGCTCGCCGCCGGGTCGAGAGCAATTGCGACATCGGGCCCGGGTTTGTAGCCGGCGCGTTCGATCGCATCGACCAACAAATTCATTGCATCCTCGATCGAATCGAGCGGCGGCGCGTACCCACCCTCGTCGCCGACTTGCGTCGGCAAACCACGCTCGTGAAGTAGCGCTCCCAGCGCATGAAACACCTCCGATCCGTACCGCACTGCTTCGGCAAAGCTGGATGCGCCGACCGGAACGATCATGCACTCTTGAAATTGCAGCGCACCCGAAGCGTGTTTTCCGCCGTTGATCACGTTCATCTGCGGCAGGGGGAGCAACGCCGCGGTTGGCCCGCCGAGGTAACGGTACAGCGGCAGCGAGTAACTCGATGCGGCCGCGCGTGCAACGGCGAGCGAACACCCGAGTATCGCATTTGCTCCAAGATTGCCTTTGTTTGGCGTACCGTCGAGCTCGATCAACCGTTCGTCGATCTCGCGTTGCGCCGTCGCGTCGAGCCCTTCGAGTGCGGGTCCAAGTCGTTCGTTCACCGCGGCGACCGCTTTGCGGACACCCTTGCCGCCGTAGCGCTTGGGATCGCCGTCGCGCAATTCGGCCGCTTCGTTCGCACCGGTCGAGGCTCCCGACGGTACGAGCGCTTCCTCCACCGAGCCAAAGCTCGTCGCGACGCTCACGGCTACCGTCGGATTACCACGCGAATCCAGCACCTCGCGCGCATGCACAGCTTCGATTAGCGGCCGTCCGCCACCGCGCAGCGATTCAATCGACATCAGTTAATCCTTGATCCAGCGCTCGAGATCGTGTTTGCGCGAAACGTAGTCGCTTGCGGTAAAGAAGATCTTTAGCTCGCGCTCGGCCGACGCTTTGCTGTCGCTTCCGTGCACGAGATTCCGTCCGATCGTCTGCCCAAAGTCGGCACGAATCGATCCGGGCGCCGCTTCGAGCGGGTCGGTCGCGCCCATTAACTGACGGCAGCCTTCAATCGCGCTGACGCCTTCCACCGCGAGCGCAACGAGCGGGCCACTCGTGATGAAGCTCACCAGATCGGCGAAGAACGGCTTATCCTTGTGCTCCGCGTAATGTTCGCGCGCTTTGTCGCCGGGAAGCTGCATCAGCTTCATCGCCGTTACGATGTATCCGCGCCGCTCGATGCGCGCGATGATCTCGCCGGATAAACCGCGTGAGACCGCGTCGGGCTTACAGAGAATGAGCGTGGTTTCCAATGCCATAGGAGGCCCCGAATACGTCGCGAGCGCAAGCTCCACCTATGGACGCGCCCGAACATCCGTACGCGTCGGTCGAACGCGAGCTCCAAGGCACGGCCTTCTCGAGGATCCGCTACCTGCGCTCGACCTCGAGTACCAACGACGATGCCGCGGAATTGCTCGGCGATCCGTCCGCCTTCGGCACGACGATCGTCGCGGAGGAACAAACGCGTGGCGCAGGCCGGAAAGGCCGCACCTGGACCGCGCAGCCCGGTACGTCGTTGCTAATGACGACCATCTTGCCGCGCGCGCTCCCGGCTGCCAACTTGTGGGTCGTTCCCTTCGGCGTCGCCATCTGCGTGCGCCGCGCGCTCAGCACTCACGCAATTCCGAGCGAACTGCATTGGCCAAACGATCTGCTCGTCGGCGGAAAGAAAATCGCGGGAATCCTTTGCGTCTCGCGCATCGTGGGAGAACGCGCGTGGGTCGCAGCGGGCGTCGGCATCAACGTCCATCGCCCGCGCGACGGAGCGCCCACGATCGTGCCTCCGCCCGCCTTCTGCGATGATCTGGATCCCGCCATCGATCGCGCGACATTGCTGCGCGATCTTCTCTTGAATTACGACGTATGGAACGAAGCGCTGCGGATGCCGCAACGCGTCGCGCGTCTGTGGGAACGCATGGCCGGCCTGCCCGGCAAACGTTACCGCATCCTCAAAGACAGCGAAGATATCCCCGTCGACGTCACCGCGATTTCACTTGCCAATGACGGCAGCCTGATCGTCGAACATGACACGGGCAGGAGGGAAGCAATCGCACTTGGGGATGCGCGTGCCTTGCGTTAGGGCACGCGCCCGTTGTCATGGTAAGTGGAGCTGTGCTTTGTCATGCTGAGCGTAGGCACTACATTTTAGATGTCCCTCGACCACGCTGCGCTACGCTCGGGATGACAAAGGCGGATTCATTGAGATGGGTTGGAGTCGTAGAAGTGGTCGAGGTCCGAATGGAATTTTTCTAGCGAAGGGATGTTGAGGTAGACCATGTGCCCGGATTCGTAGTAGCCAAATGTGACGTGCGAGCGCAGGTTGGGGTGTAGGTTTAGATGCGAAAACGTCCATTCAGCGGCGCCGAAGGGCGTAGCCATGTCGAAATATCCGGCGCCGACGAAGACGCGCAGGTTCGGGTTGGTGGTCATCGCTTGCTGAAGGTCTGGACTGGTCGTAGGCGCGAGCCAAGCGAACACGGACTTGCGTGTGAAGTCCCAGGCCTCGAAGACCTTACCGCTGCATTGCAGATAGGATTCGTCGCTCTTCCAGTTCAGCTCGTTGCGAACGTAGGAGAGAAACGCGGCTTGCAGACCGGGGCTCGATGCAACGTCGGAGGCATCGTAGTCCTGCGAGTCGGCCAGCGGATCGATGTCGTATCCGGTGTAACGCGCGTCGAGCCGGCCGATATTCACGCCTTGGTCGCGCATCAGCTCTTTTTCGAAGCGTGACGGATCGATACGCAGATTGGCTAGCTCGACGTAGTGCTCGCTCAATCCGGTCAAGCGTGAGACCTCGCCCGCGATCTTGACGAACTCGTCGTGCGGGAGGCGGTCGCCTTGGAGGAGCGCGGAGGCGTATGGGCCGTTGGCAAACGCGCGCGCCTCGCTCACGACGCTCGCGAGCGAACCTTTGCTCGTCGACTTGTCGTGATACCAGCGAACCGCGGCCTCCGTCGGAAGATATGTAATGTAGCCAAGATCGTTGCCCGGTCCGGGTGCGATCGTGTCGAAATCCAACACCGACGAGAGCAGGATCACGCCGTTGATCGCCATTTCCTCGTTGCTCTGAAGGTCGTTCACCAGCACGGCCGAGCGCGGCGTGCCGTAGCTCTCGCCCAGCAAGTATTTCGGCGAGTTCCATCGATCGTTCAGCGTGACGTAGCGGCGAATGAATTGCGCGAATGCCGTGGCGTCCTGATCGATGCCGTAGATCGTCTTGGCATCGACTCCCGGCATCAACCGGCTGTAGCCCGTGCCCGGCGCGTCGACGAAAACCAAGTCCGATTTATCGAGCAGGGTGTATTGGTTGTCGGTCAGCTGATACGGTGGTCCATTATTGGGCGCGGTGTTTGCGAACACGACGCGACGTGGACCCAGCGCGGCCATGCGCAGCGGAACCGTCGCGCATCCCGGTCCACCATTGTACAGGAACGTGATCGGCCTGTGGTTACGATCGGCTCCATCTTCGGAATAGGCCACGTAGAAAACGCTGGCCTCGGGATTGCCATTCTCCGTCTTGAGAATCAGCGTGCCGGCGACGGCGGAGTACGCGATGGATCGGCCGCCGAGCGTAATCTGGTGGTGCGTGACCACCGATTTTTCTTCCGGAAGCGGTTTGGCCGCCGGATGCGCGGCGGCGGGTGGCTTGTGATGAGGCGCTGCGGCTTGCGCGACAGCCGAGAAGCTGAGAAGCGCGCAAAGCAGGCCCGAAGTAATGGCTCGTGCTTGCATGCGCGCTACTTTACGATGCCGCCTAGCGCAATGCCCGCTCCCGAGAGTGCCGTTTTTGCCTCCGACTCCACGCCACCGTCGATCGTCAGACACAGATTCGAAGCCGCATTGACGCTCGCCGGTTTGGGAATCATCTTCGCGGTGATTCCGGCATCCTTGAGCGTTTTGGTAGCAATCATCGTATCGGCATTGCTACCGAAGAACAAAATCAGGTCAGCCATCTTTCGGCTATCTAACCCGCTTCTCCGGTGACCAGTTTTGTGAGAGAGGCAGCAACTTCGTTCAATTCCTCAACACGGCTCGTCGCTTGCTTCATGCGATTGCTCATCTCTTGTGAGAGCGTATCGATCACGGTGACGTCGCCGTGCAGTTCGTCGTTCACCGATTTCAGCTCGGTGAGCTTCGCGGACGTGTTCCCTTCCGCGGCCATCTCGTCGATCAGCTTAGCGCTGCGCTCGACCGCCGCTTTTGTCATCGCGACGTGATCGCCGGAAACTTCGCTCCCTACGATGACGACGCCAAGTTCCTTGGCGGCCGTGCGGACTTGCTGACTGCGCTGCGCAAGGTTTTCCGACAATACTTGAACGACGAAGACGCCGAAGAGCAGTGCCAAAACTGCAGCGATGACGCCCCACAGCACCAGTGCATAGGTCGTGTTGTTGATGATTCCGGTCAAGCTCGCGTACGGCGTGCCATACCAGCGCGCGCCGATGACGTGCTGCTGGTCGTCGAGGATCGGATCGATACGAACGAGATACTGCGTGCCGCCCTCGACGTCGCTGCCGACATACGAGTCGCCGGATTTGACGACGTCGGCGGCGGGACCAACCTGCTGATCGACGGTGCGCGTGCCGTCGGGTTGCGGAATCGTACTGGAGATAAGTGCGTCGCGCTCGAGGATGCCCGTCGCGCCGCCGAGCGCACCGCTTGCCTGATCGACAAGATCGTAGAAGTGGTTCAGCAGCACGCCGCCATAGATCGCGCCGATCGTGCGTTCGTTCTGATCGCTAATCGGCGCGGATGCCACGATCGCCAGGCCCTTGTCGATCGTTTCCGTGGTATCTTTCGGATCGGCGCCGCGGATGTCTGATTGCGCTTGTGGAGCCAGTCCTTCGCCCGCGAGCAAGCCGGGATCGAGCAGCGTGGCCGTGCTAACGGTTTCGCCCGTGAGAGCGCGCTCGATTACCGGGTTGTTGCCAAGCGATCCGCGCTGCGGGCCGTTCGCACGAGCAATCACGTTGCCCTGCGAATCGACGACTGTGAGGAACGATAGTCCGGAGGTTCGTTCAACGCTCGAGAGCTGATCGGTAAGCGCGGCGACGTTCCGCGCCTGCAGCGCCTTACGAAGCGTATCGCTCACGGCGTCCTGCGCGACCAAGAGTCGAATCTGGTCCTTGCGTGAATCCCAATAGCCGGAAAACGCGCCGGCCCCGTTGGTAACTCCGGTTTTGCCCAGCTGCGTGAGGTCGCGTTCGAGCACGATACGCGACGCGACTACACTGACTAGGAAACAAAAGACGATTGCACAGACGATCGTGCCGAGCAGACGGGTCCGAAGGCTCAACTTCATGTTTTGGCTCTTTCCATGGCGGTGTCGCTCACTTTGAATTGCGCCAGACGCGTGTCGATCTCACCCGCTAGTCCGTTCACGCGTTCGACTGACTCGAGCATGCCTTTTGCAGCGTCGGTCACTTCCTTGTTTACATAGGTCAAGACTTCTACGGACGATGCGTTCTGTTGCGAGATCGAAGAGATATCGGAGAAAGCCTTACTTACCTCGTCCGACTGGCGCGTCATCGACTGCGTCGCTTTGAGATTCAAGCCAATCGACTTGGTGATCTCTTGGATCTGCCGAATCACCTGGTAGGAGTTGGAGCTCATCGCGCGTGTCACCGCGCTGATTTCGTTGATCTGTCGATTGGCCGCGAGCACCGCCGAAACGATCTCTTGCAGCGCGCCCGAAGCCGAGCTCGTACTGCCCGTACTCTCCTCGACGCGCTCGGTGAGGCGTTCCATGGCGCCTACGACCTCGGAAATCACGCCCTGCGTCGAACTGATGTGCCCAGCAATCTCCTTGGTTGCCTGCACGCTTCCGTCGGCTAGTTTTCGAATCTCGCTCGCGACAACGGCGAATCCGCGGCCGTGCTCGCCGGCGCGCGCGGCTTCTATTGCTGCATTGAGCGCCAGCAGGTTCGTTTGTTCGGCAATGCGGTCGATGACCTTGACGATGTCGCCGATTTGCTCGGAATTGTTTCCGAGCTGGCGGATATCTTCCGCCAAGTCGTTGATCGTGGTCCGGATCGTGTGCATCCCCGCAACGATCGTATCGATCGCAGTCCCGCCGCGCTCGGCGGTGCGTGAGGTCTCAGCCGAAATCGCGGAGACCGAATCGACTTGTGCGGCCACCTCCTCAATGGAGCTGGCCATGTTCGTGACGGCGAGCGCAGTTTCGTCCAGGCCGCGTGTTTGATCTTGCGCCGATGCAGCGATATTCGAGATCGCTTCGGTGAGCGCGCTAAGCTTTAGCGTGGCTTCTTCGACGATACGCGATTGTTCTTGAATGCCTTCGTCCAGCTGTCCGTGCGCTACGGCAGCACCTTCCATGACCGCAAGCGCCGTCGATGCAGTCGTACGCAGGCCGCCGCCGGCGTCGCCTAGATTGGTCGTGTTGGCGTGCAGTTGGCGCAAGAACTCGCGCATCCCAAATATTAGTTTGTTCAGGGCAATCGCAAGATCTTGAAGCGCTGCGTCGCTTACCGCGATGTTCTTCGTGAAATCGCCTTGCGAAACGTCGCGTATACCGGCCGCAAGCGCACCCAAGCTGCCCGAGAAAGCACCATTGGCTTCGCCGCGCGAGAGCACCGGTCGCTTCATCGACGTGAACGAGAGGACGAAATCTTCCGTCAATGCATCTTCAATGAAAAGCGCGCTCAGCGCGATTCCGGGAATGAGTATGGCGAGGGCGTTAACGAGCGGATCGCCGCCGTGAACGCCGCGTGAAACATATTCGGCGATCGCGGCCAACACCGCAGCAACGACGCCATATGGAAAGCCGGCAGCGGCGGCTACGAGCGCGATCACGGCGACGAGAGGAGCTTCGATTGGCAACGGGGACCAGTACCACACCACAAAGGCGCAGACTGCGACGCCAAGAACGGCCAGACCGATGCGCGCAGGCATAGACAGCCGCGCCCGCAGTCCGGCGAAGTAGGCAGAGATCACGATGCTCCCCTCAGGGCGAATCTAAACGAAATCCGCGCTTATTAGGGTTGACGGCTGAAGGAGCCGCCGGCTTTAGCCTAATTCAGGCCCAGACGCGGCCGGCGGCCGGTTCGTCGAGGGCCCGCCGCCTTGACGAGCAGGCCTACTGGGTGCCTCGCGGTCCCTCGAGCTCAAAGCCGCTTAATGCAACGTTCAGCGTTCATTACGAGCGCGGGCGATGCGCTTATCGCACGTCTCGCAGAAATGCGACATTTTATTGTCGGTCTCGAAGATCGAGTTCGAATAATACATCGCGCAGCGCGCGTTGAAGCAATGCCGCAGGCCGAACGCATGCCCAAGTTCGTGGACGCACTCCTTGAGCGTTCGCTGGAAGAGCAGATTCGGATCCGGCTCTTCCCCGTAGTACTCCGAGCGCAGCCGGTGCAGCGAGACAGCCGCGACACCTTGGGTTTCGTCGGCGTCTCCATAGATGAAGCGGTGCGACGTCTTGTAAAGATCGTACTCGGTAAGTGTGAGGCAGACGCCTTCGCTCTCGGGGTGCGCACGCCGCACGCGCGAAATCAGCGTCGAGAGAAACAGCTGCGCGCGTGTCGCGTTCAGCGCACTGCGCGGGACCGCCAGCGCTCGCTCGATCTGCACCGTCGCGAGGAACCGCTCTTCCAAACACGGAGCGAGCCGGTCGAAGAACGCGCCTTCCATGGCGTTAATCGGAATGATGCGGATACGCGACTCCATCTTGAGTGGACGCGTTTCGACGCCCGCAGTCGGAACACCGCTTGGCCTTGCAAGAGGTGCGCGGTTACGATGCGAAGGGCGCTTCATGATCGTCGGCATCGGCATCGACCTTGCGGAGGTGGAACGCTATCGCCTCGACGAGCGCGCGCTCGCGTGGTTCGCACGTAAGGTCTACACCGAGGAAGAAATGGCGTACGCAATGCGCAAGCGGCATTGGCACGAGCGTTTGGCGGGATTCTTCGCGGCGAAGGAAGCGACGCGCAAGGCCTTCGGACACGCGATTCCATGGCGCCTCGTCGGTGTATCGCACGAACGCAGCGGAAAACCCATCGTGCGCCTGTACGGGAAAGCCGAGCGACTATTGGCGCTGCGCAGTGTCGCGCACGTGCACTTGACGATCACACATTCGGCAACGACGGCAGCCGCAGTCGTCATCCTCGAGTCGTGATCTACGTTCTTACACCGCTGGAGATGCGCGATGCCGACGCCCAAGCGGTGGCACAGGTCGGTGACGTCGCGCTGATGCGCAACGCCGGTCGAGCGGTGGCGGAGTACGTTCGAGGGGTGGTTCCGTCCGGACGCATTGTCGCGTTTGCCGGCCCCGGCAACAACGGCGGCGACGCTTTCGCGGCGATGGCTGAGCTACCGAAGTCCTACGAGCGCATCGCCTACGCGCCGACCGCGGATTCCTCGTCACCGGCACGCGCCGACGCCGTTGCGCGTGCGCTGGCCGACGGCGTCATCCTACGCGATCTCCCTTCCGACGAATCTTCGGCGCGCGCTGCGCTCGACGGCAGTTCGCTCGCCATCGACGCGCTGTTTGGCACGGGAGCGCGCTTGCCGCTCGGCGACCGGTACGTCCCTGCGGTACGCGCCCTCGATGCACGCGATCGCCGCGTGCTCTCGGTCGATATCCCGAGCGGCGTCGACGCATTAACCGGCGCCGTGTCCGCGGCGGCGGTGCGCGCGACCGAGACGATCTCTCTTGCGGGAATGAAGCCGGGTTTGCTGTTCGAGCCCGCGCGCGCCTTCGCCGGTGAACTGCTGATTGCCGACATCGGCATCGACCAATCCATCTTACAAGCCAACGCGAAGACCTTTGCCGCTCTCGACGACGCAGCGTTTCTCGATCTTCTGCCGCGGCGCGCCCGCGATGCCGACAAGCGCGGCGCGGGCGCTCCCCTCATCTTTGCCGGGTCGACTCAGTTTCCAGGGGCCGCAGTACTGTGCGCGCGTGGCGCCGCTCGCGCGGGAGCCGGGTATGTAACGGTAGTCACTGGATTCGAGGCAGCACCGTCGCTGCGCACCCACCTGGTCGAACAAGTTGTGATCGCGCTCGCGAGCGGCGAGGCGGAACACATGGCCGTTACCGATTTGCTTGATGCCGCTAAGCGCAACACCTCGGTTGGGATCGGACCGGGACTCGGGTTGGACGAACGGACCGGCAACATCGTTCGCGCGTTCGTGGAGCGCTGCGCGCTACCGATGGTCATCGACGCGAGCGCGCTGTTCCACTTCAGCAAGCATCTCGATATCCTGCGAAACAAGCGTTGTGTCATTACACCGCATGAGGGCGAATTCGCACGGCTCTCGGGCCTTGGCACGATTGCGCCCGGCGAGCGCGTGACGCGGTTGCGCGAGTTCACCGGCCGCACTGGAATTACGACGCTGCTCAAAGGCCCGGCAACACTGATCGACGACGGCGCGATAATGCACGTCAATCCTACCGGAACGCAGGCCCTCGCCACAGCCGGAACGGGCGACGTACTGACCGGCATGATTGCAACGCTGCTCTCGCAGGGACTCTCGCCCCTCGACGCTGCGCGCGCCGGCGCGTATTGGCACGGCTTGGCCGCGCGCTACTGCGCCGCGCGCCGTTCGATCGGCGTTGTGTCCGGCGACCTGCCGGAAGTCCTTGCCGCAGCGTTGCCGCAGCGGCAGGCGCCTGCGATGGTGTTACGCTACGCTTGAAAGCGCCGCGAGCAGCCGCTGTTCGACGCGAATTCGCTTGAGCAGATCGCTGACCAGCGTTTCGAGCTCGTCGCGAAAGGCTTGCGTGAGCAACAGCGCGGAATCCGCTTCGCCCCAACGCTGCACCAGCGCTTCGAAAGCTTCAGGAAATCTCTGCTGTTCGATCAATACGCGTTCGGCGACGCGACGCACCGCTTCGCTCGGGTGGCGCATCAACAGCCTGTAGCCAACGGCGAGGTCGATTCGAAGATGCGCCTCGATATCGTCGATCAAACGCCCGAATGCAATCGACGCGGCACCTGCGTTTTCTTCGTCGAGCGCACGAAATAACTTCGACGCGTCGTCTTGAAGACGCGCGTGCTGCTGAATAACTTCGGACTGGGCCCCGTGCATCACGCCACCCTCCGTGCTCTAGGCCGGGGAGGCTACTCCTCCAGCAACCCGTGCAACCCCTCCTCGTCGACGATTTCAATTCCAAGCTCCCGGGCTTTTGCGAGCTTGTTGCCGGCCGCGTCTCCGGCCACCACATAGTCCGTCTTCTTACTGACCGAACCGGTCACTTTGCCCCCGCGCGCCTCGATCAGCGCCGAAGCCTCGTCGCGGGTCAGGGTCGGCAGCGTGCCGGTCAGCACGAAGGTCTTTCCGGCCAGCGGACCCGCGGCGGCTCGCGCCCGAACCGCTCCCTCCATCACGACGCCCGCCTTCCGAAGCCGCTCAACCATGGCGCGGTTCGCCGGCTGGTCGAAAAAGAGGCGGACGCTGGTCGCGACTTCCGGACCGATCCCTTCGCTGCGCTGCAGCTCGTCCGCGCTGGCCTCCCCGATCGCGGCCACCGATCCGAAGTCGGCAGCCAGAATCGCGGCCGTTTGTTCTCCGACGAATCGAATGCCAAGGCCGGTCAGCACGCGCGAGAGCCCGCGCGACTTCGATCCTTCGATCGCGGCCAACAGTTTAGCGATGCTTTTCTCGCCCATGCGCGGCACCGCAGCCACACTGCGCTGGTCGAGCGCGTAGATATCCGCGATGTTACGTACGAGACCGAGCGCGGTAAGTTGCTCGGCGAGGACATCCCCAAGGCCCTCGATGTCCATCGCGCCGCGCGATGCAAAATGGCGAACGCGTTCGTAGACTTGCGCCGGGCAAGCCGCGTTGGTGCAGCGCGACATCGCCTCGCCCGGCGGATGATCGACCGCGCTGCCGCACACCGGGCAAACGTCCGGCATCCTGAACCGCTTCTCGCGGCCGGTGCGCTCGGAGACAATCGGACCGACCACGCGCGGAATCACGTCGCCGGCCCGCGTTACCAGCACGGTATCGCCGATGCGAATATCGTTGCTCTCGATGTACTCGGCGTTATGCAGCGTGGCGCTTTTGACCGTTACTCCGCCGATTTGCACCGGCTCGAGCACGGCGTTCGGATTGAGCGTTCCGGTGCGTCCGACCGTTACCGTAATCGCCGTCAATTTGGTGCGGGCTTCGCGCGGCTTAAACTTGAAAGCGATCGCCCAGCGCGGATCGCGCGCAACCGCACCCAATCGTTCCTGCAGCGCAAGATCGTCGACTTTGACCACGACGCCATCGATTTCGTAATCCAGATCGTCGCGCGCCGTCTCCCATTTCCGGCAATACGCGATCACGTCGTCGATGGTTTTCACCGGCGCGATGTGATCGTTTACCGCAAACCCGAATTTTCGCAGCAGGTCGAGCGCCTCGCTTTGCGTCTTAAGCTTCGGCCCTTGCGCAACCGCGTACACAAAGCACGACAGGCGGCGCGCAGCCGTCAACTTCGGGTCGAGCTGACGAACGCCGCCGGATGCCGCATTGCGCGGATTGGCGAAAACCGGCAGACCCTCTCGCTCGCGCCGGGCGTTGAGTTTCTCGAAGTCGCTCTTGCGCAGATAGACCTCTCCGCGCACCTCGAGCAGACCCCGTTGCTTACCGTTGCGCAGTTGCAGCGGGATCGTCGCAATCGTGCGCAAATTTGCGGTGACGTCCTCGCCGACGCGGCCGTCGCCGCGCGTTCCGCCGCGCGCGAAGACGCCGTCGCGATAGTCAAGTGCGATCGCGAGCCCATCGATCTTCAGCTCGCACACGTAGCGAAACGGACCTTCCGCGACTTTGCGGACGCGCTCGTCGAACGCGCGCAGTTCATCTTCGTTGAAGGCATTCGCGAGGCTCATCATCGGCGCGGAGTGCTCGAACGGCTCGAAACGCTCCGAGGGCGCAGCGCCGATGCGCTGCGTCGGGGAATCCGCCGTGCGCAGTTGCGGATTGGCTTGCTCGAGGTCGATCAGCTCGCGCAGCATCGCGTCATATTCCGCATCCGTAATGGACGGGTCGTCGAGCGAGTAATAGCGTGCGTTTGCCTCTTCGATCCGCGCGCGCAGCTCTTGCGCGCGTTTGCGAGGTTCGCTCTGCGTCTGTTGCGTCACGTGAGTTTGGATCCGATTTGGATCGGATAACCGTCGGGATCGCTGATCACCGCGATGCGCAATTTCCCTTCGTCGTAAGGATATTGTAGAATCGGCACGTCCAGCGACGTGCAATCCGCAACGAATCGATCGACGTTATCTACCGTAAAGCCGAGTTGCAGCGAACCCGGCCGAACTGCCAGAAAATCGCTGTGCGGGTGCAAGCCCAACGTGATACCCGGCGCCAGTTCGAATTCGATCCAGTGAGGGGTGCGGTCCGAAAGCAGCTTGAGCGCCATCACGTTTCGATAGAAATCTCGCGAACGCACGAGATCGCTGCAGACGAGCATTGCCACCGAAAACACGATGCTCAAGCTTCGACGGCAACCCTATCGCCCTTCGCGAGATCGTCGAGCGCCCGCATGTTTTCGCGTTCGAGCCGTTCCAGCGCGGCGCGGTCGAGAGGATGATGGCCGACCGCGCGTTGGTCCTCAAGCACCGGGACGAGGTAGGAGCCGGTGTACGAGGCCGGATTGGCCGCCAATTCCTCCGGCGTTCCCGTGCCGACGACCGTGCCGCCGCGATCCCCGCCCTCCGGGCCTAGATCGATCACGTAGTCCGCGGTCTTGATCACGTCGAGGTTGTGTTCGATCACGAGCACCGTGTTGCCGGTCTGCACCAAGCGCTGCAATACGTCGAGCAGTTTGTGAATGTCGGCGAAATGCAATCCGGTCGTCGGCTCGTCGAGCACGTAGAAGGTTCGCCCGGTCGATCGTCGCGAGAGTTCGGTGGCGAGCTTGACGCGTTGCGCCTCGCCGCCCGAGAGCGTCGTTGCCGGCTGACCCATCTTGATGTAGCCTAGACCAACTTCGCAAATCGTTTTGAGCTTGTTGTGAATGCGCGGAATCGTCGAGAAGAGCTCGGCCGCCTCGTCGACGCGCATCTCCAGGACGTCGGCCACCGATTTGCCTTTGTACTTCACTTCGAGTGTCTGCGCATTATAGCGCTTGCCCTTGCAGACTTCGCACGGCACGTAGACGTCGGGCAGAAAGTGCATCTCGATCTTGATGATGCCGTCACCTTCGCACGATTCGCAGCGTCCGCCCTTGACGTTGAACGAAAAGCGGCCTGGCGAATATCCGCGCATCTTGGCTTCCGGAACCATCGAAAAGAGCTCGCGAATCTGATCGAACGCCCCCGTATACGTCGCCGGATTCGAACGCGGTGTTCGGCCGATCGGCGATTGGTCGATTACAACCAGCTTGTCGAGCTGCGCGGCGCCCTTGACCGAACCATACGTCCCGCCCGCCGGCTGATCGTGCAGATGCTGGTTGAGCGCGCGCACCAGCACCTGATTCACCAGCGTCGATTTGCCGCTCCCGCTCACACCCGTCACCGACGCGAAGACGCCGATCGGAAACTTCACGTCCACGCTATTGATGTTATTCGCCGTCGCCTTGCGAACTTCGAGCCAGCCGCGCGGCGTACGACGAATCTTCGGAATCGGGATGAACTTGCGCCCTGAAAGATAGGCCCCGGTCTCGGAGATCGGATTCGCCAGGATGCGGTCGAGCGTCCCGACGCTGAGGATCTCACCGCCTTCTGCACCGGCACCCGGCCCGATGTCGACGATGACGTCGGCCGTGCGCATCGTGTCCTCGTCATGTTCGATGACGATCAGCGTATTGCCAAGGTCGCGCAGCGTGCGCAGCGTCGCCAAGAGACGGTTGTTGTCGCGCTGATGAAGCCCGATGGACGGTTCGTCCAAAATATACAGCACGCCGACCAGCGCGCTGCCGATCTGAGTCGCGAGACGAATGCGCTGCGACTCGCCGCCCGAGAGCGTCGTGGCCGAGCGGGCCAGAGTGAGATAGTTCAATCCGACGTTCGTGAGAAAGCCCAGCCGCGCGCGAATCTCTTTGACGACCTGGTGCGCGATCTGCTCTTGACGCTGCGTCAGCTCGAGATTGCGAAAAAACGCTTCGGCGTTCTCGATCGACATGCGGGTTACAACGTCGATGTTGCTGCCGCCAACCGTCACCGCAAGCGCCTCGGGCTTCAGACGCGCGCCCTTGCAGACCGGGCAGGTGGAAGCCGACATGAACTTTTCGATGTCTTCCTTGACGTATTCGCTCGAGGTTTCATTGTAACGCCGCTGCAGGTTGTTGATCACACCCTCGAACGAGGAGCGATACTCCCACGTCTTTCCCGAACGCGAGGTGAAGGCGAAATCCTGCTCCTTGTCGGTGCCGTAGAACACGACGCTGAGAACCTCGTCCGAAAGATGCTCGACCGGTGTCGACATCTTCACGCGATACTTGCGCAGCACGCGTTCGAGTTGCTGCAAATAATACGGATTCATCGACGGGAAGCGCCCCGTCCCCATGCTTTTGCTCCAAGGCACGATTGCGCCGTCCGCGATCGATTTGCTGCGGTCGGGAATCACCTTCCATGGATCGATCTCGATCCTCTCGCCCAGCCCGGTGCACGCCGGGCACGCACCGTACGGCGAGTTGAACGAAAATAGGCGCGGCGCGAGCTCTTCGAACGAAATGCCGCAATGCACGCAGGCGAACGCTTCGCTGAACGTGATTTCACGCGCCTGTCCGCAGCCTGTCGAAGGATCTGTTACGACCGTCACGATGCCGGTCGACAAGCGCAGCGTCGTCTCGGTTGAATCGGTCAGCCGTTTGCGCACGTCGGGCTTGATAACCAGGCGATCGACTACGACCTCGATCGTGTGCTTGCGCTTTTTGTCGAGGTTTATCTTGGCTAGTCCCGCTCCGCTCGACGGGCGAAGTTCGGTGATTTCACCGTCGACGCGCACGCGCGCGAAGCCCTCCTTCGCGATCTCCTCGAAGAGCTTGGTGTATTCGCCCTTGCGCCCGCGAACCAGCGGCGCGAGGAGCGCAATGCGCGCGCCTTCCGGAAACTCCATGATTGCGTCGACGATCTGCTCGCTGGATTGCGAACTGATCTCACGTCCGCAGTTATAGCAATGCGGCGTCCCGATTCGCGCATAGAGCAAGCGCAGATAGTCGTAAACTTCCGTGACCGTCCCGACCGTCGAGCGCGGATTGCGCGAGGTCGACTTCTGGTCGATCGAGATCGCGGGCGAGAGCCCTTCAATATAGTCGACGTCCGGTTTCTCCATCTGACCGAGAAACTGACGGGCGTACGACGAGAGCGACTCGACGTAGCGGCGCTGCCCTTCGGCGTAAATCGTATCAAAGGCAAGCGAGGACTTCCCCGAACCGGAGAGCCCCGTGACGACGATGAGCGAGTTGCGCGGCAGAGTGAGATCGACGTTCTTGAGATTATGCTCGCGCGCGCCCTTGATAACGATGGAATCGAGACCCTTTGCCATACGACTACCCTGTAGACCCAGGCTGCGCGGGCCGAGATGCAAGCTTGAGATACTCTCCGGCCACGACGAGCGAAGCATAGGCAACGATAACCTGCTGAAGGAGTCCTGCGATCAGCCAGCCGGCCAAGTCCGAGATGCGCCCCGCCAGCGAGCCGAGCCAGCCGCCCAGCGCCGCGATTGCCGCGATCAACGCCACGACGGCGAGCGTCGGTAACACATTTGCGAGTGCGGTTCGCGCTGACTCGACCAAGCCGTCGACGGGCGCCCGCTTTCCGATCACTACCGCCGCCATCGTGTAGATGAAGAACACCGCGTAGGCTAAGAGCGTGACAAGAAACGTTACGGGTGCAAGCGCGGCGGCGCACAGGCCGACGATCAGTAGCAGCGCTCCCGCTCCGATCGCCGCAAGCCAGCGGTTCGAGAGCGCGTTCCAGCCGTCGCGCAGACCGGCGCGTCCGTGCTGCCACGCAGCGCCGGCCATTCCGGTGACAAAGGCCATCTGAACCAGCGCCAGCGCGAGCGAAACGATGAAGACGGCAACCGCAGAAATCGTATCGGCTGCCGCGACGGCATCCGGCGATCCGTTCCCGCTGATCGCAAACGAACCTAAGATGACGGCGGCAAACGCGAATTCCAACGCGCCTGAAAGCAGCGCGATGGCGATGCACGGCACGACGATAACCGGATTGCGAACCAGCAGTTTCCACGCTTGTGCGAAGGTGTTCTCGAGATCGCCGGCGCTTTGCGTCATGCTTGCTCCAAAATAGCAGGCACTTGCGTAATCGACGAGCACGTCGCGTCCGGTGCCGGAGCGCCTTGCGGAAGCGATTCGTTGCGAATGTTGAGCCACACCGCAAAGAGTCCCGCATCCATTGCGCCACGCACGTCGCGATCGTAGCGGTCACCGACCATCGCGCTGCGTGAAGGCGCGGATTGCAGCGTCGTGCACGCGTGGGCAAAGAGGAGTGGATCCGGCTTGATCATGCCGACTTCGTCGGCGATGAAGATGGCGTCGAAGTATTCGCCGATTTGCAGCAGGGCGATCTTCTCGCGGTGCGTCTCGGAAAAGCCGTTGGTCACGATTCCCAAGCGCAGCCCACGCTCGCGCAGTTCTCGCAGTACCTCGATCGCGCCGGGAAAAACCGTAAAGTACTTCCTGCGGTACTCGTTGTAACGCGACGCGCTGCGATCGGCCAGGGCGCCGTCGTCAATGCCGACGCGTTCGAGCGCGGCGTTCCACATCGCGCGGCGCACGCCGGAGAGCCGCGTGCGCAGCTGCTCGGCATCGAGACGGTGCCAAAACCCTTGCGCCTCGGCAACGTAGGCGCGCTTGAGCGCGAGCGCGTCGATCCCATGTTCCAGCGCTATCTCTCGCGCGACTTCTTCAGCCGCGCTCGTGAAAGCACCGGTATCGTCGTGCAACGTATCGTCAAGGTCGAACAGGACGACTTCCAACCTTCGCTTCAATCTCTCAAAACCGTACCCGGAAACTTCGCAATCCGAACGCACCGATACGAGAGCAGATCTCTTCACCTTCGATCGACGCGATGCCGTCGGCGGGACGTTCGAGGCCGTCGATGGGCAGCACTTCCCGCATTCGCGCGCCGCAGCGAAGCCGCATCTCACGCGCTTGCCCGTCGCACTCTCGCGCGCGTACGATCGCTCCGTCACCGTCGGCGGCGGGTTTGCAAGCGGCGATGCATATCGCGGGATCGTCGCTGCGGAAAAGCCGCACCCGCGGCTCGAAAGCGAATTGTTCCCACGCCGCTTCCAAAGCGCCCGTCGAAATTCCGGGGTCGAACGGAGCGAATGCCCACGCGAGCTGCATCGAGCCGCAATCCGCAAACGGATCGGGCCAGCGCGGCGAGCGCAGAAGCGAGTGCCCGAGGTGCAATCCGCCGTTCTCCAAGCAGCGGGCGCTCCAGCCATACGTGTCGAGCGCAAAGAGAGCAAGTCCCGCACGCCCATCGGACGCGGCCGCAAAGCGCTGCCCCGGCACTTCGAAGCGCGCTCGCAGCGATGGCGTATCGGCGCGCGCGCCGCGCACGATCGTGCCATGCGGCGATCCGTATCGAACCTCGCCGGTCTGCAGTGCCAGCCAGTTCTCGACGCGCAATATCGTATGGCGCTGGCTCCAATCGACCGCGCACGTCACGCGCAGGAACGGCTCGTCTACCCGCAGCTCTACCTTCATAGTCGCCGGTGAGGTGCCGATGAGGAATCGCACGTCGACGGCATCGGCCTGCATCTGCGATCCCTGCGGCCGGACGCGCACGCGGCGCCGCGTGTAATCGGCATCAAGATTCCACGCGTCCCATTTCTTAGGCAGATCGCGGTAGGCGGCGAGCAAGTTCGCTTGAGCCACGGCGGAGCTTCCCTTGTGCGTGGCGATCTCGAGCAGGGTGCCGTGGAAATCGAGGCGTGCGCGAACCAATCCGTTATCGAAATGAAACTCGTCACCGTCGCGCACTGGTGGACACGCTTGCGCGTTGCGTTCCTGCCCCCGCGCGCGCGGAAGGATCGCCCGCGCGGAGCTCGCGACGAGATCGAGCGTCCCGCGCGCGCGCGAAGCCAGTGCCTGCGCTTCCTCGTATGCCTCGTGGACGGCGGCTCCCGCCAGCACGTCGTGAAATTGGTTGCAAAGAACGATTCGCCAGACGTCTTCGAGACCGCCGCGGAGGCGATCGAGCACGTCACGCGGTGCGTGAACCGCGATGCACCACGCGAGCTTCTCCTCCACGTCCGCCAGGGCCCGTTCAAATTCGGCGTTCGCGACCTTGACGTCGTGATGCGTCGTGTACGTGCCACGATGATATTCGAGATACAAATCGTCGGCGTGTATCGGCAGCGTATCGCTGCGTTCGGCAAGACGGTCGAACCACGCGCGTGGCCGCTCCCAACGTCCCGCAACTCGCGCTTGCGCGAGATGCGCGTAGGTCGGTCCACCGCCGCCGTCGCCATAGCCGACGACGACCGGTTCCTGCCTGTCGCGTGCCGTCGCGATGCGTGGTGGATCCGGCGCGCCTTCGTAGGATGCAAGAAGAGCGCTCACGACTTCGGCACCGTCCGGCCCGCGCCAGCGAAATTGCGGATACGGAAAGTGCGTCGTGTCGTTCCACTGCAGTTTCGTGGTCGCAAAATAGGCGATACCCGCGTGCGCGAGCAGGGTCGGCAGTGTGTTTGCGAATCCAAATGTGTCGGGGAGCCACGCGATCGACGGATCGAGGCCAAAATGCTCGCGGCAATATCGTTGCGCGAAAAGCATCTGACGCAGAAGCGATTCGCCCGAAGGCAGATTGGCATCCGGCTCGACCCACAGTGCCGCGACGTCGGGATCGAAGCGCCCTTGTTCGGCGAGCGATTGCACGCGCGTAAAAAGCTCGGGGGCATCCTCACGCACAAACTCGTACAGCTGAGGTTGGCTCTGCATGAAGACGAATGCCGAATCGCCCTTCATGAGCGTGACGGCGTTTGCAAACGTCCGAACGGCTTTGCGCCGCGCCTGCGAATACGGCCACAGCCACGCTACGTCGAGATGCGAATGACCCCACAGCACAGCGTCGCCAGCGCGTCCCTCCCGTCGGTGGGAATGGGCCGGAACGAGGGTTGCGAAGGGCTGCGGTGTTTGGGATGCGCTGCGCACGATCGCGGCCCAGCGCAGACCATCACCCGACGGCAGGCCGTTTGTCGGAAAAGAACGGCGCTCGACCTCGATGCGCAAAGTGCGATCTCGCGCGCTCGCAGGCAGTTCGATGTGGTCGTGCTCGCGATCGAAGGCGCCTGCGATCGTATCGTCGACGTAGGCGAGCGCGCCCGTACGCGTCGCGTAGCTCAGCGCACTCCGGGCCTGCGTTGCGGGAAGCGTTCCTTCGAAGCGCGCGAGCGAACTGGTGCCTTCGATCTCGCGCAATGCGATTCGCATCGCCTACCCGATGATCGCGCTCTCTCCCGGCCGCAGCACGGTAACCACCGTGCGCGGCGACGCTTGTGCGACGGATGCGCGGAAGAGATCGCCGCATTGCGTACCGAGCACGAGCGGATTGTGCGCGTAGTGTACCGGAACCGCATACGCGACGCCCAGGAAATTGCATGCCTGTGCAGCGTCGTCGGGACCCATGGTGAACGCGCCATTGCCGGTTGAGAGGAACGCGATCTGCGGGTGATAGCGTTCGCCGATCGTTGCCATTTCGCCAAAGAGATCGGTATCGCCCGACGCGTACACGCGCGTTCCGCCGATGTCGAGAATGAATCCGGCAGCCGGATACCCCGCAAACGTCGAGTGCATCGCCGGCACGAGTCGCGCGTGTATGCCGCCGTGCGTAACCGTACCGCCGAAGTTCATTGCAGCGCCGTTATTCGCAACGACCTTCGCCGGATCGAGACCCGCAGTTTTGAACTTTGGTGCGAGAGCGACGCGAAACAGATCGCTTTGTCCGGCAGTCATCACCGGGAGGCCGGCGGAGACGAGCGCGGGCAGCAATTCGAAATAATCGCCCATGTGATCGCCGTGATCGTGGGTCAGCGCCACGAACAGCGTCGCGGGATGACGGCTCGCCAGGTGCGCGGCAAACGCACTTGCGCTCTGGAGTTCCGGCGGCTTTTCGATGCCGAACGCCTTCCACCCGGTGTTGTTCCAGATCCATGCATCGACCAGCACGACGGCGGAATCGTCGAGCGTTGCGAGTTCGTAGACGCCGCCGCCGAACCAACGTACGCGCAACTTTCCGCCGGCAGCCGGGGCTTGCACGGGCTCCGCAGCGGCAGCGGCGCCAATCGCGCTTGCCACTGCACTGCGTTGCAGAAACTCTCCTCTGGACACCATCAGGCCGCTCTCCCGTCTTTAGCTTCCAACCAACTCCTTGAGCGCGGAATGGAAAATCTTCGGCGCTTTTCCTTGGAACAGCAGCGATTCGTTACCGCCGATTTGCTTGCGCAACTCGATCAATTCGTCGCGCAGTGCCGCGGCCTTTTCGAACTCGAGATTGCCGGCGTATTCGCGCATCTTCTTCTCGAGATCGGCGGCCATCTTCATCGCGACGTCGCGCGGGATCTTTTCGAGCCTGACTTTCTCCGCAGTTTCCTCGTTGGCACCCACCATGCTGAGGATGTCGCGCACCTCTTTGCGCACCGAACGCGGTTCGATGCCGCGCTCTTGGTTGAACGCCAACTGAAGCTCGCGGCGGCGCTTCGTTTCGCCGAGCGCACGCGCCATTGATTCGGTGACCGCATCGGCGTACATGATGACTTTGCCATCCACGTTGCGCGCCGCCCGGCCGATCGTTTGAATCAGCGACGTGGAGCTGCGCAAGTAGCCTTCCTTGTCGGCATCCAGGATGCCGACAAGCGAGACCTCCGGAAGATCCAACCCTTCACGAAGCAAATTGATACCGACCAGCACGTCGAATACGCCCAGCCTCAGATCGCGCAAGATCGCCACGCGCTCGAGCGTATCGACTTCGCTATGCAGGTAGCGCACGCGCAATCCATTCTCGAGCAGGAAATCCGTCAAGTCCTCGGCCATCTTTTTGGTGAGCGTCGTGACCAGCACGCGCTCGCCGCGCTCGGCGCGCAGGCGCACCTCTTCCATCAGGTCGTCGACCTGATTGCGCGTCGGACGTACCTCGACTTCCGGATCGACCAGCCCGGTGGGACGGATGATCATCTCGACGGTCTGCGCGCTACGGCCGATCTCGTACGTTCCGGGCGTCGCAGAGACGTACACGATTTGATTGACGTGGTCCTCGAATTCGTCGTACGTCAGCGGCCGGTTGTCGAGCGCGCTCGGCAGCCTAAAACCGTGCTCAACCAGAATTTCCTTGCGCGAGCGGTCACCGGCAAACATCGCGTGCACCTGGGGCAGCGTAACGTGCGACTCGTCGATGAAATACAGATGATCTTTCGGGAAGAAGTCGAGCAAGCACCAAGGCGTTGAGCCTGGTTCACGGCCGGTCAGATGCCGCGAGTAGTTCTCGATGCCGTTGCAATATCCGACCTCACGCAGCATGTCCAGGTCGTAGCGCGTCCGCTGCTCCAGACGCTGCGCCTCCAGCAACTTCGCATGTTCTCTGAAATACTTTAGCCGTTCGTCCAGCTCGACTTCGATCGAAGCGATCGCGCGACGCAGCTTTTCGTCGGGCGTGATGAAGTGCTTCGCGGGAAAGATCAGCAGCTCGTCTTTGCTCTCGACGTATTCGCCGGTGAGCATGTTGACGACGTTGATCGCCTCGATCCGATCGCCGAAGAATTCCACGCGGTGTACCAGCTCGTCGTCAACGCCGACATACTCAAGTACGTCGCCGCGAACGCGAAACGTGCCGCGCACTAGATTGAGATCGTTGCGGCGGTATTGCATGTCGACGAGCTTGCGCAAGAGGCCATCGCGTTCAACTTCGTCGCCGACGGCGATCTTGACCGACATCTCCATGTAGTCGGACGGCGAGCCCAAACCGTAGATGCACGAGACTGAGGCGACGATCAAAGTATCGGGTCGCGTGAGCAGCGACTGCGTCGCCGAATGGCGCAAACGTTCGATCTCGTCGTTGATCGAAGAGTCCTTTTCGATGTACGTGTCCGTCGATGGGACGTACGCCTCGGGTTGATAGTAGTCGAAATACGAGACGAAATACTCGACCGCGTTGTTGGGGAAGAAATCCCGAAACTCGGCGCACAGTTGGGCCGCCAGCGTTTTGTTGTGGCAAAGCACGAGCGTCGGCTTTTGGACCATCTCGACGACACGCGCCATCGCCACCGTCTTGCCGCTGCCCGTCACCCCGAGCAGCGTTTGCGCGCGGTCACCCCGCAAAATGCCCTCGGCCAAGGCATCGGTCGCCCCGGGCTGATCCCCGGCGAGCGAATAGGGAGCGACGAGCTGGAAAAGTTGGCCGGCCATGAGCGGTCTTTCAACCCCAAGCCCATACCTCCGGTTGCGCCGCCCCTTGTTATCCCGAGCGGAGGCGCGAAAGCGCCGTAGTCGAGGGACCGGCGCAGCGCACGGGGTGCCAGAGGTTGACAGTGGTAAGTTACCGTTGTATAGATATAACTTACCATTGTTTAGTTGGAGGCATACGGATGGAAGGGTCCCTCGAACCGATCGATCCTAGGGCTCGCTCCGTCGTCGAGAGCGGGTGGCGGCAGATCGTCATCGTGGCGGCGGTGATGCTGGCATCGCTCCTGGAGACGCTCGACTCGACGATCGTGAACGTCGCCCTTCCCACCATCGAGGGCAACATCGGCGCCTCGATCGACGAAGGCATCTGGATCATCACCGGCTACATCATTTCGAACGTCGTCTCGATTCCGCTCAATCCGGTATTGATTCGCCTCTTTGGGCGGCGAGCATATTTCGCAACCTGCATCGCGGGATTCACCGCCGCTTCGGTGCTGTGCAGCTCGTCGCATTCGCTCGTGATGCTGGTTGCATTTCGCGTGCTGCAGGGCGCGTTCGGTGGCGGACTCATCGCGACGTCGCAGGGCGTGATGCGGGATACGTTCCCGCCCAAAGCGCTCGGCGTCAGTTCCGCGCTGTTCGCAATGGCACTGATTCTCGGGCCGGCGTTCGGACCGGTCGCGGGCGGTTACCTGACGGACAACTTCTCTTGGCAATGGATCTTCGACGTGAACTTGGTGCCGGGAACGATTGCTGCAATCGTCGTCTTTACGATGCTGCGCGATCCGGTTGACCCGCAGCCGGTGAGCATCGACTGGTTCGGTCTGGGGCTGCTGGCGCTTGGGCTCGGCGCCTTGCAGATCTTGCTCGACAACGGGGAACGCAACGACTGGCTCAGCGACTCCGGCATGCTTGCGGCCGCCGTAACCTCGCTGATCGCGCTGACGACCTTCGTTTGGTGGCAGTGGAGCGGCACGAGGCGTCCCGTCGTCGATCTGCACGTCTTGCGCTTTCGCAGCGTGTGGGTTGGCTCGATCATCGGACTAACGTTCGGTGCGATCGTCTTCGTGCCCGCGATCGTTACGCCGCTCTACACATCGCTGATTCTCTCGTACACGCCAATGGATAGCGGACTATTGCTGGCTGCACGCGCTGCTCCCGTCGTGGTTCTCACTCCGGTTTTTGCAACGCTCGCACAAAACGGCGTCGACGTTCGCTATATGCTCGGCGCCGGCTTCGCACTCACCGTGGCTTCGATGTGGTGGCTGAATGCATCGATCACTTCAACGACCCCGTTCACGGCGCTCGCGTGGCCGTTGGTCGTTTCAGGCATCGCGCAATCGATGCTGCTCGTTCCCCTGATCGTCGGCGTGTTGTCGACTACGCCCGCCGAGCTCAATGGACGTATTGCGCCGATTATCACGCTGAGCGTGCAACTCGGCGGATCGATTGCCAGCGCGGCAACGATCGCGGTTTTCGACCGGCGCACCTCGTTCCACGCCACGATACTCTCCGGTGCAAGCAACTTGCATCACCTTGCAACGCTCGGAATAGCGCCAACGCACGACGCGATCAGCCGCCTCGCCGCCGAGGTCAACGAACAAGCCTCCACGATGGGCTTCGGCGACACAATCCTCATGCTTGCCATCCTCGTAGCGATCGTCCTTCCGTTCGTCCTCGCGTTTCCGCGCTCGCAAAAGGCCGCATCATGAGCGAACACGTTGACGCAGTACGTTGGAAGTGCGGCCCTGCCGCTGTTCGCGCTCATCGACGACGATTTCGGCGTAGGCCTGATCCTGCCCGAGGAGCCGGAACGTATCCACCGCAGGCTTATCGAATATGATCTTCGTGAAGCAAGCGTATCATCATAAGGACCTTCGCAACGCGCTGATCGACGAGGCGCTGGCAGTCCTCGCGAGCGAAGGCGCCGGGGCACTAACGCTGCGCGAGCTCGCGCGCCGTCTGGGCGTGACGCACACTGCGTCATACGCGCATTTCAATGACAAGCGAGCATTGCTCCACGCCGTCGCTGACGCGGGCTTCGAACGTCTCGCCCACCTGCTCGAGCAGTGCGAGGCAGAGCCCGATCCTAGGGCAGCGATCGCCGCGATGGGGCGGGTCTACGTGCGCTTCGCGCGAGAAAACGCCAATCTTTATCGCCTGATGTTTGCCGATCCCGAGCTGGCCGACGATCCCGAGTGCGAGCTCTCCCCAGAGGGAGCGGCCGCATTCGCAGCGCTGCTGCGCGTGCTCGAGCGAATCGGTCCCCCGCCCAGAGTCGATGTGCGCGATCTCGCCGCTGCGATTTGGGCGATGGTGCACGGTATCTCCATGCTGGAAATCGACCGCCGCCTCAATGGAAAAACCTTGCGGAGCGCGGAGGAGGTGCTGCAGCTGGGCTCGGGTCTCTTGCTCGCAGGCTTGCGCACGTAAGGGGAGGCGGCACAGGGCCCGCGAACTTTGCCATCGCCTAGCACCCTGGAGACACACCTGTTGAGCCACAACCCCCTGCTCTTTAGCGGAAACTCGAATCGCGCGCTGGCCGAAGAGATCGCCAAGCGGCTGAAGCTGCACGTGGGCAAGTCGCTGGTCGACAAGTTCAAGAACGAAGAGACTCGCGTCGAGATCGGCGAGAACGTCCGCGGTTCGGAAGTTTTCGTCATTCAATCGATTTGCAAGGCCGCCGACGGCCGCATCGGCGTGAATGACGCGCTGATGGAACTGCTGCTGATGATCGACGCACTTCGGCGTGCGTCGGCAGCGCGCATTACCGCGGTGATTCCGTATTACGGGTACGCCAAACAGGACAAAAAGACCAAAGGCCGCGAGCCGATTTCGGCCAAGGTCGTCGCGAATCTGCTCAAGGTTGCGGGTGTGAAGCGGCTGGTTACGATGGATTTGCATGCGGCGCAAATCCAGGGTTTCTTTGATTTGCCGGTCGACAATTTGATGGCGATGCCGGTCCTGTGCAACTATCTCAAAAACGAAGGGCTCAGCAAGGATCGAATCGTGGTGGTCTCGCCCGACGCCGGTGGCGTGCATCGGGCCGAGCTCTTTGCCAAGCGGCTCGAGAGCTCGCTCGCGATCGTCTTCAAGCGCCGGCCGGAGCCCGACGTTGCTGAGGTAACCGACATCGTCGGCGACGTTTCGGGAAAAATCGCGGTTGTGGTCGACGATATGATTTCGACCGGCGGCACGCTCGCCAAGGCGGCTGAAGCGATCAAAGCGCATGGGGCAACCGCGGTGTACACCGTCGCGACGCACGGCATTTTTGCCGGCGACGCGATGCGCGTGCTCGAGGAATCAGAAATCGAGAAGATCGTCGTCACCAACACGATCCCGTTTGCCGCAGGCGAGTCTCACAGCAAGTTCGTGCAGCTCTCGATCGCGCAAACCTTTGCGGACACGATCAGCCGCATTACCACGAATCGCTCGGTTTCGGCTCTCTTCGACGGCGAGGAGGGGTCGGCACAGCCTGAACCGGGCCCTAGCGAAGCCGCCGCGCTCGAAGCCGCGACCGCGTAGGAGAAAAAGCTAACTTGGCCAGTAAGAATTTGACACTTGCGATCGAGCGTCGCGAGCGCACCGGAACCACCGGCGCGAACGCGCTGCGCCGTAACGGCAAAGTGCCGGCCGTGCTCTACGGACACGGCACCGCTCCGCTTCATCTTGCGTTCGAAGTGAAGCAATTCGACGACTTGCTGCATCACGGCGGACGTACGGGCGTTATCACGCTCACGGTCGGCGGAAAGAAGAGCGATACGGTGCTCGTGCGCGAGGTGCAGCGCAATCCGGTCACACGCCGCATCGTGCATGTCGACTTACAGCGCGTATCCGAGCATGAGGAGGTTCGCACGACGCTGCCGATCGTCACGCTCGGAACGGCGCGCGGCGTCCGCGAATTCGGCGGCGTGATGGATGTGCTGGCGCACGAGATCGAGGTCGAAGGACCGGTCGACGAGCTTCCCGACCATCTCGAGGTAGACGTTTCGGAACTCGGTATTCACCAGCACGTAACAGCGGCCGAGATCGCACTACCCAAAGGCTTCAAGCTGCTCGAATCGCCCGATATGGTGGTCGTTTCGGTAGAACCTTCGAAGACGGCTCAACATCTTGAAGAAGCCGCTGCCGGAGTCGTTACCGAGCAGGTTGCTCCCGAAATCATCGGCGAGAAGCCGGAGACCGAAGAATAGCCGAACGTACGCCGCCGCGGCTGGTCGTCGGGCTCGGCAATCCCGGAAAAGAGTACGAGCGAACCCGGCACAACGCCGGGTTCATGGTTGTCGACGAAGTCGTGCGCGGCTACGGCCTGCACGCGTGGAAAAAGAAGGACGGTGCGCGCCAGATCTTCGATTCGGCGCGGCGCATCGTCTTCATCGAGCCGACGTCGTACATGAACCTCAGCGGTGCGCCCGTGCGGCTGATCGCTTCGTGGTACCGCACCCCGTCCGAGTCAGTGCTGGTTGTGGTCGACGATATGGATTTGCCGTTCGGAAGCCTACGCATGCGACCGTTCGGCGGGCACGGCGGACACAATGGCTTGCGCTCGATCATCGCGACGATCGGCGATCGCTTTCCGCGGCTGCGGATCGGCGTCGGCCGCCCGGAATTCGACTCGATCGATCACGTGCTCAGCCCGTTCACGAAAGAGGAGCACGCGTCGCTTCCGCGCATCGTCGACGCCGCCGCGCAAGGTGTTACGCTCTGGCTCGACCAGGGCCTGGAACCCGCGATGCAATGGATCAACAACTGGGAAAACTAGGGTATGACTAAACTCGACCCGGCCGCTTGGCCGATACTCTTATGCAAAGCGGGAGGTGTACGACAGCGAGCGATTTTGCGGGAAAAACCTTCGTAGTACGAATCGACGAGGCGACGGCGCAAGACGCCGGCGCGACGCTGGTCGGCGATCTTGCGGTGCTCGCTGCACATCACGTGCGCCCGATCGTCGTAGCTCCTGATCCGCTGGCAGCTCGCGCGATCGTTCGCGCGATCAATCGCAGCGCTAACGTTGCGCTCGCGCTCAGCGGTTCGGACGCCGCGCTCCTGCCTGATACCCCCACCGGCATCGGTCGCGTGCAGACGCGCATCCTTCACACGCTCACCGGAGCCGGTTTCATTCCGGTCGTCGAGCCGACCGCATTCGCGCTGTTCGGCGAGACCGATCGAGCCGTCGTCGCCGACGACGTTGCTGCCGCAATTGCCGCTGCCACCGAAGCGGCGCGCGCGATCTTTTTTCATCGGGCCGGCGGCGTGCCGGATCCGCAGACCAACACCGTCATCGGCGAACTCACGCCGGCCGAGGCGCTTGCGCTTGCCGACGATCCACGCGTCGACCCCGAGTTGCGCCGCGCGATTCGAGCAGCCGCGACCGGCGTGCGCGCGGGAATTCCCGCCGCGCAAATCCTCGACGGGCGCGTCGCCCACGCAACCGTGGTCGAAGTGCTCACCAGCGGACATCTCGGCACGCAAGTAACCGGCGGAATCATTCTGGCAGTCTAAGGATCCGTCTTGTCATCGACTCACGGGCAGGTGGGCGCGACGCCGTTCAATGCGCTAATTCGGCTGGACGGGTCCTGCACGCGTTCCATGAACAGACGCGCCATAATGTCGGGGCAAACCTCGACTAGGCGTTGATCGGTTTCGCGCACCACCGTACGCACGGCGGCTGCGCGGTCGACGTGCATCGCCATTGCGAAGCGATCGGCGCGTTCGGAAAGATTGCGCGAAAGCCCGTTGTCGATCGGCACGGCAACCAGGTACATTACGCCCAGCAACGCGCCAACCAGCGCAAGACGCGAGACGGGATCGTCGTCGCGCCGAAACCCGATGCGATCCGCGATTGCGACCGCGATCGCCGTTCCAAAAATGAAGAGCAGCGCCCCCGTGAGCGTCGTCTTCCAGGTCGAACCGGCATCGACGTAGCCGAGCTCTCGTGCGAAAACGTATTGTAGCTCGCTCGGGTCGCTTACCTTCAGCGTCACGTCGCCGATGACGATGCGGCGCGCGGGTCCAATCCCCGCTACGTACGCCAACCCTAAATGGGAACGCGTACGCACCTGTTCGACGACCGGGATCGAAAGATGGGCGCGCGATTCCAGCTGGGCTGCGATTGCCGCCGCGGCGGCCGGCGCCTGGACGACGCGATCGAAGAGCGGCAGATTCGCGTATGGTGCAATGTACGTGAGCAGGAAGTATACCGCAAAGATACCCGCGATCGTATAGAGATACCATTGATGCGTTCGATCCACGAGCCACAACACGGCGCAAACGACGCTGCCCACGGCCAGCATCCACACGATGGTGATGAGGATGTAGTCGAGCCCCCACGCGCGCAAGAGTTGATCGCTCTGGCTCATGACTCGCTCGACGCGATATAAATACAGATTCGGCAACAGTGCGGAGGCGCGCACAAGCAGCCCCAGTGTCGCGCCAAACGCAAAGCGAACGAGCGTCTCATTGCGAAAGCGCTTGCGTAAGTAGTCGCGCATCGCGGCTGCTCGTCCGGATTGCCAATAATAAGCGAGAACGAATACGGGAAGGAGCGTGGCGAAGAACCAGCCGGGCAGATACCAATGCACCAACCGTTGCGCCGCTATTTGCCGCTCCGGATCGACCAGTGCCGCGGCCGATCGTACCAGGAGCAAGTGCGCCGAGAGCCCGTCGACGCGATGGTCGATTGCGTTCGGACGTACGCTCGCCGCGGATGCCACGGCCGTCGTCAGCGCAGTCAATAGCAATAGGAGCGCGGTCGGGAGAAACTTCGCGTACGAGCCACGGTTCATTCCGTGGCTGTTCGCCTTATATCTCCGGATCGCTTCTTGCGGAGCCCTCGCGAAAGACGGCAAACGTTGCGCCGTTGACGGCAAACGACACCCGATCGCGGCCTGAGCGTTTGCTGTGGTACATTGCAGCATCGGCGACTTCGAGCAGTTCGCTTGCGTCGTTCGCGTCGTAGGGAAAACTCGCGACGCCAACGCTCGCCGTGATCTTCAGTGGCAGCCCGAAATCGTGGCGGCGAACGGCCTCGCAGAACGTCTGTGCGCGTTCGATCGCAATGGTCTTTTGCGTATCATGAACCGAGGCGCAGAATTCGTCTCCGCCGTTTCGACCCACCAAATCGCGCTCCGGAACGACGGTCGTTCGCAAGAGTTCGGCCATGGTTTGCAGCACCGAGTCGCCTGCTGTGTGACCGAACGTGTCGTTGACATGTTTGAAACGGTCCGTGTCGACGAACCACAACGTCACGACGTTCGGTGTACGCACCCCAGAGCGAGCGAGTTCATCACGAAGCCGATTGCGAAACGCACGCGGCGTCAAGAGCCCGGTGAGCCCGTCGTAGGTCGCATCGGCACGGTCGAGTTCGCGTTCGAGCGCAAGAGCGTACGGGGAGACGGCGTGTTCGATCGTGCGCACGATCGTGTCTTCGTTCTCGAGCGCGCCGCTCGCAGAGGAGGAGACGTAGATCACTGCGCGCAGTCCCTGCGCGTCGCACATCGGTACGGCCAATGCCTTCCGGTCGGTAGGTACCATTGCACCATCACACCCCGCGACGCGATGACCGGCTTGCGCTGCGCGCGTCGGAAGAAGCTCGCTTCCCTCCCGTCGCAACCGTAGGTTGGCATAATGCGCGACGCGTGGCCCGTCGGCGTGCGCGCATTCGAGGTCCTCTCCGGCCGGGATGAACGCCAAAACCACGTCAATCGCCGGATCGTACTTGCGAAGTGCATCCGCAAGCGTTTCGACGACCGCGCGGCTCGAGCGTCGCGATGCGTCCAGCAGCGCTCGCATCACGTCGAGAACGAATGCATCGTCGCATTGAACTGTGCGTGCATCGGCTCGTCGCGTCATCCGTCTCACAACCTTGGGTTACCAGTGCCCGGCGCATGCGAGAAGGGGACGTGAACGAGCGTCGAACCTGGGGATTCGTGCTCGATCCTAAAGACTGGCCCGCGTTCCGCAAACTCAGCCATGCGGCACTCGACGACGCGCTCGACCGGCTCGAGGGCGTTCGCGAACGCCGAGTTTGGACTGAAGTGCCCGACGATGTTCAGGCGCGCTTACATGAGCCAATACCGATCGAAGCGACACCGCTCGACGATGTTTATCGCGCGTTCACCGAATTGATCTTGCCCTACGACAGCGGCAACATCCATCCACGCTTTTTTGGTTGGGTACAGGGCACCGGAACGCCGACCGGGATGCTCGCCGACATGCTTGCCTCCGCGATGAATCCAAACGTCGGAGGCCGCAATCACGGCGCAGTCTACGTTGAACGCGCCGTCATGCGCTGGTTTTGCGACCTTTTCGGATTCCCGCACGATGCGACGGGCGTCCTCACAGTCGGCGCGTCGGCGGCGAACCTAATCGCCGTCGTGGTGGCGCGAACGCGGGCGCTGGGAGTCGCGAGCCGCGAACACGGCGTAACGCGCGACGGCGGCCGACTCGTCGCATACGCCTCGTCGGCCACGCATAGCTGCGTCCGGCGGGCATTCGAAGTCAGTGGTCTGGGCGGTGGTTCCTTGCGCGTCCTGGCAACCGATTCGATGCACCGTATCGACGCGGCCGCGGTCGCGCGCGCCGTAGCCGAGGATCGCTCGTCGGGCAATCTTCCCTTCATGATCGTCGCGAACGCCGGCACGGTGGACGTCGGCGCAATCGATCCGCTCGACGAGCTGGCCGAGCTCGCCCAACGCGAACGCTTGTGGTACCACGTCGACGGTGCACTCGGCGCTCCGGCAATCCTCGCGCCCTCACTCGCACCGCGCCTGCGAGGAATCGAACGAGCCGATTCGATCGCATTCGACTTTCACAAGTGGCTGCAAGTTCCGTACGACGCCGGATGTCTACTGGTTCGCGACGGTCAACTGCATCGCGACGCGTTCGCATCTTCGCCGAACTACCTCACGCGCATGCCCCGCGGACTCGCGAGCGCGCAGCCGTGGTTCACCGACTTTACGATCGATCTTTCGCGCGGCTTTCGTGCACTGAAGATTTGGTTCACGCTCAAAGAGCACGGTGCCGCAAAGATCGGTGCGGCCGTCGCCGAGAACGTACGTCAAGCTCGCCTGCTCGGCGACATGATCGACGGCGATCGCGATTTCGAATTGCTCGCACCCGTGCAGCTCAGCATCGTCTGCTTCCGCTACCGCACCGCCGAACTCGACGAAGATGATCTCGATCGCTTCAATGACGAGCTCGTGGTTCGTCTTCAGGAGAGCGGCGAAGCGGTTGCATCATCGACCGTAGTGGGAATGCACCGTGCGATTCGCGTCTGCATCGTCAATCAACGCACCACCGACTCGGATCTGACACGCACGCTCGACGCAATCAGACAAATCGCCGCCTCCATGCGTGAGTAGCCCTTTGTCATGACGGAGCGCTTTTGTCATCCCGAGCGTAGCGCCGTAGGCGCGTAGTCGAGGGACGCATCGCAGCTTTGCGTTGCACCGGTCCCTCGACTACGCTCACTTCGTTCGCTACGCTCGGGATGACAAGCCATCATCGCGAACGACGACGCAGCGACAAGGTTACTTCTTGGGGATCGGCTTTGCCGGGTTGCCGGCGACGCGTTCGCCGGGAGGCACGTCTTTGGTGACGACGGAGCCTGCGCCGGTTAACGCACCGTCGCCGATCCTGCGAGGAGCCACGATCGAGGTGTTTGATCCGATCGAAACGTTCTTGCCGATCGTGGTACGATTCTTTCGCTGACCGTCGAAATTACAGGTGATGGTACCCGCGCCGATGTTCGTTTCTTCGCCGATCGTTGCGTCGCCAAGATACGAAAGGTGCGCTGACTTCGCGCCGCGCGCGTACTCCGAGTTCTTGACCTCCACGAAGTTCCCGACGCGATTGTTGCCGGCCAGTCTTGCATGCCCTCGGATGTGGGCGAACGGCCCGATTAGAGAATCGTCCCCGATCTCGCTCTGCACGACGACGCTCTCGCGAATTTCAACGCGATCGCCGATCCGCGCGTCCGAGAGCCGTACGTTCGGCCCAATCGCGCACTCTTCGCCGATCTCCGTTAGTAACGAAAGGCTCGTGTTCGGATAGATCACCGTATCCCGCCCGATCGTGAGCTCAGGCTCCAGGTACGTTGTCGCCGGATCGACGATGGTCACGCCGTCACGCATGTGCTGCGCACAAATGCGCTGGTTCATTTCGCGCCGCGCTAGTGCCAACTCCGCGCGATCGTTGATCCCCAGCGTATCCAGATGATCCTCCACGAGGACGGGCCGGACGCGTTTCCCACCGCGCACGAAGTGCGCGACCGCATCGGTAAGATAGTACTCCTTTTGAGCGTTGTCGTTCTTGATCGCGGCTACGGCATCGCGCAATTCACGCTCGTCGAACGCATAGATGCCGGCATTCATTTCGTCGATCGCAAGCTCGTGCGGCGCCGCGTCGCGAACCTCGACGATACGCTCCACTTCTTCGCCGCGGCGGACGACTCGTCCGAAGTACGACGGAAGCGGCATCCTCACCGTAACCATCGCCATCGCCGCCTGGTCGCCGACATCCAATGCGGCGATGGTCCGCTCGAGCAGCTCCTGCGAAACCAGCGGCATGTCGCCGTAGACGACGACGATCTTCGAGCCGGGGCGCAACTCGATCGCTTCGAGCGCGATCTTCACCGCGTGTGCCGTGCCGAGCTGATCGCTCTGAACTACGCCGCGCACGCCGAACTCGTCGATCCGAGATTGCAGCTCGTCGTTCGTTACGACCAGGATGTCGTCGATGCCGGTCGCGCGCAGCGTCTGCAGCGCATACCAAAGCATCGGACGGCCGCAGATATCATGCAGAACCTTGGGCTTGCGGCTCTTCATTCGCGTGCCCTTGCCGGCTGCCAATACGATCGCGCGAACGCTCATTCGTCACCGCCCTCCTCTCGCGGCGCGAGCAATTTCTTCCATTCGTCCTGCTCCTTCTTGCTGGGTGCCCCGAGGACGTCGAGCGTGCCGCGCAGGCGCTCGCGCACCAAATCGCGTCCCAGCAGCTCCATAGAATCGAAGAGCGGAATTGACGTCGGGCTTCCGCTGATCGCGATGTAGAATGCGCGTACCGCATCCCTGAACTTCACGTCTATCGCATCCGCGACTCGCCGTAGGCTGCTCTCGATCGGCGCGATGCTCCACGCCGCAAGCGCGTCGAATTCTTGCATCGCAAGATAGAATCCCTTACGCATCGCGAGATCCTCGAGCTTGCTCGCGCGCAGCTGCTCGGCCGTCACGGTCAAACGTCCAGCAAAGAGGAACGCGACTAGCGGTACGACGTCGCTCCAACGCTCGACGCGGGATTGCGCGAGCGCAGCAATGCGGGCAATCCGCTCGGGTGAAAACGCCCACGCGCGAACGCGCTCGACGAACGCGGGGGGATCCAGCCGCTCGCGCACGTAACGGCCGTTCAGCCAGTCGAGTTTCCGTACGTCGAATACCGGGCCGCCCAGCGGCACGTGCTCCAGCGAGAAGCGCTCGACCATTTCCGCGAGCGACATCATCTCGTCTTGGTCCTGCGCCGCCGAATTCGAAAGAAGCCCCAAGAAGTTCATTAACGCCTCGGGCAGATACCCCATCGCTTGATAAAAGAGAATCCCGGTCGGGTTCTTACGCTTGGACAGTTTCGATTTGTCCGGATTGCGCAGCAACGGTAGATGCATGAGGCGCGGCGCTTCCCAGCCGAAATAGCTGTAGAGCAGCATGTGCTTGGGTGCGCTCGACACCCATTCTTCGCCGCGGATCACGTGCGTGATCTCCATGAGGTGATCGTCGACGACGTTGGCGAGATGATAGGTCGGCAGACCGTCCGACTTCATGAGCACCTGCATGTCGACGCTCTTCCATTCGATCTCGATCCTCCCGCGGCGAAGGTCGTCGACGATGCACACGCCCGAATCAGGCACCTTCATGCGCACCACGTACGGTTCGCCGGCCGCTTCACGGCGCGTCACTTCGTCTTGCGAATACGTCAAGCAAAGTCCGTCGTAGCGCGAGGGCAGCCCGGCGGCTCGCTGCGCCACGCGCATCTCCTCGAGCCGCGCCGGCGTGCAGAAGCACTTGAATGCATGACCGCGCTCGAGCAGCTCGCGCACGTATCGTTGATAAATCTCCGATCGTTCGCTCTGGCGGTACGGTCCGTGCGGTCCGCCGACGTCCGGCCCTTCGTCCCACGAAAGACCGCACCAATGCAACGAATCTAGAATCGCCCGTTCGCTCTCGCGCGTACTGCGCGCTTGATCGGTGTCCTCGATGCGCAAGATGAACGCTCCGCCGTTGTGTTTGGCAAAGCAATAATTGACGAGCGCGACATACGCCGTGCCAACATGAGGATCGCCCGTCGGCGACGGCGCGACCCGAGTCCGTACGCTCAAGGAATTATCCGACGAGTTCGCGGCGCTTGCCGCATTCTGCTTGTACGAAGTCGACGATGTCTGCGAGCGGGGCGCCCGGCGTAAAGATCGCCTTCACCCCGAGTTTGCGCAGCTCTTCCGCATCTTCCGGCGGTATCGTTCCACCACCGAAAAAGACGACGTCTTCGGCGCCTTGCGCCTTCAATTGTTGGACGACGAGCGGGAACAGCGTCATGTGGGCTCCCGAGAGGATCGAAAGCCCGATTCCGTCGGCGTCTTCCTGGATCGCGGTCTGCACGATTTGCTCGGGCGTTTGAAACAAGCCAGTGTAGATGACCTCCATGCCCGCATCGCGCAACGCACGCGCAATGACTTTGGCGCCGCGGTCGTGACCGTCCAGGCCGGCTTTAGCGACGATGATCCGTAGTGGCCGGTTGCTCATCTCGCCCTTTGCGTTGGATCTGCTCGCTCAAGCGCAAGGCTTCTTCGAGTTTGTTCTTGACTTCCGCGAGAGTCCGACGCACTCGCCGGCGATCCATATCGTTTTCTATTCGAAACATATCAAAATACCGATTGCTCCGTGTAGCGCCCGTAGACCGCGGCCATGGACTCGACGATTTCGCCCTCGGTGCAGTATGCGTTGACGCAGTCGATGAGATGGGGCATAACGTTGTCGCGTTCGTTCCGGCAGGCTTGCTGCAGCCGCTCCAAGGTGGACTGCACGCGGTTGCCGTCGCGTGATGCGCGCAGCTCGGCCAGCGCTGCAGCTTGGCCCCGCGCGACTTCCTCGCCGATTTTGAGCAAGTCGATGTCGCCCTGCTCTTCCTCGCGCTCGAATTGATTGACGCCCACGATAACGCGATCTTTCGATTCGATCGAGCGCTGATAGCGGTAACTGGCCTCGGCGATCTCCTTTTGGAAGAAGCCTGCCTCGATTGCCTCGATGACGCCGCCATAGCCTTCGATTTGCTCGAAGTAGGCCTGCGCCTCGAGTTCCATTTCGTCGGTGAGCGCTTCGACGAAATACGACCCGCCTAGCGGGTCGACAACATTGGTTACGTTTGTTTCGTACGCGAGCACTTGCTGAGTACGCAGTGCAATCTCGACCGATTTCTGGGTGGGAAGCGCGAGCACTTCGTCCATCGAATTGGTGTGCAGCGACTGCGTTCCGCCCAGGACGGCTGCCATCGCTTCATAAGCGACACGTACGATGTTGTTCTCCGGTTGCTGCGCCGTCGCGCTGCAACCCGCAGTCTGCGTGTGGAAGCGCAGCTGCCAAGAGCGCGGATTCTTCGCGCCGTATCGCTCGCGCATTCGCTTTGCGTAGATTCGGCGCGCCGCGCGGAACTTGGCGATCTCCTCGAAAAAGTCGATGTGTGAATTGAAAAAGAACGACAGGCGCGGGGCGAACGAGTCAACGTCGAGTCCGCGCGCCATTGCCGCTTCGACGTAGGCGAAACCGTCGGCCAGCGTGAACGCGAGTTCCTGAGCCGCGGTCGACCCGGCTTCGCGAATGTGATAGCCCGAGATCGAGATCGTGTTCCACTTCGGCATCTCTGCCGTGCAGAACTCGATCATGTCGACGATCACGCGCATGTGCGGGCGCGGTGGAAAAATCCACTCCTTTTGCGCGATGTACTCCTTGAGGATGTCGGCTTGGATCGTCCCGCCCAGCAGTTTGCGCGAAATGCCTTTCTTTTCAGCCGCGGCTACGTATTGCGCTACGGCAATGGCGGCTGGACCGTTGATCGTCATCGACGTCGTGATGTCGGCCATGTCGATGCCGTCGAAGAGCACCTCCATGTCGCGCAGGGAGTCGATCGCGACACCGCATTTGCCGACTTCACCCCGTGCTTGCGGAGCGTCGGAGTCGTACCCCATGAGCGTGGGCATGTCGAAAGCGACCGAGAGACCATGCTGCCCTTGCGCGAGCAGAAAATGATAGCGCTCGTTCGTCTGTTTGGCGGTGCCGAAGCCGGCGAATTGGCGCATCGTCCAGAGCCGGTCGCGATAGCCGTTTGGATGAAGACCTCGCGTGTAAGGATATTCGCCCGGCAGAGGCTCGACTCGCGCAACGTCCTGCGGCCCATAAACGGCTTTAAGCGGGACGTCCGAGATGGTACGGTCGACCGCCCCCGAGCCGGGTCCGCTCCGTCGGCCCGCAGCCTGCGGGCGCTCGATCATCTTTGCCAAGCTTTTCCTCTTCTTACCGGTCCGCCGCCGGGCGCACCGGACGATATTCTCCCAAAGCGGCGCCCGCCCCGCAAGTGGCTTGGTCGCTTCCCGTCAGGGAGACTTCGAGTGCGTGCACAGGCGCCCGGCAGCGATTGCCGTGGCGCGCAGGCGAGCTTCCGCGTTTTGGAGCTGCTGGTCCAGCTGCTGCGCGTCGACCTGCTGGCGAGCGCCCGGCGAGGCCTGCGGAAGCGTCTGGGTCGTGGCGGACATGTCCGAGCGCATCGTATCCGCGATATCCGCGTTGGTCGAGCTTCCCGGTATGCTTGCGCTCAGGGGAAGGGCATCGAGGGGCGCTAAGCCCAGCAAAATCCGATTGGCGTTGATGAAGTCGCGCTGCGCCTGCAAGTTGCGCTGCTGCACGCTGGTCGTATTCTGGCCGTACATCCCCCCGTAAAGCTGTTGATTTGTTTGGCTGTCGAGATACGCGCCGGAGATTGCGTCAACGATCGAACCGTACTGACGCTGGATGTCGATAACCGACTCCAACTCCGCCCGCATTGCTGCGATTTCAGGGTCCTTCTCATCCGGATAGCGCTTGCGTGATTCGTCGAGCAGTTTTTTCGCAAGCGCAATGTTGCTCGTGACCGCAGCCGTGTCGACTTGATCGTGGTGCGCGAGAAACACGAAATCCGTCTGATCGGCGATTTGGGACATGCCGACTTTGAGGGTACGGTTCTTTACGTCGGTGAATGCCGCGTCGTTGGTTTTTGCGATAAAACCAACCGGAATCACGGTCTGACGCAGCGTCGTGCACACCGCCGACGTGTGAACGTTGACGATGACGGGAAGAAGACCGTATCCGGTTGCGAGCGGCGTGGGCGAAGGCGAGGCGCCCAACATCACGACCGTTGCAATCAGCGAAATCATGATCGACACGCTAACCCACCGCCTCGTGCGCGCCGATGCGCTCGATCACGCGCTGCGCTGCGGCATACGGATCCAATCCGTCAACGTTTTCGATCGCCAGCAGCCCGTCGATATGGGATTCAAGGCGGCCGAGCGCCAGTTGCCGCACCTGGTGAGCGAAGGCTTCCCGCCGTTTCGCTTCGATCGTACCGGTCTCGTTCAGGTAGGCCACATGCGATTCGACGGCTCGCCAAAGATCGTCGACTCCCTCGCCGGAAAGCGCTTGCGTCATCACCAGTTCCGGAACCCAGCCGGTGAACTCAAGCATTTCCATCATGCCTCGGATCTCGCGCCGCAACTGGTTGGCCATCGGGTGATCGGCCTTGTTGACGACGAACACATCGGCGATTTCCATGATCCCGGCTTTGAGCACTTGAATGGAGTCTCCGCTGCCGGGTTGCAGCGCGACCAGCGTCGTCTGTGCAAGCTCCGCGATCTCGATCTCGCTCTGACCGACGCCGACGGTTTCGATGACGATCACATCCAAGCCGAACGCATCCATCAGCAAGACGGCATCGCCCGTCGCGCCGGCGACGCCGCCGACATGTCCCCGGCTCGCCATCGAACGAATAAAAACGTTTGGGTCCACGAAATGCTCGGTCAAGCGAATGCGATCGCCCAGCAGTGCGCCGTGCGAAAACGGCGAGGTTGGATCGACCGAAATCACGCCGACGCTCTTGCCGAGGCCGCGCGCTTTGCGAACCAGCGCCGACGAGAGCGTCGATTTGCCGACGCCCGGTGGTCCGGTAAGGCCGATCGTCATCGCGCTACCCGTTCGTCCAAAGACGTGGCGCACGAGCTCGGCACCTCGACCACTCTCCGCCCACGAAATTGCGCGCGCGAGCGCGCGAGTTCTTCCCGCGTCGAAATCGCGCAGCAGAGCGGCCGTATCCATCGAGGTTCCCAAGGTATCGGAATGGATTGCGGCCGAACCCGGATTCACCCTCCCCGCTGTGGAACCAGCAACGCAATGCAGCCTGCGGTGCTCCTGGCTGCGTCGCTGGCGCTGACGGCCGCGCAGTCGGCAAAAATCAACGCGGTGGTCGCGCAAGTGATGCAAGCGAGCCATATTCCGGGGCTTTCACTTGGTATAGAACGCAAAGGAACGATGGTTTTTCTGCGCGGATACGGCATGCGCGACTGCGCGTCCGGCGCAACCGCGAACGGTTATACCGTCTACCGGATCGGTTCGATTACCAAGCAGTTCACTGCGGCTCTGGTTATGCAGGAAGCCGAACGCGGCGCGTTGCCGCTCAACTCCGAAGTCGGCGGCATTACGGTCGCGCAGCTGCTTTCGCAAACCAGCGGCTTGGTTTCGTACACCGATCCCGGGCAAACGTTGGACTCCGCCCTGAACGCGCCGCCCGCATTCACGCCGGGAACTCGCTGGCAATACAGCAATAGCAACTACTATCTGCTTGGAACAGCGCTCCAGTCGGTAACGCACCAAAGCTTTTCAACCTTACTGACCAGACGCATCACCCGTCCGCTGCATTTGACTTCCACCACCTTCGGCTTGCCGGTAGAGCGTAACGTCGCGCAGGGCTGCCGATGGGCTGGCCCGGATTGGCTCCCAGCTGCGGAAAGTCCGAACGACGCGCCCACCCTCGCGTTTAGCGCAAGCGCGCTGAGCAGCAACGTCCCCGACTTGGTTGCGTGGCTGTGGGATTTGTACGACGGTGCCGTCGTTTCTCCCGAAAGCTTCGCCACGATGACGACGTCGTGGAAACTCTCGAACGGTACGCCGACGGAGTACGGCTTCGGCTTTTTCACCGACGACTGGTACGGCGATCGCGTCGCGCAGCATACCGGTTACGTCGACGGGTTCAGTGCGGTCGACGTACTGGCGCTCGACGATGGAAGCGCGATCGCCCTGCTTGCCAACGCGGATCAGGTTCCGCTCATTCCGCTTGCGAAGAGCATCTTCGCGATCGTGGAGCCTATAAAGGATGCTGCGCTCGTCGCCGGATTCAATCATCCGGCCGTCAACGAGGATCCGGCTGTGACCTCGCTGGTCAAAACGCTGGTTCCGCAACTGGCTGCCGCAAGCGTCGATCGCTCGCTGCTCTCGCCGGGTTATGCGCGCTCGCTGGATTCGCCTCGACTGGAATCGTTTGCCCAGGCGCTGCAACCGCTCGGCGAGCTCTCACAAGCGCTCTTCAACGAAGCGGCGACCGCCGGCAGCGCAACGAGCTATGTCTACACGCTGATCTTCACTAATGGACGGATCAGGCTGACTCTCGAGCTGCGCGAGGGAAAAATCGAGGCCATCTCGCTCGAACCGGTTCGATAGACTTGGTGATGATTCGCGCGATGCTCGCCGCTATGCTGATCGCGCAAACGCTGATCATGCCCCTGACCGGAGCGCGAACGCGCGACATCCGCACCGATACGCTCTTCCATACGCTCTTTCACGATTTTTTCTTGCAAGACGACGGAACGACGTACGTTCAAACCGGCGATATTCCGGCGATGTGGCTGCGCGACTCGTCGGCCCAGACGATTCCTTACGTGCGCTTCCAATCCGAGTACCCGCTGCTGCGCGCCCGGTTTGCCGGGGTCATCGAGCGTGACGCGCGCGCCATCGTCAAAGATCCGTATGCAAATGCCTTTCAAGCCGACTACCACGCGTGGGAGCGCAAATGGGAGGTCGACTCGATCGCTTGGCCCGTGTTACTCGCCGAAGTCTATTTGAACGACACGGGCGACCGAAGTATCTTCACGCCGACGCTGCACGCCGCGCTACGGCAAATTGTCGCGACCTACGCCTGCGAGCAGCGGCATCGCGAGTGCAGCCATTACGTTTATCTTTATCACGTTCCGACCAAGCAAGAATTCGATGAAGGAACCGGACTCATCTGGTGCGCGTTCCGTCCGTCGGATGATCCCGTCGAGTACCGATTCAACATCCCGCAAAATATTCTCGCGACGATTGGACTGCGTGACATCGAGCATTTGGCGCGAGTCGGATATGGTGACGTCCGGTTGAGTCGCCAGGCGCAAGCGCTCGAAGCGCGCGTGATGACGGGCATTTTGCGCTACGGGATCTTCTTCAACGCGCAGCGCCACGTTTGGATGTATACCTATGAGACCGACGGCTTCGGCAACGACAACTTGATGGACGACGCCAACGTTCCCAATCTCACGACGCTGCCGGGCGTGGACTGGCTTTCGGCGTACGATCCGACGTATCTGAATACGCGTGCGTTTACACTGAGCATGGACAACCCGTGGTACTTCAGCGGCCGGTATGCACAAGGCTTGGGCAGTCCGCACACGCCCTACGGTTACGTCTGGCCCCTCGGCATCATCGGACGCGCGCTTTCGTCGACCGACATACGTGAGATCGAAAACAGCGTTACGACATTGGCTGAAACCGACAGCGAGGACGGCCTGATTCACGAGAGTTTTTATCCCGACGGCTATTGGCGCTATACGCGTCAGGAGTTCGGATGGGCTAACGCGCTGTATGCCGAGCTGCTCTTTCGCACGCTGGCCGGTTTTCCGGCGCAGCGTCACGCTTCGGGTGAGATGACGATGATTCCGTTCGAAACCCGCTGGCAGACGCCGGCGCTCGTCTCATCGTTCGATCAGCTCGACAACACCGCGGATCTCGTGCGAACGCTCGGGCAGCTGCTCTACGAGGGGCGCGACGCGGCGATCAATCAGGCTCCGTAGCGGCGCTGGCGCTCTCCGTAGACGCGGATCGCTTCGGCGAACGTTTCTTCGTCGAAATCGGGCCACATGACGGGCAGCGTGAGCAGCTCGGTATACGCGAGCTGATATAAAAGGAAATTCGAGACGCGGTGTTCTGCGCCGGTGCGGATCAGCAGGTCGGGATCGGGCGCGTGCGGGGCGTACATTTTTGCTCGCAGCAACGATTCGTCGATCGCTTCCGGTTGGAGCCGGCCGGCCGCAACGTCGGCGGCAACCGACTGCACGGCGCGAACGATTTCGCTGCGTCCGCTGTAATTGAGTGCTAGCGCGAGCGTCACACGAGCGTTTCGTTTGGTCGACTCAACGAGATCGCGCAGTGCTGCGCGCGCCGGCAGCGCGAATGCGTCGAGCTCCCCGATGATTTCAACCCGGACGCCTTGACGAATCAGATCGGGTTTCTCACTCTTGGCGCATGCCGCGTAGAGCCGCATCAAGAGACTGACCTCGTTCGATTCACGCTGCCAGTTCTCGGTCGAAAATCCGTACGCGGTCACCCGCCGCACGCCGGCGCGGGCAGCCGCACGCACGGTCGCGCGCAGCGCCGAAACGCCGCGCCGATAGCCCTCAGCGATGGGCAGTCCCCGTTCGCGAGCCCATCGGCGGTTGCCGTCCATGATAACGGCGACGTGATCTGGCGCGGTCTCGGGCGCCTGAGCGTGCAGCATACTTCACTTTGTAGCACAAAGTAATGCCGGCCCGCAAGAGCGCGGCCCCGCCTTCGCCAAGTCAGCGCTCACACCATGAGTCAAGGCTATTATCGGTACCCGACGATCTCGGGCGATCGCATTGTCTTCGTTTGCGAGGATGACCTTTGGAGCGTAGCGGCCGACGGCGGCACGGCAACCCGGTTGACGGTAAGTTTCGGGACGTGCGCCACGCCGCGACTGTCACCGGACGGTGAGAGCATCGCTTTCATTTCGACCGACGAGGGCAACCCCGAAATCTACGTCATGCCCGCGGCCGGCGGAAAGCCCAAGCGTTTGACGTTCCTGGGTTCCACGCTCGCGCAAGTCATCGGATGGAGCACAGACGGACGCGAGATTTATTTCGCCGCAAATGCGCGCGCGTGGTACGAGGGCGAGACACGACCGTTTGCGATTCCGCGCGACGGAGGCGAACCGCGCGAACTGCGCCTGGGCCATGCACGGACGCTTTCGCATGGGCGCAATGGCGCAATGGTGCTCGGCCGCAACGCGATCGATCCGGCGCGCTGGAAGCGCTATCGCGGAGGTACGGCCGGCGAGCTTTGGATCGACGCCGCAGGGCAGGGCGACTTTGAACGTCTACGCCTGCCCGACGGCAACCCGACCTGGCCGATGTGGATCGGCGAGCGGATTTATTTTCTTGCCGACCACGAGGGCATCGGCAACATCTACTCGTGCGCGCTCGACGGCAGCGACGTCGCGCGCCATTCACATGAGTCCGAATACTACGCGCGCTTTCCCTCAACCGACGGAACGCGCATAGTGTATTCGTGCGGCGGTGCGATTCGTGCGATCGACATCGCGACGGGCGAGGTGCGTACGATCGAGATCGAGGCGCCTTCGTCGGAGCCGCAAACCGCGCGCCGCTTCGAACGAGCCGGCGAGGCACTCGAGCATTTCGCGCCGCATCCCGACGGTACGCGCCTGGCGTTCGTTTCGCGGGGCCAAGCCTTTGCGATGCCGCTCTTCGAAGGCGCGGTCATCCATCACAACACCGGCAGCCGCGTTCGCACGCGTTTGACCGAATGGCTCAAAGACGGCAAGCGCATCGCGTACGTCACGGATCCAGCCGGTTTCGAACAGATCGCCGTGTTGCGAGCCGATGCGGTAGACGAACCCAAGCTCCTTACCTCCGGCGATATCGGCCGCGTGACTGAGCTCGTCGTCTCACCCGCGAACGACGTGGTTGCGTTCGCAAATCATCGCCACGAACTGTGCGCGATCGACCTAGACGACGGCAAGGTGCGCGTCCTGGACGAAAGCCCCGCCGGTCGCATCACCGACCTGGCATTCTCACCCGACGGACGCTACGTCGCGTACGTTTGGTCTCCTACGCGCGGAGCGTCGATCATTCGCGTCGTCAAGGTACGCTCGGGAAAGGTTCACGATATTACCTCGGCGCTGCGCATCGATCACTCGCCGGCTTGGGATCCCGAAGGAAAATATCTCTACTTCATTTCGACGCGAGACTTTCATCCGGTCTACGACGCACTGCAGTTCGACCTGAGCTTCCCGCAGGCGCAACGCCCGTTCGTCGTGACGCTGCGAAGCGACGTGCTCTCGCCGTTCGTGCCCCAACCGCGTCCGGTCCATCGTGAGCACGACCACGCTCACGATCGCGGCGACGCCAAGAAGAACGGAAAAGCCGAGGAGTTGCACGTCGAGGTCGATTTCGATGGCATTGCCGGTCGGGTACTTGGCTTTCCGGTCGAAGAAGCGCAATACGATCAACTCGTCGCGGTGAAAGGCCGCGTGCTTTACACCCGCTTTCCGGTCAAAGGCATCAAGAACGCCGGCAGTGACGACGAAGAAGAAGACGGCGCCCTCGGTTCGCTGTTGGCGTACGACTTCGAGAATTTGCGTCAGGCGACCATTGCGACCGACGTGAGCGAGATTCGGTTGGGCAACGACGGGCGCACGCTGATCTACCGCTCGCACAATCGTTTGCGCGCCATCGATGCCACCGCGGACTTGGGCGATGACGAACCCGAGAAACCGTCAAATGAGTCCGGGCGAAAGAGCGGCTGGATCGATCTCGATCGCGCCAACGTCGAGATCGAACCACGCGATGAATGGGCGCAAATGTATCGCGAAGCATGGCGCTTACAGATCGAGCATTTCTGGGTCGAAGACATGAGCGACATCGACTGGGACCGCGTCTACGACCGCTACAAAGACGTGCTGGGGCGCGCACGCACGCGCACCGAGCTCTCCGACGTCATTTGGGAAATGCAGGGCGAGCTGGGCACGTCGCACGCCTACGAATTCGGCGGCGATCATCGCGTGCCGCCTCAGTATCAGCGCGGATTTCTCGGTGCCGATCTCGCGTGGGACGCGGCGCAGGAGGGCTACCGCATCGAACGCATCTATCGCGGCGATTCCTGGAACCGCAGCGAGGACTCCCCGCTGGCCGAGCCGGGACTCGACATCCATGAAGGCGACGTGCTGGTCGCGCTCGGCGGGAAGCGACTCGCGCTCGACGTCCCGCCCGATCAACTCTTGGTCAACGGTGCCGGAAAACACGTCTCGGTCACGGTCCGCACGCGCAAGAACGAAGAGCGCACAGTGCTTGTGAAAGCGCTCGCGAGCGAGGCGATGCTCCGCTACCGTGCATGGGTCGAAGCGAACCGGCGTTACGTACACGAGCGCACCAACGGACGCGTCGGATACGTGCACATTCCCGACATGGGACCGTGGGGTTTTGCGGAATTTCATCGCGGATATCTGAACGAATTCGACCGCAAAGGACTCGTCGTCGACGTACGTTACAATCGGGGCGGCCACGTTTCACCGCTACTGCTCGAGAAACTCGCGCGCACGCGCGTCGGTTACGACGTACCACGTTACGGAACGGCGATTCCGTATCCGCCTGAATCGGTCGACGGCCCGATGATCGCAATCACCAACCAATTTGCCGGCTCAGACGGCGACATCTTTAGTCACTGTTTCAAGCTCTACAAACTTGGCCCACTCGTCGGCAAACGCACCTGGGGCGGGGTCATCGGCGTCAATCCGTATCACCATCTCGTCGACGGCACGCTGACGACGCAGCCCGAATACTCATTCTGGTTCTCGGACGTCGGGTGGAAAGTCGAAAACTACGGCACCGATCCCGATTACGACGTCGACTTCGCCCCGCAGGATTACCGCGAAGGCCGCGATCCCCAAATGGATTTCGCCCTGCGCCTGATGAATCGCGCCTTAGAAAACACCCGCGAACTACGTCCCGACCTCTCGTCAAGGCCCTCGCTCCCGCTCCCGACGTTGGTGTAACCGCCGCCTGTCGACAAATTAGCGTACGTACCGGTCGAACCAGGCGTTCATTCGTTCGAGGATGTCGATCGCGTCCTTTGGTTTGCGCATCGCGTGACCTTCGTCGGCGTAGACGACTAATTGCGACGGCACACCGAGCGTGCGCATTGCGTGGTAGAATTCGAACGATTGCGGTGCGGGCACTTCTTCGTCGCGTTCGCCTTGCAGAATCAGCACCGGCGTGCGCGAGTTCTTAATGAACGTGATCGGTGAGCTCTTCGCGTAGACGCCCGGATCGTCGTAGACGGAGGCGCCGAAGAACGGAATCATCCATTGGTCGATCTTGTTTTGGCCGTAGTACGATTGCCAATTCACGACGCCCGCGCCCGCGACGATGGCTTTGAAGCGGGTCGTCTGCGTTTCCGCCCACATCGCCATGTAGCCGCCGTAACTCCAACCGAAGAGCCCAAGCCGATTCTGATCGACCGGCGCGGAGGCGATTGCCATGTCGATACCGGCGAGATCGTCGCGCCAATCACCGTAGCCGAAATCCTTGACGTTGGCCGCAGTGAACGCTTCGCCCCCACCGAAGCTGCCGCGCGGATTCGGTTCAAGAACGAAATATCCGCGACTCGATAGCGCAGCGACGAAGCGATTGCCGTAGCTCGGTAAGGATTCCGCCGACGGCCCGCCGTGGATGATCGTTATCATTGGGTAGCGCTTCGACGCGTCGAAATCGAGCGGATAAACCAGCCAGCCTTGCACGTCGAACCGATCGCTCTTCCACGTGAGCGAAACCGCCTTGCCGTACAGCTTGGGCGCATTGGCATTCACGTGCGTCAATTGCTCTAAGCGCTGCGGTGGGCCGGCCCACACTTCCGGCGCGCGGGAGAACGACGTACGGACCAGAGCGATCGACGGCGAACGATCTGCGAGCGAGACGCTGCGCAGCGTTTCTTCGCCGGAAATGATGGTTGAATACGTGCCGTTCGCGACGTCGAGATCGAGCAGGTGCAGAGCGCCGGACACGTGCGCCACCGCAACCATGTGCGACGGCCGCACCCAATGCAGATCGGATACCGAAAAGTCCGCGCCGGGCGTGACGTCGCGAGCCGCGCCACCAACAGCGTCGACGACGTACGCATCGCCGCCGACCGATCCGAAATCGCTCATCAGGCCGCCGATGACCGCGATCTGTTTCCCATCGGGCGACCACTGCGGATCGTTGATCTGGAATTTCGGCGCAAGCACGTCGTGCAGCGCACCGCCGGTCGATCCGATCGTCGCGAGCTTCGCAACCCACCAATTGTCGTCGCCGTTTCCGCGCGCATAGGTGAACGCAAATCGCGATGAATCCGGCGACCAGGCATACTCGTAGATGTAATCGCTCGCCGGCGTGACCAGTGCGAGCGCACCGCTGCTAGCGTTTACGGTCGCAAGCTGCTGCTCGTCGGTAACGCTGCCGATTACGCCCACGTCTCGAGCGCCGGGAGCGAGAGCGCCGGCCAGCCGATGCGGATGCGCGACGTACAGGAACGCGAGGCGTTTGCCGTCGGGCGACCACGACAGCCGTTGCGGCAAGCCGCCGAGCGCAGCGATTCGCCGCACGCCGGTGCCGTTCGCGTCTGCCACATACAGCGAGGGATGATCTTTGCTACGAGCGTCCGAGAAGAACGCGATATGCGAACCGTCCGGTGACCATTGCGGATCCGATTCGGTTGCCTCGGTTTTTCCCTCGCTTGCCGTCAACCGCGCCGAGCGATGCGTCGCGAGATCTTCAACCCACAGCGAGGTTGCGCGACGACGTACCTCTTGCCACGCCACCTGCTTGCCATTCGGCGAGATCGCTACGCCGCCGAAATCCACGATCGAATCGGACGCGCGAAGGACGTCGCGTATCGAGGGTCCGGCCAAAGCCTCGCCGCCACAACAAAAGATCACAGCCGCAATAAGCGCAGCACAACGAAAGCACGATGTCATTTCCGGGTAGTACGGGCCCTAGCCGAAATTGCCATGCCGAATCGGGATTGACACGCGTGCGCTGCCTATGTATAAGGGTATATCAGTCCAAGGATCGGGCGAAAGCCATCCAATTGAGCCGGTCCAATCTGCAAAATGAACGATCCAATTGTAAAGGAGTCCTACGTGAGCAGCAACCAGCGGGCCGCCGCCCTCACCACAGCATGGACGACCGATGCGCGCTGGGCCGGCATCGAACGGCGCTATACCGCCGATGAGGTCGTGAAGCTGCAAGGCAGCGTCGTCGTCGAGCACACGCTAGCGCGCTTGGGCGCACAGCGCCTTTGGAACGACCTCCAGGGGCCCGAAGCGACAACAGGGCTCGGTGCGATGACCGGCGGACAGGCGGTCCAAGCCGCGAAGGCTGGGCTCAAGGCGATCTACTGCAGCGGTTGGCAAGTCGCCGCGGACGCCAACGCGTCGGGGAACGTGTATCCCGATCAGAGTTTGTATCCGGTCAACAGCGTGCCGCACCTCGTTAAGCGGATCAACAACGCGTTGCAGCGTCTCGACCAAATCGAAACCGTTGAGGGTCGCGGTGGCCCGCAGCACTACTTGCCGATCGTCGCCGACGCGGAGGCCGGCTTCGGCGGGCCGCTCAACGTGTTCGAGCTCACGAAAGCGCTCATCGAGGCTGGGACAGCCGGCCTGCATTTGGAAGATCAGCTGAGCTCGGAGAAAAAGTGTGGACATCTGGGCGGCAAGGTGCTGATTCCAACGCAGCAGGCAGTGCGGCATTTGGTCGCTGCGCGCCTCGCCGCCGATGTGCTCGACGTTCCTACGATCATCATCGCACGCACCGACGCAAACGCGGCAACGCTTATTACCAGCGACGTCGATCCGGTCGACCGCCAATTCATCACGGGCGAACGTACGCCCGAGGGATTCTACCGCACGCGAGCGGGCCTCGACACCTGCATCGCACGCGGCCTCGCATACGCGCCGTTCGCGGACTTGCTGTGGTTTGAAACGTCCGAGCCGAACATCGAAGAGGCGCGCCGCTTCGCCAAGGCGATTCATGCCGAATTTCCCGGCAAGCTGCTCGCGTATAATTGTTCGCCGTCGTTCAACTGGAAGAAGAAACTCGACGATACGTCGATTGCGACGTTCCGCGAGCAACTCAATGCGCTCGGCTACAAATTTCAATTCATCACTCTCGCCGGTTTTCATGCACTCAACTTCAGCTTCTTCGAGCTGGCGCGCGATTTCAACCAGCGCGGCATGACGGCGTATGCCGAATTCCAACAGCTGGAATTCGCAGGCGAGCCGTACGGCTACACTGCTACGCGTCACCAACGCGAAGTCGGAACCGGTTACTTCGACGAGGTCGCGCAGACCATCAGCGAAGGCACGTCTTCGACGACTGCGCTGCACGGATCGACCGAGACCGAGCAATTCTACACCAACGGTCACGCGAAGCAGGCTGCGGCGGTTCAATGAACGTTGCACCGGCCGGGTTCACGCTCGAACAAGATCTGCCGGCGGGATTCGCCGACTTCTTCCTTCCGCTGCACGAGCGATTCACGCTCGCTCAGCAACATATCGCGCGCGCACGGGCCGAGCGGCTCGCGCGCGCCCACGAGGGCGATCTTCCAACGTATCTTCCGCCGTCGGAAGCGACCACGACATCGTGGCGCATTGAGCTACCGTCGTGGTGTATCGATCAACGCAATCAAATGACCGGCCCCGCCGACGATGCGGAATTAGTCGTCAAGATGCTCAACTCGGGCGCCCCCGGCGTGATGCTCGACCTGGAAGACTCGATGGCCAACACGTGGGATCATCTCATGCTGGGCCACGCGAATCTGGTGTCGGCGCTCTACGGCGAACTCACGTACCAAGACGCCAAGCGCAGCGGTACGGTCGGAATTTCACCGAGCGCGACGGTCATCTGGAATCGCGTGCGGGGGCTACACCTATCGCAAACGCTCGAGGCGGTTCTAACCAGCGCATCGTTGTTCGACGTCGCGCTACTTGCCTTTCACCTCGATTACTCGCGGCTGCACCATCCGCTGTGCATCTATATACCGAAATCGGAATCGGCGCTCGAGGCGCTCTGGTGGAAGGAGGTCTTCGACGCGATCGTTGCGGCGAAGGGCTGGCCGGCCGGTTCGATCAAAGCGATGGCACTGATCGAAGCGTACCCGATCGCCTACGAAATGGAAGAGTTTCTCTTCAATCTGCGCGACTACATCGTGGGACTGAACCTCGGCCGCTGGGATTACATGGCCAGCCTCATCCATTTCAATCTGCACGATCCGCAGTGGCTGCTGCCCGATCGCAACACGATCCCGATCGACGTGCCGTTCTTCCAAAACCTGCGGACGCTGATGCCCGAGATCACGCATAAGCACGGGGCGCTCGCAATCGGCGGCATGACGGCGCTCTATCCCAGCCGCGAGGATCCCGAGCTCAATTCGCGTGCGCTCGAGATTCTCGAGCGCGACAAGAAAAACGAAGCGAGCTGCCTGATGGACGGCGCATGGACCGGCCACCCGGATCAAAACGCGATCGCAGTCGCGCAGTTCCCCTTTCCGAATCAACTCGAGCGGCGACCCACGCTGGCGACCACTCACCCCGACCTTCGCCCCGCACCCAAGGGCGTCGGCACGACCTCGCTCGAAGGTACGCGCGCCGCGGTGCGGACCGTGATCCGTTATCGCAACGGCGTACTGGAAGGCAAGGGCGCGAGCTTGCTGGACGGATACATGGAAGATCTGGCGACCGACCGGATCTATCGTCTGATGATTGCCCAGCGTCTGCGCTACCCGGGGCCGTACACCCCGTCATCGTTGGCGCAGATCTTCGACGAAGAGCTTGCGCGCATCATCGCCGAGTTGCCGAGCGGTGTCGACGCAGAGACAATCGGCCGCTACCGCACGGCGCGCGAAGTATCCGAGCAGATGATCCTCACCGGATCGTTCGATCCGAAGTAAGGTCTAGCGCTTCTTCTTAGCGGCCGCGCGCGTCTTCGCGGCCTTCTTCGCCGATCGCTTGCGGTCGGCGGCGGTTCTTCCCGTGCTCGGTTTGGTGCCAAGCTCGCCCCAAGACGACTCGCTCACATCAACGCCATAGTGTTTGGCAGCTTTCTTGATGTTGGTAAACGCGAGTTCGCGGTCCTGATCCGAAACGCCGATGACCTGATCGAAGCGGGCGACGGCATTGCGCACGTGCTTCTCGTCGGTCAGAGGCTCCTTGCGCTGCTTTGGGAAGGCGAAAACGCTGTCAGGCAGATCGCTCTGTTTCGTGAGGACCCCGTGCTTCTCGTGAGGCTTCCAAGTGGCTCGCATAGACCTTTCTCCCCTTGCGTGTCTACTTTTCGCTCCCATCATCCCCAAAATAATCCCGCCCATCACAGCCTGGTTGACCCAGCCGGGCGTCCCACGGTATGACGTGAGCATGAATCTGCGCCGGCCCTCCGTCCTGATCGGCATTTTCCTCGTCTTCACGGCGATCGGCGTCTTCTTTTCGCTCCACTACTACCTGAACGACGTCACGTGGCACCGGTACGGAACATTTCCCGAGCACTTCCTCGAGGAGATGACCGGCTCTTACTCGGCGATGCTGCTCGTCCCGTTCCTTGTCTGGGTCGCCGGCCGCTTTCCGTTTGGGCGTGGGAGCCTGGCGCGCCCCGTTGTTGCCAACGTCGTTGCTCTGGTGCTCTACACGCTGGCGCACACGACGTTGATGGCGATATCGCGCTCGCTGATCGCGCCCCTCGTCGGCCTTGGTGCCTACAACTACGGAGACATGCTCGTGCGGTATCCGATGGAGGCCGCCGGCGACGCCGTTTACTATTCGCTGATGATGACGTCGATCTATCTGCTCGACTACTTCATCGCAACCCGCAAAGTTGAAGCCAAGCTTGCTCAGGCACAGCTCGAGAATCTTCGCCTTCAACTTCAGCCGCATTTTCTCTTCAATACGCTCAACGCTATATCGTCGGTCATGTACGAGGACGTCGGCAAAGCGGACCGGATGCTCTCGCAGGTCAGCGACTTCATGCGCCTGGTCTTAGCTTCTGGCGGGGTCGAGGAAATCCCACTTGAAGAGGAGCTGCACATGGAGCGCATGTACGTCGACATCATGAAGACGCGGCTCGAGCGCAACCTCGCGCTCGAGGTTACCGTCGCCGACGATGCGCGTGACGCCAGCTTACCATTCATGCTGCTGCAGCCGCTGCTGGAGAATAGCATCCGTCACGGCATGGGCTCGGCGCGCACGTCGATCGAGCTGCATATCGATGTGGTGCGTCAAAACGGCTCGACCGTCATTCGTATCATGGACAACGGACTTGGAATCGATCCCCTTGCTGCGCGCGGCATCGGTCTGTCCAACGTTACCGCTCGCCTGCAATACATGTATGGTTCGCAAGCCTCGTTTGCCATCGGTGCACGCGAGGGCGGCGGAACGGTTGCAACGGTCAGTCTGCCGGCCCGAGGCGGTGGTACGCCATGGCATTGACGGTCATGATCGCCGACGATGAAATGCCGGCGCGGCGCAAATTGGCGCGCTTTTTGCGCGAACACGAGGATGTGACGATCGTCGCGGAGGCGTCGAACGGCATCGACGCCGTCGACCTCATAGCGATAACCAAGCCGCAATTGCTCTTTCTCGACATTCACATGCCCGATCTCGACGGATTGGGCGTTGCCGAAACGCTGGTCCGCACCGATCAGGCACCATCGATCGTTTTCGTGACGGCTTTCGATCAGTATGCCGTAAAAGCGTTCGAAGTCAGCGCCCTCGACTATCTCCTCAAACCGTACGATCGGGAACGGTTCGAGCAGGCGCTCACGCGCGCACGGGCTGCGCTGGAGAGCAAGCCCAACACGGATCAGCTCGCCGAAACGCTGGCGCGCATTCGCAACGAGGAGCGCTACGTCCGCCGCCTACTCGTTCCCAACGAAGGCCGCTCGTTCTTCGTAGCCGCTCGCGAAATCACGCGTCTCGAAGCCGACGGCAACAATGTCGCAATTCACACGAGCCGCGGAGCGCACCCGCTTCGCATGACGCTCGAGTCGCTCGAAACGAGGCTCGATCCTTCGCAATTCGCGCGCGTTCACCGCTCGCACATCGTGAACATCGACGAGATCGCCGAAATTCATCCGTGGTTTCACGGCGATTACCGCATCCTCATGCGAGACGGTGCGGAGATCGCTTGGAGCCGCCGCTATGCCGCCCTGCGTCCCGATTTGCTGAAGTAGCTGAAGTAAAGGAGCGTACCCGCGTGACCAACCGCAACGCGTGGCTTGCAGCCGCACTCGTTTTCCTCGTGCACGCGCTGGGGAATGCGCACTACGGGTTCTTCCGTGACGAGCTCTACTTCATCATCTGTGGTCGCCATCCGCAATTCGGCTACGTCGATCAACCACCCGTCGTTCCGCTGCTCGCGGCGCTCACGCAAATCGGCGGCCATTCGCTCTTCCTCTTGCGCATCGTTCCCGCTCTGTTCGCGGCGGCCGGCGGGTTTACGACCGTGCTGCTGGCCGCCGAATTCGGTGGCGGCATCTTCGCGCAAGCGCTCGCGACAATCGTCTACCTATTTTGCGGCGTACTTTTGAGCTTTGGCGGAAAGGTCGGGCCCGATGAGGTCGGCTTGTGGACGTGGCCACTGCTCGCGTACCTCGTCGTCCGGCTCACCAAAGACGCCGATCCGCGGTTGTGGCTGCTCGCCGGAGTGGTTGCTGGCGTTTCGATCCAGAGCAAATACAGCGTGCTCTTCTTCCTGGCCGCACTATTCGGCGGACTGCTCTTGACGCCGCTGCGATCGATCTTTATCAATCGCTGGTTTTTTGCCGGCGTAGCCCTGGCGCTCGCGATCGCGCTGCCAAATTTCTTGTGGCAGGCGCATTATGGCTTCCCAATGTGGCAGCTGCTTGAAGCTGGCCAGCACGGCAAGAACGTCGTCGTCGGCCCAGCCATGTACATGCTGCAAGAAATTTTGATCACCAATCTCTTTCTCTTCCCCGTTTGGGTGATCGGCGTCGTCTGGCTCCTGACGCGACCGCCGCTGCGCTTTCTCGGATACACGTATCTTATCTTGATTGCCGAGATGATGGTCTTTCACGGGAAGCACTACTACCCCGCAAACGTCTATCCGATCGTAATCGCCGCCGGCGCCGTACCGATCGAGACGTGGACGGGGCGCGTGCTCGCAGCCCGCATTGCCGTCATCGCCTATGCACTCGCGCTGGGCCCGATCTTTTTGCCGTATTCTCTGCCGATACTCCCCGAGCAGTCGTTCGTTGCATACCAACATGCACTTGGACGCGTCCTTCATATCTCCAGTTCAACGCTCGCGACCGAGCGCAACCGCGAGACGTCGACGCTGCCCGGCGATTGGGCCGACATGCACGGCTGGCCGGAACTCGCCGCGTCGGTCCAGCGCGTGTACGATGCGCTTCCGCCGAGGGACCGCGCGGCGGCGGTCGTGTTCACCGGTAACTACGGCGAGGCGGGGGCCGTGCAGTTCTTTGCACCGCAGCTTCCCGTCATCAGCAGCCACAACCAATACTGGCTCTGGGGACCCGGCGGCTACGACGGGCGCGTGCTCGTTCAAGTGAACGGCACGTGTTGGGCGAAAGAGGGCTACTTCGCCTCGCGCACGGTTGCAGCGACGATACACTCGCAATGGGCAATCGCGTATGAGAACGACATCCCCATCAATGTTTGCCGCGGCCTGAAGATCCCCGTTTCGCGCCTATGGCAAGAGTCGAAGACGTACGAGTGAGTCGTTATCACGATCGCGGCTCCACTTGTCATCCCGAGCGTAGCGCACTTGTCATCCCGAGCGCAGCGAACGAAGTGAGCGTAGTCGAGGGATGCCGACCTTCAGGATGACGACGAGCATATCGCGTGTTGAGTGATTTTGTCATCCCGAGCGTAGCGAACGAAGTGAGCGTAGTCGAGGGACTCCGACAACGCAAAAGGGATGCGAGGCGGTCCTTCGACTACGGCGCGGAGCGCCTACGCTCAGGATGACAGGACGCGGTCCTTCGACTTCGGCGCGGAGCGCCTACGCTCAGGATGACAAGGCGCAGTCGCTCGACTCCGCTTCGCTACGCTCGGGGTGACAAAGCTAATATTTCGATCAGCTTCGGATACACAACGTCCGTGCGGGCCTGCGGATTGTCGGGGTCGATGATGTCGTGATTCTCCGGTAAGCCGCTCAGCTCGACGTACTCGATGCCGTTTTCGCGGAACGCTTTCCATCGATCGACGACTTCCCGCGTAACGCGGTTATTTACGGCCGGGTCGATCGGGTTTACGACGGTCGCAACCCGCTGCGCCGACGGCGCCGCACTGCCCGCCGCTCGGTATACGGCATCACCAATGCGCACGGTTTGCATCAACGCGTGCGTCGAGAAGCGTGGGTAGGCGTCTTTCGGGAGCTGCGCTTCCTTGACGCGAGGATCCCACCAGAGAAACATATTCGGCAACGCGCTCACGATTGCACTCAATGCGACCGTGACACTACGCGGAAATTTCAGCAGCCCGAAATCCGGCGCAACCGGGACGCTGGTCGCAACGTCGCCGCGGTACTGAGCAAGATGCGCGCAGAGCAGCCCGCCCATCGAGATCCCTAGGATGGCGACTCGTTCGCCCAACCCCACCGCGGAGTCGACGGCTTCGTAAGCTCTGCGGAGCAGCATCTCGGCGCTGAGATAGGCGAGCGCGTTCGTCATGCGATCGGAATAGCCGTGCAGCGGCATGCGAGGTACGAGGACGTTGACGCCCAGTGCCGCAACTTGAGGCGCGAACCTAGCGTACTGTCCCGGATGATTCGTGAGTCCGTGAAACAGGACGGCGCTCCAAGGCGTGCGCGAGCCGCATTCGTGCAAGGCCGTGCGGGCGACGGGCGCGATGCGGCCATCGTCGTGCGCCATGATCGCGCGTGCGCGTGAGATACCCTCTTCGTATGTCCGCGCCGGCGAGCATGCCGCCCGCCAATCACTGGGCATCCGGCGGGTGTCTCCAGGTGCACGCGGTTTCGTGATCGTTGACCAGGCCCGTCGCCTGCATGAAGGCGTACATTATGGTCGGACCTACGAAGCGGAAGCCGCGCTTGCGCAAATCTTTGCTCAGCGAGCGCGACTCCTCGCTTTCGGACGGGAGCTGATCGCTCGAACGCCGACGGCCGATTAAGGGTTTGCCGCCCACGAAGCGCCACACGTACGTATCGAACGACCCGAACTCGCGTTGTATCCGCAGGAACGCGCGCGCGTTGCTCACCGTCGATTCAACTTTGGCGCGGTTGCGGATAATTCCGGGATCGGCAAGGATCTTTTCGATGCGTGCCGGCGTGATGCGCGCGACGCGCTCCGGAGCGAAATCGAAGAAGACCTCGCGATAGCGGTCGCGCTTGCGCAAAATCGTCTCCCAGCTCAAACCGGCCTGCGCACCCTCGAGCGTGAGGAATTCGAAGAACTTCCGGTCGTCGTGGACCGGCCGTCCCCACTCGGCGTCGTGATATGCGATCGAAAGGCCCGTGGTCGCCCACGAACAACGCTTGGCCAACTACAGTGACTGCAGAGACGCCGTAAATGCTTTCAAGAATACGTCGACGTCATCGCTGCTGAAGATCAGCGGCGGCTGAATGCGCAGCACGTTGCCGAATCTGCCGCCCTTTCCAATCAAGATGCCGCGCTCGCGCATCGCTTCGTGCATCCGGTTTGTTGCGGCCGCGTCGTAGGCTTTCGTCTTGGCATCGCTTACCATCTCGATGCCGATCATCAGTCCGCGCCCGCGCACTTCGCCCATGATCGGGAAGCGTTTCTGCAATTCGCGCAAGCCCGCCAGGAGCGCATCGCCTTGACGCTTGGCGTTCGCAATCAGTTGCTTCTTCTCGATCACCTCGAGCGTCACGGTTGCGGCGCGCGTCGAGAGCGGGTTGCCGCCGAACGTATTGATGTGCGGGCCTTTGAACGTGTCGGCAAGTTCCGGGCGGGTGATCGTAATGCCGATCGGCAGGCCGCTGGCCAGGCCTTTCGCGGAGGTGATGATATCGGGCACGACGCCGTAGCTCGAGACCATGCCGAACATGCCGTCACCGAGGCGTCCCCAACCGGCCTGCACTTCATCGGCGATTAGCAGCGTGCCGAACGGCGCGAGCGTCTCTTTGAGCACCGTGTAGTACTCGGGCGGCGGTGTGATGATTCCCGCGACGCCGGCGATCGTTTCGGCGATCATGGCCGCGGGCGCACCATTGGTCGTGGTTTCGATCACGCGCTTCGCCGACTTGGCGCACGCGATCTCACATGACGGATAGCTCAGATTCAGCGGACAGCGATAACAGTACGGATTCGGCACGAACGCCACGTGCGGCATCTGCGGCCCGAAATTCCGCCAGTTCGAGAGCCCCGCGAGCGCAACGGTATACACGGTGCGGCCATGATACGCGTGCTCCAGGGCAAGAAAATCGGCCGAATTCTTCGCCGTGCGCGCGATCAGCGCTGCCGTTTCGTTGGCTTCGGATCCGGAATTGCTCACGAACGACTTCGTCATTCCGGGAGGTGAGATGCTCGCGATCTTCTCGGCAAAATCGAGCTGCTGCTCGGTAAGGTAGAGCGTCGAGACATGGATCAACTCTTTGGCTTGTTCCGCGACGGCTTGGGCCACTTCGCTGTTCCCATATCCGAGCGTGTTCGTCGCGATGCCCGCATAGGCGTCGAGATACTCGCGGCCCTGGTCGTCGCGCACATACGTCCCCGTGCCGCCGACCAGCGTGAGCGGCTCCTCATAGTACGTCTGCTGCGCTGCAAACAGATGCTGCTTAGCGCGCTCCGCGTTCGATCGTTTCGTTGCAGTATCCATCTTCTAGGCCCCTCTCGCGAGCGTCTCGCTCTCGTTCGTTATCGATTCATATTGCTGCGCGGAGAGCACCGAGCCCTCGTTGCGCATCAGCAGCCAGTAGGCCCCAAGTCCTCCAAGCAGGCTAAAAATCCAGCCGCCGCTCCACAAGAAATGAAGCGGCGGAACGACCAGTCCCAACAAAGCTAAGCACCAACCCACCACGACCGCGACCACCGCGCGCGCATTTATGCCGTTCGCGTACGAGTAGCGTCCACCCGGCGTGTACAGCTGTGCCAAGTCGATGCGCCACTTGCGAACGAGCCAATAATCGGCAACTGCGACGCCGTCGAACGAGCCAAGCATTGCGCCGTACGTTCCCAGCCACAGGAACACGTAATTGCCGAAGGTCTCCAGCATCTTCCACGGCATCGTCGCCAGGCTCAGCACGCCGGTGATGACGGCCCCCGTAGCAAAGGTGATCGCGCGCGGGTTCAAGTTCTCGAACGCGCGGGCCGGAGCCATGACATTCGCTCCCACGTTGATCGTCACCGAGGACATGATCACGATGATTCCGGCGAGCACGATGACCGGCGTGGGAAACTTCGCAATGAGGTCCACCGGGTTCCACAGCGCAGTCCCGAACATCATGACCGTTGCCGACGTAACGGCGATCCCTACGAACGAAAACGCCGCCATGGTCAGCGGCATCGAAAATATCTGCCCGAGCATTTGACCGCGCTGCGTGCGCGCATAGCGCGTGTAATCCGGAATGTTCAGCGCCATCGTGGCCCAGAACGCGATCACTCCGACGACCGACGGATAGAACGCGCTCCAAAACGCCGCGCCATGAATCTTCGCCGGTGCGGCTAGCATAGGTCCGAATCCGCCGGCACTATGCGCGCCCCAAATGAACAGTGCGATTGCGCTAATCGCAAGCGTCGGTGCGGAGATTTGCGCCAGGCGGCCGATGGCTTGCGGACCGCGCATGGCAATCGCCACGTTGATCGCCCAGAACACGAGAAAAGCAAGCGGAAGATGGATGCCGACGCCGCCCCAAAATGGAACGACGTGGCTCAGAATCGCATCGAGTGCTTTGCCGCCGAACCACGAGTTGATCCCGAACCAGCCGGCCGCAATGAGCGCTCGCGCCAGCGCGGGCAGATGCGCGCCGCCGGTGCCGAACCACAAGCGCGCGAAGACGGGATACGGAATACCGTATCGCGTGCCTGCATGCGAAACCAGCAGGATGGCGCCCATCACGATCAGGCTTCCAACCAGAATCGTCAGGACCGATTCCCACCAGTTCATTCCGAGCGCGATCATCCCGCTTGCCAGCGAATACGTTGGAAGACACAAGCACATCCCGACCCACAGCGATGCAAACTTGGAACCCGGCCACGAGTGCTCGGCTAGCGTGCATGGGCGCAAATCGTCGTTCCACAGCGCGGCGTTGTGTTGCAACTGCGCTTGTGCGCTCGGCCGCAGGACGACGACGTCGCCGTCCTGCTCCTGCGTCGCGGGCACTACTGCGCCACCAGTTGTTCGTAGCTCTCGGGACGGCGGTCGCGGAAGAATTGCCACGTGTTGCGTACGTCGCGGATCACGTCGCGATCCATCACTCCAACCACGACTTCATCCTTGTCGCGGCTGCCCATCGCAACGAACTCACCACGCGGATCGACCAAATACGACTGGCCATAAAATTCGCCCATGTTCCACGGCGGCTCCATGCCGACGCGATTGATCGCGCCGACATAATACCCGTTTGCAACCGCATGCGCGGGTTGCTCGAGCTTCCAAAGATATTCGGAAAGACCGGCGACGGTGGCGGACGGATTGAAGACGATCTCCGCACCGCCGAGTCCCAGTGCGCGAGCGCCTTCGGGGAAGTGCCGGTCGTAGCAAATATACACGCCGATCTTTGCAAATGCCGTTTCGAAGACCGGATAGCCGAGATTACCGGGGCGGAAATAATATTTCTCCCAGAAACCGCAACCGGCTGGCCCGGCTTGCACCTGCGGAATATGATGCTTGCGATATTTACCCAGATAGGTTCCGTCGGCGTCGATGACGGCTGCGGTATTGTAATAAACGCCGGCGATTTCTTCTTCGTACATCGGAACGACGAGCACGATGCCGAGTTCTTGGGCTAGATCGCGCATTAGCCGTGTCGTGGGGCCGTCCGGGATGTGCTCGACGCCGCTGTACCACTTCGTCGTCTGCTCGGTGCAGAAGTACGGCCCATAGAAAATCTCCTGCAGGCACACGATCTGCGCGCCGCGCTGCTTGGCTTCACGAATCAACCGCACGTGTTTTTCGATCGCCGCCGCCTTGTGCTTTTCGACCGGCTCGTTCCCGTCGACGTCGTTGCGAGCTTGTATCAACCCGACCGTAACTCTGGATTCCACCGCGTCCTCTCTTACACTTGAACCGGATAGAATTTTGCGCTGGGCACAAAGGCCCCGTGACCCTTACGTCCGGTAAACTCATCGCCCTGCGCGACCTTGACGCCGCGTGAGAACACGTAGCGCGGCCTGCCCTTGACGCGCATCCCCTCGAACACGTTGTTATCCACGTTCATGTGATGCGTCTTTGCCGAGATGGTGCGCTCCGCGATGGGATCCCACACCACGACGTCGGCATCGCTTCCCACCGCGATCGTCCCCTTGCGCGGGAACAAGCCGAACAGCTTGGCCGGATTGGTCGCCGCGAGCGCAACGAACTGGTTGAGCCCGATGACGCCGCCGTTGACGCCGACGTGATAAAGGATCGCCAGCCGGTCCTCGATGGTCGGTGCGCCGTTGGGAATCTTCGAGAAGTCGTTTCGCCCCAAATCCTTCTGTCCGCACAGATTGAAGCTGCAGTGATCGGAGCCGAAGGCGTGCAGCTCCATGTTCTTGAGCTTGCGCAGGAGCACGCCTTGATTCCACTTATCGCGAATCGGCGGCGAAAGCACGTACTTCGCGCCTTCGAAGTCCGGCCGCAAATAGTCGTCGGTGTCGCAGACCAAGTACTGGGGGCAGGTTTCGCCGTAAATCGGCAGCCCACGTTTGCGGCCGTCGCTGATCATGTCGGCTGCCATCGCGCTCGAGACGTGCACGACGTAGAGCGGCGCACCCGCAATCTCGGCCAAACGGATCGCGCGGTGCGTCGCTTCGCCTTCGCACTCGACCGGCCGCGAGCGCGCATGCCATACGGGATCGGTCTTGCCTTCCGCGAGTGTCTGTTTCGTGATGACCTCGATGACGTCGCCGTTCTCGGCATGAACCTGAACGAGGCCGCCGGCATCGCGGCAGGCTTGCAACGTTTTGAAGATCGTCTCGTCGTCCACGTAGAGAACGTGCTTGTAGGCCATGAAGACCTTGAACGAATTGACGCCCTGCTTGTCGATGATCTGCGCGATTTCGTTCATCGTTTCGTCGCGGCCGTCGGCAATCGTCAGGTGAAATGCGTAGTCGGCGCAGGCCTTGCCGTCGGCCTTGGCATGCCATGCCCTCAGCGCGTTGTGCAGGGAATCACCGCGCGTGTGCAAGGCAAAGTCCACGACGGTCGTCGTACCGCCCAGGAGCGCAGCGCGCGTACCGGTTTCGAAATCGTCGGCGGTAATCGTCCCGCCGAACGGCATGTCGAGATGCGTATGCGGATCGACGCCTCCCGGGAAAACGTAGGCACCGCTCGCGTCGATCGTCTCGTGCCCTGCGCCGGAGATCGACTCGGCAAGCATGGTAACCTTTTCGCCCTCGATCAGGACGTCGGCACGCTGCGTATCCGTGGCAGTGACGACGGTTCCTCCGCGAATGACGACTCCCAAAGACGACTCCTTTTCGAGCTTACACGCCCGCGCGGGCGCTGCGTTCCTTCCAGGTTTCCGGTTCGAGGCCGTTGTCGACGCGCAGCATGGTAATGCACTCGTCGACCGGGCAGACCATCATGCACAGATTGCAGCCGACGCAACGCTCCTGATCGACCGTCAGGATCGCCGTTCCGTCGACGATGTCGCGGTCGATACATTGGTGCGCCGCGTCCTCACACGCAATGTAGCACTTGCTGCAGTGGATGCACGTGCTTTGATCGATCTGCGCAACGATTTGATAGTTGAGATTGAGGTTCTCCCAGGTCGTGATGCGGTTCTTCGCAGCTCCGATCAGGTGCTGCACGCTACCTAGAGCGCGCTCGTCGAGATAGGTGCGCAGGCCGTCACAGAGCTGCTCGATGATGCGAAATCCGTGATGCATCACCGCGGTGCAAACTTGCACGTTGCTTGCGCCCAGGAGCAGAAATTCGACGGCGTCCTGCCAGAACTCGACGCCGCCGATTCCCGAGATCGGGAGGCTGACCTGCTCGTCGCGCGCACATTCGCTCACCATGTTGAGCGCAATCGGCTTGACCGCCGGACCGCAATATCCGCCGTGCGAACTCTTGCCGTCGACAGCCGGAATCGGATCCCACGATTCGACGTCGACGCCCATCAGGCTATTGATCGTGTTGATCATGCTCACCGCGTCCGCACCCCCCGCGGCGGCAGCGCGCGCAGGAACGCGTACGTCGGTGATGTTCGGCGTCAGCTTGACGATCACCGGAACGCGCGCAACCTCCTTGACCCACGAGGTCACGGCTTCGATCAGATCGGGATGCTGGCCGACGGCTGCGCCCATGCCGCGCTCGCTCATGCCGTGCGGACAGCCGAAGTTGAGCTCGAAGCCGTCGATGTCTTCTTCTTGCACGCGCTTGACGAGCTCGTGCCACGGCTGCTGCTCGCAGACTTCCATGAGCGATGCGACGATTGGGCGATCCGGGAAGGCCCTCTTGCATTCTCCGATCTCCCGCAGATTCTCATCGAGCGGACGATCCGTGATCAACTCGATGTTGTTCATTGCCAACATCTTGTTTTGTTTGTAGCTCAGTCCGGCGAAGCGCGAGCTCACGTTGACGATCGGCGTCCCCAGCGTTTTCCACACCGCACCGCCCCAGCCGGCTTCGAACGCCCGCATTACCTGGTAGCCGCTGTTGGTCGGCGGAGCGGATGCAAGCCAAAACGGATTCGGGCTCGTGATGCCGGCGAGGTCGCTGCGCAGATCCGCCATGCTTCTTAGCCCTTCTCTCCGCGAAGATACGCATCAACGCTGCGCGCGGCGATTTTGCCTTGCTCGGCAGCCTCAACGACCATCGCTTCGCGCGACCCCTTGGCAAAGATGCAATCGCCGGCAGCAAAGACTCCCGAACGCGTCGTGCGCAACGCGTCATCGACGCGTACGACGCCGTTATCGGTTTCTACGCCAAGCGTTTGCAGCGTCTTCTCCAACCGCGACTGCCCGATCGCGCTGATCACCGCCGTGGCGGGTTCGACGAACTCGCTTCCGGCTACGCGCTCCGCGGACCCGTCGCGCAGCTGCGTCCGTACAAATTCCACCGACGTTGCGCGGCCGTTCGTACCTGCAACGCGAACCGGCGCGCAGTAAAACCGGAACTCAATGCCTTCCTGCTTAGCAAACTCGTACTCGAACGCGTACGCCGTCATGTGCTCTTCGCCGCGGCGATAGTACATCGTAACCCGACTCGCACCCAAACGCTTGGCGCACGTCAGCGCGTCGATCGCGGTGTTGCCCGCTCCGATGACCGCCACACGATCGCCGAGCTCGCCAATCTCTCGGCCGTGCTTCGCCCGCTCGATGAAGTCGAGCGCATCCCAGACGAACTCTTCACCTGCAATGCCGAGCCTGGGAACCCCGCCCATGCCGCACGCGAGAATCGCCGCGTCGAAATCGGCAAAGAGCGAGCTTACCGGAACGTCCTCGCCGACGGTCGCACCGGTTCGCACGTCTACGCCTAGATTCACGATCTGATCCGCTTCCCACAGAGCGACGTCCGTCGAGAGCCGGAAAGGTACGATGCCGAACGTGTTCAGACCGCCGAGGGCTTCGCGCGCCTCGAAGATCGTCACGGCGTGCCCGGCTAGGCGCAAATCGCGCGCCGCCGATAGCCCCGCGGGTCCGCCGCCGACGATTGCGACGCGCTTTCCGGTCGGCGCGGCCGGCGAAAAGAGTTGCTCGCCGCTGCGCATCAGCCAGTCGAGCGCGTAACGCTGCAAATCGCCGATGCGAATCGGCGAATCGTCTCTGGCGTACACGCACGCCCCTTCGCACAGCTCCTCGGTCGGACACACGCGCGCGCAGCTTGCGCCCATCGGGTTCGCGGTTAAGATATCTCGTGCACTGCCTTTGAGATTGCCCTGCGCGATCTTTGCAATAAACGATGCGACGTCGATGTGCGTCGGGCACGCATTCATGCACGGCGCATCGTAGCAGTAGAGACAGCGGTTGGCCTCGAGCTTGATCTCCAGATCGGTCAACGGCTTGTGAATGGAGGCCCCCAGATCGCTCATTGTCACTTATGTGTGGGGAAGCCCAAATTCAGGCCGGCATTGCTCTCGTCCCAACGCGCGGTCACAACCTTGCCGCGCGTATAAAAGCGGAAGCCGTCCTCGCCGTAGATATGCAGGTCGCCGAAGAGCGACGCTTTCCATCCGCCGAAGCTGTAATAGCCGACCGGCACCGGGATCGGTACGTTCACACCTACCATGCCGACCTGCACGTCGCGCTGGAATTTGTGTGCTGCTCCGCCATCGCGCGTAAAGATCGAAGTGCCGTTGCCGTACGGATTGCGGTTGACGATGTCCAGTGCGTCGTCGAGCGAGTCGGCGCGCACGTTCACCAGCACCGGCCCGAAGATTTCGTCGGTATAAATCGTCATCTCGGGCGTCACGCGATCGAACAATGTCGGCCCGACCCAAAATCCGTCCTCGCACCCGTTGACGCGCAGACTGCGCCCGTCTTCGACCAGCGCCGCGCCGGCGCGCTCGCCTTGCGCGATGTATCCGGTGATTCGCTCGCGCGCCTGCGCCGTCACAACCGGCCCCATGTCGTTGCCGGCGTCCGATCCCGGGCCAACCTTCAAATGTGCGATGCGTTCACGAATCTTCGGCAGCAATGCTTCGTGCGCGTTTCCTACCGTGACGCTCGCCGAGATCGCCATACACCGCTGTCCCGCCGAGCCGTAGGCCGACGAAACCAGTGCATCGGCGGCAGCATCCATATCGGCATCCGGCATGACGACCAAATGATTCTTCGCACCGCCCAGCGCTTGGACGCGCTTTCCGCTCGCAGCAGCGGTCGAATACACGTATCGCGCAATCGGCGTGCTGCCGACGAAACTGACCGCCGCGACTCCAGGATGGGTCAAGATGGCATCGACCGCAACCCTGTCGCCGTGCACCACGTTGAATATGCCCTTCGGAAGCCCCGCCTGCATCCACAGCTCCGCGACCAGATTTGAAGCGGACGGATCGCGTTCGGACGGTTTGAGCACGAACGCGTTGCCGCAAGCAATCGCGATCGCAAACATCCACGCCGGCACCATCATCGGAAAATTGAACGGCGTGATTCCGGCGCACACACCGAGCGGCTGGCGAATCGAATATGTGTCGACGTTGCGCGAAACGCTTTCGCTGAACTCACCCTTGGTCATATGCGTCAGGGCGCAGGCGAAGTCGACGACCTCGAGCGCGCGTGCTACTTCGCCGGCTGCATCGGTAACGATCTTGCCGTGTTCGGACGAAACGATCTGCGCGAAGCGTCGCGCGTTTGCGCGCAGCAACTCGCGAAAGGCGAACAGCACTTCGGCGCGTTTCCCCAGCGGCGTGTCGCGCCAAAGCGGAAACGCGGCCGCAGCCGCCGCAACGGCTCGGTCGACGGTGCGCTCGTCGGCGAAGGCGACCCGCGCCTGCACCGTACCGAGCGCTGGATCGAAAACCTCACCGTAGCGATCCGACGGCTCGTCGACCGAGACGCCGTCGATGACGTGATGAATCTGACGAAGTGTAGTTGAAGCGACCATTTGAAGGAATTATCGCACCTCGAAGCCCCGCCCCGCTAGTGCCCGTCAAGCTGCTGCACGAGTAAATCAAGCAATTGCGGGTATACGTGGTCGGCCACGGCAGGGTGGCGCAGCGGTTCGATGATGTCGTGCGAGAGCGGAATTCCGGTGAGTACCACGTGTTTGAGCCGTGCCGGATCCGGAGCGCGCAGCAGTTCTTCCAGGGTGCGAACCGCGCGGTTGTTTATTGCGGCCTCTCGCGCATTCGTTACCAAAATCAATTCGTGCGCCGCGATGCCTTCGCTTGCACGGGCGAACACTTCTCGCGCGATCAGCAGTGCATTTGCGACGGCGTGCGTCGCATACCGCGGATAGCCGTGCGCGGGCTGCTGTTTCTCACGCGCAACTGGATTCCACCATCCGAAAATATTGGGTAATCTTAGCATAAAGTCGGTAAACCGCCCAAGCAACCGATTCGGCATCCAGGACATGCCGAAGAATGGCGCGATTGCGACGGCCCGTTCGATCTCGTAGCGCTGCGCAATCCACGTGGCCAGCAAACCGCCCAGCGAAAACCCCGCGATGAGAACCCGTTCACCCAACCCTCCGGCAAGCTCGACGCTCTCGCGAGCGAACGCGCGCAGATCGTCGGCGGTCAACCACGCCAGCGCGGGAGAAAGCCGGTCGCGGTGGCCGTGGTGGGGTAGCCGCGGCACTACGACGTTGTGCCCCTCGCGGTGGAGCGCGTGGGCAAATCTGACGAATTGCGCCGGGCTAGCGCAAAGCCCATGAAAGAGCACGGTCGCCCGCGGCCTGATCTCCCCGTGGAGCAGTAGCTTCGTGCGCCCGAGGTCGGAAACGCGGTCGTCGTCGCGCAGACGCAAACGCTGCAGAAGTACGTTCGTTCGGTCGGAGAGCGGGGACATTATTATAAAGAAGTGTTCGCAGCTTCCGCGGCGCACTCTTTGAAAGACCATGCAAGCGAATTCCAAGGCCGCGCGGGCGCTCATCGAACTCGACCGAACGTACGGCGCCGACAACTACAAGCCGCTCGACCTCGTGGTCGAGCGAGGGGAGGGCGTTTGGCTCTACGACGTCGACGGGAAACGCTATCTCGATTGCATCAGCGCATATTCCGCCGTGAACCAAGGCCATTGCCATCCGCGCATCCAGGCCGCTCTCGTAGAACAGGCGGGCAAGGTTCCGCTCACTTCGCGCGCGATGTACAACGACCGTCTTGGCCGCTTCCTCAAGAAGCTGACCGCGGTCACGGGCTACGACCGCGCGCTCCCGATGAACACCGGCGCCGAAGCAATCGAGACGGCCATCAAACTCGTGCGCCGCTGGGGCTACGAGGTCAAGGGCATCCCGGACAACGCCGCCGAGATCATCGTCTTCTCGGACAACTTTCACGGTCGCACCACGACGATCATCAGCGCGAGCACCGACGCCGGCTATCGCCGGCACTTCGGCCCATTCATGCCGGGTTTTGCATTCGTCAATTACGGCGATGCCGATGGGCTCGAGCGCGCAATTACGCCGAACACCTGCGCAATTTTGGTCGAGCCGATCCAAGGCGAAGGCGGAGTGAACGTCCCGCCCGAGGGATTTCTCAAACGCGCGTGGGCGCTGTGCCGTGAACACGACGTGCTCTTTGCGGCAGACGAGATTCAAACCGGCTTCGGTCGCACCGGCGATCTGTTTGCATGCGATTTCGATAACATCAAACCCGACGTGCTGGTCGTGGGCAAGGCGCTCGGCGGCGGATACTATCCGATTTCAGCCGCGCTCGCGAGCGACGCGCTGATGTCGCTTTTCAAGCCAGGCGATCACGGAAGCACCTTCGGCGGAAATCCGCTCGCGAGTGCCGTTGGCGAAGCGGCGCTCGACGTCATCGTTGAGGAGAAACTCGCTGCGCGTGCCCGCTATGCCGGAGCGAAGGTCATGCAAGGTCTGCGCGCCGTGCAATCGCCGCTCGTGAAAGAGATTCGCGGGCGTGGCTTGCTGATCGGCATCGAGTTGACGATTCCCGCAAGAAAACTCTCGTATGCGCTTCTCGAACGCGGCGTCGCTGCAAAGGACACCCACGAGCGCGTGCTGCGCATCGCGCCGCCGCTGGTGATCGAAGACGACGCCATCGATTTCCTGCTCGCCCAATATCGGCAAGCTGTGGAGGCACTGTAGCACCATGAGCAATCCGCGCGAGTCTTTCCGGTGGAACGTTCCGGCCAGTTTTAATTTCCCCAGGGACGTGATCGATCGTCTGGCGGCCAAGGACCGGCGTGGGTTGCTTTTCATTGCTGCCGACGGCTCGCGTCACGACTATTCGTTCGCGCAGGTCTCCGAGCACTCGCAGCGTTACGCGGCGGCGCTGCTCGACCGCGGCATCGACCGCGGATCACGCGTGATCGTCGCGCTTCCCAAGATTCCGCAGTGGATCTTCGCGATGCTCGCGTTAGACCGGCTCGGCGCGGTGTCGATTCCGTGCGCCGACCAGCTGCGCGCGAAGGATCTGTTGTACCGCGCCGATCATTCCGAGGCGATTGCCATGATCGGTGACGCAATGAATCTGCGCGAGCTGCAGGCTGCGCGCGCGCAAGCGAAGACCGTGCGAACGGGCTTCGCCACGCGCGGGAACGCCGATGGTTGGCTCGACCTCGATGCGCTCGCGGCGGATGCAAAGCCGTTCGAGGGGGTCGAAACGCGCGCCGATGAGTGGGCGTACATCGTGTACACTAGCGGAACGACGAAAGATCCCAAAGGCGTCGTGCACGATCGCGCCTACACCTACGCAAAACGAATGCAGGCGACGTACTGGCTCGACTGCAAGCCGGAGGATCTGGTTTGGTGTACCTCATCGACGGGTTGGGCGAAATCGCTTTGGAACGTCTTGCTTGGCCCGTGGTCCTGCGGTAGCGCGATCGTGCTGCACGAAGGCGCGTTCGACCCATCGGAGCGGATGGATTTGCTCGCGGCGCTCGAGGTGAACGTTCTCTGCCAGGCTCCGACAGAATATCGGCTCGAGGCGAAGCTGCCCGATCTCGGTACGAGCTGGAAACTTCCCAAGCTTCGCCACTGCGTCAGCGCCGGCGAGCCGCTCAATCCCGAAGTGATCGCGCGTTGGAAAGACGCGTTTGGGTTAGAGATCCTGGACGGATACGGCCAAACCGAGAACACGTTACTGGTTGCAAATCTTCGCGGCGATACGGTTCGCCCCGGATCGATGGGCAGGCCCACGCCCGGCCACCAGGTCACCGTGATCGACGAAGACGGGCGCGAATGCCGCACCGGAGATACCGGCGACATCGCGCTGCGCGGCAAGCCGCCTTCGTTATTCAAAGGATACCTGAAGAACGAGGAGGAGACGGCGAAGTGCTATCGCGGCGGGTACTATCTTACCGGCGACCGCGCGTACGTCGATGAGGACGGCTATTTCTGGTTTGTCGGCCGCGCCGACGACGTGATCAGCTCGGGTGCATATCGCATTGGTCCCTTCGAAGTTGAAAGTGCGCTGCTGGAACATCCCGCCGTCGCCGAATCCGCCGTTGTCGGTAGTCCGGATCCCGATCGCGGCAACGTCGTCAAAGCCTTTGTGGTGCTGCGCGCCGGGCACGAGGGGAACGACGCGCTCGTGCGAGAGCTGCAAGACCACTGCAAGCGCGTCACGGCGCCGTATAAGTATCCGCGCGAAATCGAGTTCGTCAAAGAACTCCCGAAAACGCGCTCGGGCAAGATCCGCCGCGTCGAACTGCGCCAACTCGAACTCGAACGCAAAGGCGCCACCCGAGCGAGCGGCTACGTCTAGCCTCGCACCTTGTCATCCCGACTTGTCATCCCGAGCGTAGCGAGCGAAGCTCGCGTAGTCGAGGGACCGATCTTGTCATCCCGAGCCTAGCGAGCGAAGCGAAGCTCGCGTAGTCGAGGGACCGATCTTGTCATCCCGAGCGCAAGTGCGCAGCGGCTCTGCGTTTATAACGCAGAAACGCTGCTACAAATTTAGCGCAGTTAACGGTCTCAGCCGGTAACTTGATTGCGATAGTTCGTCGGAGAGGTTCCGACGACGCGGCGGAAAGCGTGCGAGAAATGCGCGATGCTGCCGAACCCGTTGGCATACGCGATCTCTTCCACGGAAAGTGAAGCTCGTGCAAGTTCCGATTGCGCTTTCGCGATACGCAGACGCGTCAAGTACGCATAGGGTGTCTGACCCACGCAAGCAAAGAACCGCCGCGTGAATGTGAACCGCGACAAGTGGAGTTCGCGCGCGATCCCAGAGACGGTGACACGCTGCGACCAGCGCTCTCGCATGATACGTTTCGCGTATTCTATTCGTAGGTCGCGCGATGATATGCGAAGCGCTCCGCGGCCGGTCGCGCACACGGCGTCGAAGAGCCAGAACGCAAGCGCCTCCAACCGCTCGGGCTCGCGAAGCGCGCTAACGATCGCCCGGCGGTGCAAGGCGATTTCCGGAGTTATCTTGATCACTGGGGCGTCGAAAAGCGGCACGTCGTCTTCGAACGCATCGTCACGCATGGCGACGATGAGGCATTCACCGGCTTCACCATGCGGATGCAAGCACGCATATTCCCCAAGTGAGGTCCCGGCAACGACGGAGCTTTCGTCGATCGATACCCTCGGGTCGGTTCCGTGGTACGACCATGTTCCGACGTTGGTGAACACGAGCGCGTGCGAAGGATAGGCGTGCTCGCACGACAACCGCTCGTCGAACGCATTGCGTACGAAGGCGTGAACGGACGCACATCCGCTACTCGCAATGGAAAGCAGCTCGCCGCAGCCGAAGTCGCGCGCGTGCCCCGCTCGGGACCGGTCGATCACGCACGCGACTTCGTCGCGCGCGGAAGCGTTCCTTACCGGTGATCCGCTCTTTGGGGGTCGAGGACGGGCGTTTCCTGTGCGCACAGGGCGAACCACATCCCGTTGCGTTTTGCGTAGACGTCGGTATAGCGTAGCCGGATGACGACCTTCCCGCCGGCGGTAACTGTATTGAGTCCGTGTACCACTGCGACGTCTCCGGAAATCTGCACGCTATGATCGCTGGTCGTTTCCATCATCGATGATCGCCGTGCGAGGGTGGCGAGAACTTGGCTTCTCGAAAACATCTGGCCCCGGTAATTCGTATGCACGAAATCGGGAGCAAGAATCCCTCCAAGCGCATGCGCGTCGCCGCGCGCTGCGGCTTCCACCCAGGCGTGCTCTACAGCGAGCACTCCGGACGCATCATGCGATGCAGCCGGAGCCGCAAGCGGCCGTAGCGCCAAGAGACCTGCGAACAGAATCGCTTTTTGTGTCGTCATAACTCCATGCGTGCCGAGCACCTACCGCTCTCTCCATGCGAGATTACGTAGGTGTAGGTTCCATCGGGCTTTGCGTCGATCGTCGTAACGCTTTGTGGGGTTGAGAGTCCGAACTGATTCGTCCAGCGCACGGTAGCAACGGTGACCCTGGGCGACGTGGCGATCGCGGCTGTACCCTGGTTGGTGATACTTACGCGCACGTAGCCCTCTCCGGCGGGGCGAGCGCCCGTGACTGACAGCTCGGAGACACGCTGATTCAGGTCGTAAACGCGGTCGATCAAGAACTGCCCATCCGGCGTAGGATACGTTTCGTCCTCGTAGCCCAACGCCTTCGATCCACGCGGCCGAAACGTGCATTGCCGATAGCCGCCGATGGCATTGTCGAGCGTCGTGAGTTGCGGCCTCAGCGAAGCACCGCTCCAGGCGAAGCGTTGATCGGGCGTCAGGGCGTACATTCGGGAAAGGAACAGGGCCACGTCATCGACTTGCCTGTGCGATAACGTCTTGAGAAATGCTGGCATGCCGGTGAAGCGTATGCCATGGCGTATCACCCACGCGGTATAGTCGTACGGTATCTCGTTGATCTGTGAGCGACGGTCGGCGAATTGCGGCGGACGCTGGTAGAGTCCGCGTCCAATCGCCCCGGCAACTCCGTCGGCGCCCCCGTGACAGACCTCGCAGTTGGCCTTATAGATGCGAATGCCATCGAGAACGGCGATATTACCCGTCACCGGGTTTGTGCTTCGCGTCATATGCCGCTCGACGCCGGCGATCAGTGCGGTTCTTGCCACCCACCGTTCGAGCGACGAGGGCCTCGCATCGGCATTGACCGGAAAGAGACCGAACTCAGCCCCGAGCCAAACGCAACACGAAGCAATCGCAAGTGCCACCGCGATTCCGGCCGCGAAGGCCGCAACATTCCGCATGAGCTTTGCACTTCAGGGTGGGGGTCCTGAAGCATTTGCAAATTTGTGCCGAATCGCGAACGTTCGAATATCGTCGAGGGACCCATCTTGTCATCCCGAGCGTAGGTGCGCAGCACCGTAGTCGAGGGACCATCGCGGGCGTTGTGTTGCATCGGTCCCTCGACTTCGCTCACTTCGTTCGCTACGCTCGGGATGACATGTGGAGGGTCCCTCGACTTCGCTCACTTCGTTCGCTACGGCTTGGGATGACAAGGGATGCGGTCCCTCGACTTCGCTCACTTCGTTCGCTACGCTCGGGATGACAAGGGATGCGGTCCCTCGACTTCGCTCACTTCGTTCGCTACGCTCGGGATGACAG
>Ga0153924_1000066_pt1 | contig 75956 bp, 78 predicted proteins | sample TSNJ008MetaG_FD_104709 | JGI IMG/M metagenome (GOLD analysis project Ga0153924, IMG submission 104709) | Attine ant fungus gardens microbial communities from New Jersey, USA - TSNJ008 MetaG | ecosystem: Host-associated > Fungi > Mycelium > Unclassified | place: USA: New Jersey, Wharton State... | reverse complement strand
TCGTTGCCAAATGCACCTGTCTCCACACAGCCACTGGTACCGCCGCGTCTGGCGTCCTCCAGGCTTTTGCCTGCATTTAACAGCTCCTGCACGATGGCTTCCGTATTGTAGAATGCCGGCTGTCCCCAGCCTTTTCTGGAAATTTCACAGGCGCGCTTTGTGAAGCGAGCCGGCGTCTTGCGGCTGATTTGTACGTTGGAGCTAGGCTGCAGCAGCTCCATATCGTCCATGCAGTCCAGAATCAGATAACTCACATCGTTCACGCCGTCCTGTCCATCCGGGGTGATACCGCCCGTGTTAATGTTGGCAAAGTCTGTATAGGTGCTGCTTTCCTTCAGTGTAATACCCACCTTAGGCGGAGCCGGCTGGTTATTAAATTTGATCCACAGGCATTCGAGCAGTTCCAGAGCTTTCGTGTCGTCCAGAATACCATCCGTGGTATCCTGCAGATAGAAGGAATTCAGGTGCTGGTCCAGACGGCCGGGACTGTAGGCATCCCAGGGGTTGAGCTCGCTGGTAACTCCCAGATGTGTAAACCAGTACATCTGGATGGCCTGGTGGAAGGTCTGAGGCTTATGAGCCGGTACTACGTCGCAGTTTGCCGCAACTAAAAGTAAATCGGCCTTGCGCTGAGGATCATCGGTCTGCTCTGCCAGCTCTCTGGCATAAGTGGCATAGCGGGCGCCCAAAAGCATGATGGCATCACAACAGATGCTCATGGCAGAGAGCTCTGCCCTTTTATCCAGTGCCTCCGGATCATTCATGTAGTCCAGGAGTTCCAGTGCCGCCTTAATATCCTGCTGATAGTCCAGGTACCCTTTCTGGTAAATCTTAATCGAACCAACCGTGTGTCCAGGTCCCCGCTGCTCCATGAATTCTGTGAAGATCCCGGCCTCATACGCCGCTTTCCACTCAGGCTTCATATTCTCCAAAATCTTATGACGGATCGAGCGTTTTTCCCAATAGGGAATAACTTCCTCTCTCTGAATCTCCATTGCTTCGGGGGAGACTTTAAAGCTAATCAGATCCCGGTCATTCATAACCTGCATATCTTGCAGTGTGTGGCAGCAAAGTTCGGGGAAGGAAGGAGAACCTTGGGGGGAATCTCCTTTTTCACCTACGATTAATTCACCTTCATTGATGCACAGAGTCTTATGCTCAAAATAGTACTTGAGCGCCAGCGCACGCATCTCCGGAACGGATACGGAGCCATCGTATTTCTTGTAGGCATCGGTCATCAGCTTTGCCCGTTCAATATCCAGATGAGCCGTGGCGCTTATACTTTGTTTGCGCAGTTTGTGTATCCTTTCATTCATTCCATGTCTTGCCATTTTCTTATCCTCCTATTCTTGTGTTGGAAAAACCGCTTTGCTTCAGCATATCTTGTAACAGCTCCATTGTCTGCGGAGTGGGGACTCCCATCCCGCTGCGCTCAAAGGATCTGTCCAGGTTCTCATATTTGCTTTGACCGGTGTGATGGTAGGGAAGAAGATTAATGCCGGTAGTGCGGATCTTATGGTTCCGAAGAAAATGAATCACTTCTTCCAGAAATACAGAGGTGGCATTTACGCCTTCGATAACCGGAATTCGAATATTAATTCTGGCGCCGTCTTCATTTAAACGAATCAGATTTTCCAGAATCAGCCGGTTGTCAGCTCCGATATAGGTAAGATGTTTATTGGGATCCATGAGTTTTATATCATAGAGAAATGTATCTGTATAGGGCAGTACCCGCTGAAAATTTTCGTAAGGTGCATAACCGCAGGTATCAATGTTAATGCTGTATCCTTTTCTGTACAGGCGCCGTAGGAATTCTTCCAGGAAATCCATGTCCTGTACCATTACCTCACCGCCGGACAGGGTGATGCCTCCGCCAGATTCTTCATAGAACATTCGATCCTTTTCTGCTTCATGGATCAGCTCCGAAAGAGAGTAGGTCTTGCCGGTTACTTCTCTGGCTCCCGCCACGCAGAAATCGGAGCAGACGCCGCAGGCAATACAGCGGTTGCGGTCCACCAGAACCGGACCGTTTTCAAAAGAATTTGCCTGCTGGGGACAGACGGAAATACAGGTGCCGCAGGCAGTGCAGCGCTCATGATAACACATCAGCTCAGGGCCGAAGCGCTGGCTCTCAGGATTGTGACACCAGAGACAGGAAAGCGGGCAGCCTTTGAAGAAGAGCGTCGTGCGAATTCCGTTACCATCATGGATGCAATACTTTTGAATATTAAAAATACATGGCTGCCTCATATAATATCCCTCCTCTGAAACAAGAACTAGACTGTGTTCTAGTCCTGAGTCTATTTTACCGCAGGATTCAAAAATATTCAATACCAAAACAAAATTTTTCTACCAAAATTACTTTACTTCGTAAAGTATCAGTGCTATATTTATTACAATTGGAGAGTGAGGGTTAAAACATGGCCAAAAAAGGAAGTACAAAAGGAAAAATTGCAGTAGTGGCCTGGAAGTTGTTCCGTGAAAAAGGTTATGAAAACACGACGATCGATGAAATTATTTCGCATTCAGGAACCTCGAAGGGAAGCTTTTACCACTACTATAGCAGCAAAGATGAGCTGCTGGCATCTCTGTCGGAAGTGTTTGATGCCAAATACGAAGAGATCCTTCAGACATTGGATCCGGATATGAATAGCTATGATAAGTTACTGTATCTTTGCTTTTGTGTTCATCAGATGATTGAAGAAGAGATTCCGGTGGATCTTTTATCGTCCTTATATGCTTCGCAAGTGACGACGAAGGGCGATAAGCATCTGGTGAATCAGAATCGTTTTTACTATCAGATCGTTAATCAGCTGGTGGACGAAGGACAGCGGCGCGGACAGATTACAAGAGAGCTCCCCTATTATGAGGTGGCACACCTTTATACGATCTGTGAACGGGCTTTGATTTATGATTACTGCATTTCGGGAGGAAACTATCCCCTGGGAGAATACACCCGAAAGACAATGCCGCTATTATTTGGTACAATGCGTACAATAAATTCGTGAGGTGACACAAATGGAAGCTACCGTATACAGAATACCGATTCCGCCTTCTACTTTAGCGGCAATCTTAAAGCCCTTATTGTTGGTAACAGTGATTGTTTATGGAATTATGACGTATTATAATTCTTATATGATTGTGGCAGTCGTGCTGGTTGTACTGGTATTTCTTTGGCTACAATTCTTTTATGGACGGGCGGAGTTCGAGTACCGCCTGGGACCAGAGGGTCTTCAGATTGACTTGGTCAGCCGTAAGGGCCGCAGAAAGCAGGGCCGCGCGTATGAATGGAACCAGATGCTGCTTCTGGACCGCACAAAAGCCCCTTCCTTAGTAGAGTACGTGGGGAAGGGAAAGCAAATACAAATGAAAGATTTTGCATCCAGAAAAAATCAGAATCTGGAATATGCATTGATTTGCAGAAAAGAACAGCAGACGGATCTGCTGCTGCTGGAGTTGGATTCTGACATGCTGGATATCTTTCGGCAGCAGATTCCTGAACAGTGCAGGAATCTGCTGTAGCAAAAGATTTGGAGGTGTTAGGCGTGGAGAAAGTGTATCAATCAATGAAATCCGTTGGCATATTTAATTTGATCATTGGAATTGCACTGATTGTGTTTGGAGCAGTAGCGGGTAGTTTCGTAATTGTAAATGGAGCTAAGCTTCTGCACCGTAAGAACGATGTTATTTTTTAGTTCTGCCGGAACGGGAAATCATGTGTGACATGTTTCGCAGCATATCAATACGGGAACGTTCTTCGGGTGCCATGCGCTGCTGCAGCACCTGAAGAATCAAATCCGTTTCTTTATCATCAAAGTCCATACCGTTATTGTCTGTTTTATTTGCAAGTCCCATCAGAAATGGCAGCATTGCATTTGCGTCTTTGCCTTGCACCTGCGAGAGCATGTCGGACATGTATTTCATTTTCTCATTGCTGACCCCTTTTAGGGATGGATCCTCCTGCCAATTTTTTTCTTCACTCATGAAAAGACCTCCTTTGACTTTTATAAATAGTATATGCGAGGACCCTGGCCGTTCATTCCGCATAAGATAGTATTGTATCGCAAGATTGGTACCAGAAAGAGGAGGAGTCTATGAGACAGAAATTAATTATCGAGGGCAATGCGGTCTATGAGGTCGATGAAAATTGCCTGAAGAGTAAAAGCGGACAGAATCAGCGTCCGGCAGGTGGAATGAACTCCGGCAATTCTACCGGCCGGAATTTGAATATAAAGAGAGGCCGATCCTAATATGACAGACTCCCGCCATTGTGCGGGAGTTTGTCATATGATGGAATCAAAAAAAGGGAACTGTCTTAGACAGTTCCCCACTTTTGTAAGTCTAAAGGTTAGGACTAGCATCCTCCACAGCAGCACAGGATCAGGACCAGAAGTACCACAGTATCACAACCGCAGTTATCATTTCCGCCCAGAATACCATTATTTCCACCACAGCAGCACAGAATCAGAATAATAAAGATAATATTGTTTCCAGCTAAACCATTGTTGCATCCACAGTTCGTTGCAGCTAAATCACTCATAGTTGTAAAACCTCCAAGTAGGATAATTTTTATAATGTATCCTATGAATGGGGCTTGACTTTGTTTCCGAAACTTTTAAAAGGTTTTTTCCGTGTTGTAAATCATAGGCAATTATTGCATAATAGAGAGGAAAGAGTGCCGGAACGAAATTGCTTCCGGTTTGATTGCGGGAGGAAGCAAAGCATGATGCGTGAATGGATAAGAGATCTTCAGGCCCAGTTGGAGGAAAATCTGACAGACCGTTCGTTTCTAAAAAAAATAGGCCGATCCAAGAGAGAGATGCAGGCAGAACTGCGGGATGCAGATTTTCGCCATGGCCTCCGGGATTTATATCCGCTGGAATGCTTTACTTGCAGACAGATACTGGATATCAGCCGTAAGATGATGGAACACTTATCACCAGAACCTGAAGAGGGGTGGCTTGCGTATCTCTATCTGGATCGAAAGCATCAGTTATATCCGGAGAATTTTATAGATGTCGCGAAAGACCGGTATGAGAAGGGCGGTCTTCTCTATTTGGAGATTCTGCATGTTCTTCTGGAGGTGGAAGAACAGACCAAAGGATTTTCGCCCACCAGACATTTCCGTTTTGCCGATCCGGAGGAGAGGAAGAGCGGGGCCGAAGAATATAGCCGCTTTCTTAATTTTTGCCGGAATAATTACCTGGTGGAATTTATGCGCATTGCGTCAGAGATCACACCCTTTAATACGCTGGGACATATTGCCGGGGTCCACTATGTGGCAATGTTTGTAGCCAGGCAGCTAGTACAGATGGGTATCCAGGTAGACTTGGGCTTGATGTCCGGTGCTGCAATCGGTCACGATATCGGCAAATATGGCTGCAAGGATTCCGAATCCAAGCGGGTGCCTTATCTTCACTATTATTATACGGATCAGTGCTTTAAACGTAATAATATGCCGGGTATCGGTTATATTGCCGCGAATCATTCCACCTGGGATCTGGAGCTTGAGAACCTGTCCGTAGAATCCTTGCTCTTAATCTATGCAGACTTCCGAGTGAAAAGTGTCTGGGGATCCGATAAACAGGAAATCATCCAATTCTATACGCTGGCCGATTCCTTCCAGGTGATTTTGAGTAAGCTGGATAATGTGGATGATGCCAAGCGGGAACGTTACCGCCAGGTTTATGAGAAGTTGAAGGATTTTGAGGAATTTATGATCAATCTGGGCGTGAACCTTTCGGAGCCAAAGGAGAATCCAGTGAAGAATCCGGTGACCGATTCGGCCCTTCTCTATGGAAACCAGGTAGTAGATGCCTATAAGCATCAGGCGATTTCCCATAATATCAGGTTGATGCATATTTTAAATAATGAGACCTCCTTTGGCAATATCCTGGAGACAGCCCGCAGTGAAAAAGAATGGAAGAACACCCGCTCCTTTCTGAACATTTTCCGGGAATATTGTACTTATATGAACCAAAAGCAGAAGCTTTTGACCATCAGCTTCCTCTATGAGCTCCTGATGCACCGGGAAGGGGATATCCGACTGGAAGCAGCGAGACTGATGGGACAGATGATCGTAGATTACGATACGGAGTATCGGAAGGAAATTCCGGAGGGCTGGATTCCCTTTCTGCAGGAAAGCTCCAGTATTGAACTGTACCAGCGCTTCCTAAAGCAGATTCTGACTCCGGACCATAAAATTATGGAAAAGCACCGCGAATGGGTCGGCTATATGTTGGAACATTACGTGGATGCGGTGCTGACCCATTGCAAAGCCGGTAAGAGAGCCGAGTATCTGAAGGAAACGATTAAGATTTATCGGAAGACCGACTGGGATGAATTTCCTGCTTTTCTGCTAATGACTACGTTGTTAAGGCTTCCACTGGAGCTGTGTAATGCAGAGGACTATACGATTTTACTGGAATTTCTTAAGACGTATGCGACTCATCCGGGAATACGTCTGCCGGTGGCTTCCCTGCGCTTTTTAAATCATTGTCTGACGGTATTTCCCGAGAAAGAAGCGGTTAGATGCTATTGCCGGGAGGTGTTCTTTCATCTGCCGGAGCATAAAATTATCAGTATTCAGTTTTTAAAGCACCAGGTGGCAGTCCGGCTGGAACTGGAACCGGAAGTGCTGCGAAAGATGGAATCCTTGTATCTGGAACAAGGCGTAATTTCTGCTGCTTTCCTGGAGAATCTAAAGACAGCGACACCCTGGATCTGTAAGCAGGTGAATGTGGAGTTTCTGCTCTATATGATGGAGCATGGCTATAATCAGCATCCGGTGCATACGGCTACCCATCTGGCAAACCTCTTGATGGTCAGTGAATTTGGAGATGTACGGAGACAGGCGGGAGAAGTGCTGCTCCGGCTGACGGATTACACGACACCGGATCAATGTAACGAGGTTACGGTAGAGCTTACCAAGGGCCTGGAGTTAGACGGCAGTGAATTCTCCAAGTACATACCGGAATATCTGGGTGCGTTGATCCTGCGTTTGCATCCGGAGGAGGTAGATGAATTTATCCAGACGATGGAGACCATGATGATCCATGGCAATCAGCAGGTGGCCTGTTTGATATTAAATACACTGGGAGTGCTGGTACAGAATTACTCATCCTACCGCAGCCGTTATGAAGAGCCGGAGAAGATCTATAAGAAGCGGCTGAGGAGGATTTTGGGGCTTTTGATGCGGGGGCTGGCAAATTTCCACGAGAAAATTGCACAGGAGGCTTTCTACGTAATTGGCGAATATATTTTTGCCTCCAAACGATTGTCCTTGGAAGAGAAATATGAAATTTTCCGGTTTATCGGGAAAAAGACCCTGCACATTTTGTTGGATCAATCGGAACGCTCTTTAAGCTTCCTGATTAATGCAGCTTCCCTGAATCATATTTATCGGTTTGTGCATGACTATTATTTTTCCTTTGGAGATTTTTGCTTCCCGATGGATGGTAAGGTGGCATTTTTTCCAGGAACCTTCGATCCGTTTTCACTGAGTCACAAAGGAATTGTACAGGAGATCCGCCGCCATGGGTTTGAAGTATATCTGGCGATTGATGAATTCTCCTGGTCTAAGAAGACACAGCCGCGGCTGATCCGAAGGAAGATTGCCGCCATGTCGGTGGCAGATGACAGTGAGGTCTTTCTGTTTCCGGATGAACAGCCGGTGAATATTGCCAATAATCAGGATCTGAAGATTCTTAAAGAGCTGTTTCCCACAAAGGATGTTTACATTGTGGTAGGAAGTGATGTGCTGGCATATGCTTCCGCATACCGTAAGGAGGTCTCGGAATATTCGATTCATCAGTTTAACCATATTGTATTCCGCCGGAACAGCGAGGATAAGGAGGAAGAAGACAGCCTGCGGGAGCCCTATGCGGCAATTCGGGGCCGTATGATCGATCTGTCCCTGCCCATGTATCTGGAGGATATCAGTTCTACCAGGATCAGGGAAAATGTCGATTTGAACCGGGATATTTCTAATTTGATTGATCCGATTGTCCAGAATTTTATCTATCAGAACAATTTATACCTTCGGGAGCCGCAGTATAAACCGATCCTGGCCACAAGGTCCCTGAATTGTGAATTTATCAGCCGTGTTACGGAGGAGACCCTGACAGAGCTGGCGCAGACCGTATTAAAGGGCAAGCGGGTAGCCCCTGCGGTTCTTAAGGAGCTGCAGCTGCCAGGAATCCAGCTCCTGGTACTGCGGGATGATGAACATGATCATGTACCGCTGGCATTCTCCGTATTTCGGCCTTTGGCGGGACGGGAGCTGCTGCAGGAATTCGGAGATTTGGAACTGACGAATGAGATCCGAGGCCGGGCCACAGGTAAGATGGTACTGATGCTGGGGGGATATGTCTCATCAGGGCTGGTAATGCCTGGCCTGGGCCTCCGTCAGTTAATTCTGACAGAGACGCTGGCACACTGTCTGGCAGAGGAGTATACCTATTGCCTGTTTCATGGCATTCCGGAGCTGGAGGAGCACCGGGCTATGGTCCAGGAGATTTTAGAGCGTCAGGGATTCTTGAAAATTTCCGGGGCAGCCAGTGAGGATTTGGTTATGGTCGTGGATATGCGCTTCCCCACTACGCTGAGTAAAAATCTGGAACAGGTTATTAAAGAACCGTTTAATACGAATGCACGTGTTTTGCGGGTACTTAACCGGTCTCATAAGAAGCTGCAGTCTGCTCTGACGCAGTTTCGCCCGGGGAATCTGATACTTTCTTTTGACCAGACAATTATGCACCACCGTCTGGTGGATAAAATCACCAATGAAAATGGGGTGCAGAATAAGACCGTAGCTCCACGTAAGCTGGGCAAGAAGATGTGTGTGCCTTTTGGCAAGATGATCCGTGGATCTGTGGTGCCGAATACCGTGACGAAGGCGCTTCATACCGAGAGGGTTTTTCATTCGGATATGACGGGCTTTACCATTCAGGAGTACCCCAATTATTCGCCGTTGAAAACACAGATCCGGACGATTAAGTCCTTTGACAAGGAAGTAATCCTCGTGGACGATTTGCTGCATAAGGGATACCGGGTACGGGATACTTACCATATGTTTGAGGCTCAGGGCATTACCGTAAGGAAAATTATTCTGGGAATCCTGTCTGGGCGGGGCCGGGATCTGATTGAGACTTTTGGCGGGGAAACGGACTGTGTCTATTTCCTGCCCAATATTCATTCCTGGTACGTAGAGTCTACCATGTACCCCTTCATCGGAGGGGACAGTGTGGATGGAGGAACGAAGACACCGGGCCTTCTGACTTCTGTAAATCTGGTGCTGCCTTATGTGGCACCGACCTTTATGATGCGGGAGTCCAGAGAGGCTGCTTATAATCTTTCGATGGTCTGTCTGAAAAATGCCAGGGATATTTTGCAGGTACTGGAGGAAGAATACCAGCGGGAATTTGAACGGAATCTGACACTGGAACGTTTGTCAGAGGCAATTTATTCTCCTACCTGTCCGGATAAAGGACAGCATATGAGCTATGATGTGAATTTACCGGCTTCTATGTACGTGGAGAATGATATTAACCGCCTGATCCGTTTAAAAAATATTACAATGGAGTAAAAGGAGCACTTTGCCATGAAACAATACCGCCTGACGGACCTTTTTCTGGAGGGATATCAAGAGAATTCTTACCTGGCAGGCTGCCCGCAGGATATGGAGTGGTTTTCCGGGCAGAAATTGCGCCTGCATATTTTTGCGCTGGGAGATGTGGGAAGTACACTGCTGACAGGACTTCGCCTGATGGGAGAAGATGTAATTTCTTCGATTGGGATTTATGACGTCCGGGATCCGGTATTAAAACGATGGGAGTTTGAAATGAACCAGGTGGAAGGCCCCTGGAAATATGACCACCTTCCATCGGTGGCGATTGTAACGCCGGAGAGACTGTTTGACTGCGATGTTTTTGTGTTCTGTGCTTCCTTAGGCATCCCTCCGGTGACCCAAAGGAATGTGGATGTACGAATGGCCCAGTATGAGGCTAATGCAGGTCTGGTGTCGGAATATGCGGCTAAGGCAGTCGCTGCCGGCTTTAGCGGTTTATTCGCCCTGGTATCGGATCCGGTAGACCCACTGTGTAACGCAGCAGTAAAAGCAGGACTTCCGGAAGCGCGGGTTAAAGGCTTCGGGCTTGGAGTTATGAATGCACGGGCAGCATATTTTGCAAGGAAGGATTCCCGGTTTGCTTCCTTTTTGGCAGAGGGTGCTGCTTTTGGTCCCCATGGACAGGATCTGGTCATTGCCAATAGCCTTATAGTCTATGACGATGAATTATCGCGGGAACTGACAGAACTGACCGTAACCGCGAATCTCCGGATGAGGGAGCTTGGGTTTAAGCCTTACATTGCCCCGGCTCTGTCTTCCGGAGCCTTATCACTGCTGGCCGTTCTTAAAGGGGAATGGCATTATAGTTCCACCTGTCTGGGAGGAGTCTTCTTCGGAGCGAAGAACAGGGTAACGCCTCATGGAATTGAGGTGGAGAATCCGTTACTTCCGGAAACATTGTATTACCGGTTAGAAAATGCATATCAAAATTTAAAGGAGATTGGATGAATCTGACGAGGCTAATTTGTCCGCTGGAGTCCGGCAGCTTTCTGCCGGAGCGGCTGGAGTGCGTGTTAAGACACGCAGTGACAGCCGGGGAGCGGACACAGATGATTACAACAACAGAGGAATTTGTGCCGATCAGGGGAGAACGGATTCTCTTCTTAGTGGGCTTGGGAGAAGACGGCCTGAATCTGGAACATTACCGGATGATGCAAAAAATGCGCCAGCCAGGTTTCCTGCAAGATTGCATTGGAGGCGTCATTATCGATGGCTCCGGTGAACTGTATACGAAATCTACTGCCAGAGAGCTGGTACTGACGGCTAATATGACCGGCTGTACCTTCCCTGGTAAGCCCCTGGTGGAGGCCACCGGCTCCCTCCGGAATTTTCAGGTACAGGCAAGACTGCTGAACACCGACCGGATGGGGGCTTATCAGGCCGCGGCAGCAGATCTGGCAGAACGGGTCCGGCGCTTTGTGGGCCCTCATAAGAAAAACCCTCGTTTGCTGGCACTGCATGCCAGTGATTTTCATGTGTCCAATACCTGGAATTTATGGGAGATGGTAAAGCCTTATTTAACGGGGGTGGAAGTAGAAGAGCTGTCCCTTCGGAACGGAGAAATTTCGGATTGCACCGGCTGTCCTTACACCATGTGCATGCATTTTAGCGACAAGGGGAAATGTTACTATGGCGGAACAATGATTGAGCACGTAAATCCGGCAGTAGAACGTTGTGATGGTTTAATTCTGCTATGCCCAAATTATAACGATGCCGTAAGTGCAAATATTTCCGCCTTTATTAATCGTTTGACGGCATTGTATCGGAAAACGCCCTTCTACGATAAATACCTGTTTGGAATAGTCGTATCTGGCTACAGCGGCGGCGATCTGGTAGCGATGCAGCTAATCAGCAGCCTGAACTTAAATAAAGCCTTTATTCTGCCGGCAGACTTCGCGATGATAGAGACCGCAAATGATCCAGGAAGCATTCGGGCGGTTCCTGCGATCGAAGAAAGGGCAGCGATCTTTGGTAATCATATCCGAAATACCTTAACAGGCAAAATTCTTGGGACTTCCAATTGACTTTTTCGAAAGAAACGCCTATAATATTCATAGGTCTAAAGCCTAACGTCTGTATACAGTACAAGGGGTTGTACTGGTTTCGACGGGGGTCTGGAAGCCTGAGCAGCCATCCGCGGACCGTGACCGCGTATCAAAACGGAAACTTAAATTTAAACGCAGACGAAAATTTAGCGTACGCAGCATAATTGCTGCTGTCGACCTTAAGTTGCTCACAGCTTAAGTCATCGGCATCATGGATTGTGAGGCACTTTTTCTCCAAAGCTTTGAGGGGATAAAAGATTTTATGAAGCTACTGAAACGGGAAGCCGGTTGCCGGGCGGTCCGCAGAGGGAATGTCAAAACGGTAACTGTGATGGGAGAAACTTAAGTGAAAAGGTCTTCGGACAGGGGTTCGATTCCCCTCAGCTCCATTTAAAAACCCGCGTTTTTACGTGGGTTTTTGAATTTTTTAACACATTTTATAATAGATCCGAAGCATAAAGAAAGGATTAGACAGAACAGGGTTTGTGCATTATAATATAAACGTGTTCGCCTGGAAAAATGTCTGGGCTCTAATACGGAAGATCGATTAAGGAGCTGTCATGAGAAAGGTAATACTATTTGAACAACTGTCGGAACTTGCAGAATATCTTCCGGCAGATATGATCCTGCACCTGCAGGAGGGACATGCAGAGGTATTTGAAAGCTGGGAGGGGATCGACCTTCTATCCTTCGACTGGTGTGATAAAGGGAGTTTATCCGCGCCTCCGGCTCAAGTAATTCTGGTGCTTACCGGGCAGGAACTGTTTCTTATTTGTGAAAACGAGCAATGCCTTCAGAATGTTGAAGGGATTATGCCGGGCATTCAATATGAGGAAGCCGCCAATGACCGGATCCTGTATTTGTTCTTTGTCAATCTGATCCGGGGAGATATGAAGTATCTGGATCGGCTGGAGGAGCAGATTACGGATGCGGAGGATGCTCTGATTCTGTCGCCGGCGGCGGCATACCGTAGCCAAATTATTTCTTTCCGGCGGGAGCTGCTTCGATACCGAAAGTATTACAAGCAGCTGGATGTGATTTTTCACGGCTTGATTGAGAACGATAATGAATTAATGGATGCTTTTACGGTGCGCCAGTTTCATATCCTGCATAACCGGGGAGAATGCATGTATGCGCATGTACAGATGCTGCGGGATTATATTACCCAGGTGCGGGAAGCCTATCAGGCCCAGGTAGATATTGAACAGAACAGTATTATGAAGACCTTTACGGTAATAACGGCCATATTCCTTCCCCTCACCCTGATTGTAGGGTGGTATGGAATGAACGTAAGAATGCCGGAGACCGAATGGCAATTTGGCTATCCTTTTGTAATCCTGTTAAGTTTGGTAGTTTGCGGGATTTGTATTGCCTTCTTTAAGAAGAAAAAATGGTTCTAGTGTGATGTACGGATCCGGGAGGTAGGAATGAGTAAATGGCGTATTATTTATGGGCTGGGAGTTCTGTTTTTCCTGGCGTTATCCGGCTGCGGCCGGATATGGATTACCGGCAGCGAAGACCCTAGTACCATGCCAATACCGGCAACCAGTGATTATCCAAGTGAAGAGGCCAGCAGTGCAGCGGAAGAGACCTCTTCGTCTGTACCAATCCTGAAGGATTTGATCTATAGCGGGACTGTGAAAAGCCTGTCCCTGCCTGCCTCGTACGATCTGGACGGAGACGGCGAAATGGAGTCCATCTCCTTTAAATGTGCGGATAATCGTAAGTCCTGCATTCTACGGATAGAAGAAGTAGCCATACAATTGGACTATTGCCATAACCTGTCCAAAGAGCTTTTTGCATTCAGTTTGGATGGAAAAACCATTCAATTACTGGTGCTGGACTGTGGATTTATGGGGACACCGGCAGTCACATACGTTTATACTTACGAAAAAGATCAAATATTCCGGGCTGGTAAACTTCCGGGAGAACCGGATACCATGGAGGTGTATCCGGAAGAAAATTATGTTACTGCTTCCGGGCCCAGTGAAATTTTCCAGAGTTTTTCCATTAGGCGGGATTATACCATTGAAAAAAACGTACTGGTGGAAATCCAGCGGGAATTCTATGCAATGGGAAATACTGTGACGGTTCAGAAATCTCTGACGCTGTATGAGACAGAGGAAGGGCTGGTAGAGGGGATTACCCTGCAGATGGGCAGTGAAGTGATTATACTTGGTACGGATAATGTCCGGTGGGTTTGTATCCGCGATCTGAACGGCGGAGAGGAAGGCTGGCTGCAGGTGTCCCAGAACGACAAAACGAAGATCCTGGTAAATGGTGTTGCCAGAAAGGCATCCGATTATTTCAGCGGTTTGCGAGGCTTTGATAGCGAGACAGAATAGGAGGAGTGGATTTTGAAGAAATGGAAAGCGTTAATGGCGCTGCTGCTTTGTGCCGTCTGCCTGCTGGCAAACAGTCTGCCGACCTTTGCTGCTACAGAAACGGATATTTGGATCCAGAATGAAACCGGTGTGGCAGAGCCACCGGAGGTTGCCTCAGCGGCAGCAATTTTGATCGAAGCCAAAACAGGAACGGTCTTGTATGCAAAAAATGCGGATACGGCCTATTATCCGGCCAGTATCACAAAGGTAATGACTGCGCTTTTGACAGTGGAGAATTGCACAATGGATGAGACGGTCGTCTTTTCTTACCGCGCGACCCATGAGCTGGAGAGCAATGCTTCTAATATCGGGCGGGATACAAACGAAGAATTAGTGGTGAAAGACTGTTTGTATGCCCTGCTTTTGGCATCGGCCAATGAAGTGGCTCAGGCGCTGGGAGAGCATATATCCGGCAGTCTGGAGGATTTTGGCGTATTAATGACGGAACGGGCGAAGGAGCTGGGGTGTACAAGCACCAATTTCACGAACCCTTCCGGGCTGCATAATGACGAGCATTATACGACTGCCCGGGATATGGCGAAAATTATGGCGGCAGCCGTCGCTAATCCGGATTTCATGGAAGTGGATTCCACCCACTCCTTTACGATTCCGGCCACGAATATTCATGCAGACCCCACGCCGGTGGCGACCAAGCACCCGCTCCTGTACGGTGAAACCCGCTACGAATATGCAGTGGCAGGTAAGACCGGATATACCAGCATGGCCGGAAATACGCTGGTTACTTATGCGGAAAAGGACGGGATGGGATTGATTTGTGTGATTCTAAAGAGTGATATAGGGAAACGGGCAACGGATAGCCGGCAGTTATTTGACTATGGTTTTGAGAATTTCTCCCTGTACCAGCTGCAGGATATTTATGGCGGTCAGACAGCCGAAACCCTGATCTCCGATAGTTTGCTGGGAGCGGATGTCTTAAATGTGGATCTGGATTCCGAGGCATGGGCGGTACTCCCGAAGACCATTTCAGCGGATCAGTTGAAGGCACAGGCAGAGTGGCAGGATAACGATACCGGCGGTACGGCTGGGACACTATCCTTTTACTACCGGGAACTGTTAACCGGACAGATGAATTTTACACTGGAGAGGATTCCTCCGGAGACAGCCGCCGAAGCAGACTCCAAGACCGAAGTACCGGAGTCTGCTTCAGAAGCTGCTGAGCTGGCTGTACAGACCCTGTCCCTCTCGCCAGAGCATTGGCTCCTCATTGGCGGAGGTGTGCTGGTGCTGCTGGCAGCCGGCCTTCTGGCAATTCGTATATCGGATCACCGCAAAAGAAGAGAAGCGCGAAACGATAAAATTTCCCGTAAGAACGAATGAGGATTATAAACGGATTTGGCCTTCTCCATAGATCTTGAACTTATAGGTGTTAAGCTCCGGCAGTCCGATGGGGCCTCTGGCATGAAGCTTTTGTGTGGAGATGCCGATTTCCGCGCCATAACCAAATTCTCCGCCGTCGGTAAAGCGTGTGCTGGCATTCACGTATACGGCGGCAGCATCAACTGCATTCAGAAAGGTCTCTGCCGTAGTGAGGTTTTCTGTAATAATGCATTCGCTGTGCCCGGTGCCATAGCGGTGAATGTGTGAAATTGCGTCCTCCAGGGATTCCACAACCTTTATGGACATTTCATAATCGGAATATTCTTTTTCCCAATCGCTTTCCTCTGCCGGCAGAATACCGTCTGCAAATTTTCTGGATTCTTCATCCCCATGCAGAATGACGCCTTTCGTGTCCAGATGTTCTTTAATCGCAGACAGGGCGTTTTCTGCAATATCCTTGTGCAGTAAGAGGCTTTCCGCAGCGTTGCACACGGAAGGACGGGAGGTCTTGGCATTATATACAATGGAAATGGCTTTGGCCAAATCGGCAGCCCGATCCACATAGATATGGCAGTTACCGGTTCCGGTTTCAATTACCGGGACGGAGGCTTGCTCGACCACTGTACGGATAAGGCCCGCGCCGCCTCTGGGAATCAAAAGATCCAAATACTGTTTGCAAGTCATCATTGCCGCTGCGCTTTCTCTGGTGGTATCCGTTACCAACTGAATGATATCCGGAGACATTCCGGTCTTCCGGACGGCCTGTCTCATGGTTTCCACAATGGCGGTATTGGAGTGAATGGCTTCTTTTCCTCCTCTCAGAATCACGGCATTTCCTGCCTTCAGGCAAAGGGCGGCAGCATCCGAAGTCACATTCGGGCGGGCTTCGAAGATGACACCGATTACCCCCAGAGGAACACTGACTTTGCGGATCACCAATCCATTGGGGCGGTTAATCTCTGCCAGAATTCGTCCGGTGGGATCGGGCAGGGTGACAATGTCCCTTACTCCTTTTGCCATCCCGGCGATTCGTTCTGCATTCAGAGCCAGCCGGTCCAGCAGTGCCGTAGAAAGGCCATTGGCCTTTCCCTGTTCCAGGTCTTTTTTATTGGCTTCCATGATTTTCTCTTTTTCTTCTTGCAGATCGTGAGCGATTGCAAGTAGTACCAGATTCTTTGATTTCTCATCGGTAAGGGCAAGTGTACGGGATGCTTCCTGTGCTTTTCTCCCCATTTCATAAAGATCCATTATTCTTTCTCCTTTCACTTCTTATGAAAAAAAGTACCTACTTGGCGGCCATCGATGGCCTTGTATACATTTTCCGGATCAGAACCGTCCATAATAATGGTATCAATTCCGGCGTCGGTTGCAATCTGTGCGGCATGCAGTTTCGTTACCATACCGCCGGTGCTGAAGTGGGTGCCGTGTCCGCCGGCAATCTGATAAAGCTCGCCGGTAATTTCATAGACCTCCGGTATAAGACGGGCATTTTCATGCTCCATGGGATTTGCGTCATAGAGTCCGTCGGTATCGGTCAGAATGATGAGCGCGTCGGCACGGATTAACTTTGCAACAATGGCGGACAGACTGTCGTTGTCTCCATAGACAATTTCCTCCACCGCCACGGAGTCGTTCTCATTGATTACCGGAATCGCGCCGTATTCAAACAGCTTGTCAAAGGTGTTCATCAGATTGTGACGCCGTTCGTCATTATCTACGTCACTTTTTGTAATTAGCAGCTGGCCGATGGTGCGACCGTATTCGGAGAACATTTTGTCATAGAGAAACATTAATTCACATTGTCCTACTGTAGCGGCAGCCTGCCGTCCCGGTGTGTCCGTGGGCCGCTCCTTCAGCCCCAGCCGTCCGGCACCCACCCCGATTGCTCCGGAGGTAACCAGCGCGACCTCAATTCCGGAATTGGCGATATCGGAAAGGACGGAGGAGAGCTTCTGCATCCGCCGCAAATTGATTTTACCGGTCTCATAGGTGAGAGAAGAAGTCCCCACCTTCACTACAATGCGATGTATATTCTGTAAGGTTGCCATACAAGATCCCTTCGTTTTCAAATCGTATTGCTCTCAGTAATTGGCAGAAAGCTGTTTTTAAGTATAACACAGCCGGCAGAATTGTACAAGTTTATGCCACTATTTTGCCGGCAGCAAAGAGCTATTCTTCGAAAAGCTTAATAAAACTCCGGATTTCATGGGACAGCTTTTGCTCCTTCTCCCATACCACATAAGAACGGGAAGAGAGACGAGGCTGGATAATCGGCTTAATGATCATGTCCGGATTGGGATTGGCGATAACCGAGGTGTAGGGGGCAATGGCAATGCCGATTCCGGCGGCAGCCCAGCTCAGAGAAGAAGCAATGTCATTGTTCTGGCAGATCACGTGCGGGGCGAATCCCCTTTGCCGGCACGCATTAACCAGCATATCGTTATAACGCCGATGGACGATCAGGGGCTTTCCCTTTAGTTCAATAAGGGAGATGGTAATTGCCCCGGGTTTATCATAGAATTCCAGCTTGGCAATCGTGCAGAAATCATCATATTGGCTATCCCCCAATGCTTTGTCCGTAATGGGGATATAGTTATATATGGCCGTATTGAAGGGTTCCCGTACCAGGCCGATATCCACCGCCTTATTCGCCATTTGTTCTAAGATGCGGGTAGTGCTGCCTTCAAAGATCTGAAATTCAATATGCGGGAAAATATTACTAAAGTCCCGGATTTTGTCGGGCAGCAGACGGTTACAGACGGAAGAAATCGTGCCGATGCGGATAATGACCCGAAAGTCAAGGTCCATTGTCTGCAGATCGTACACAGTGTCATTGACCATGCTCAGGATCTGACGGGTCCGCTCCTGCAGCAATTTCCCTTTTTTCGTAATAATCAGACTTTTTTTATCGCGTTCGAAGAGCGCAATCCCCAGTTCCTCTTCCAGTGCCTTTAGCTGCAGACTTAAAGGGGGTTGTGAAATATTTAAATTTTTGGCCGCTTGCGTCATATTACCGGTGTCCGCAATTGCCAGGAAGTATTCCAGTTGTTTTAGTGTCATAAGAGATCTCCTTATAAATGTAATAATATAGCGAATTAATAGGGTATTTTACACTTTTCGCAAAAAATCGATTTAAAAAACAAATCGATAGGGGGGCTAAATTGTCGAAATATATATTTGAATAAATAGCGTTTTCGCGCTATTATTTAAGTATAGAACTAGTATACAAAAATACAGATTTTTTTCAAGACTTTTTTCCCAAAGGAGATGATGACATGTTTCAAATCAACCAAGAAAGCTGCAAGAAATGTAAGATTTGCGTAGGAAACTGTCCCATCGGCGCGATTTCTGCTGAAGAAGCAGCAGGCCAGAAAAAGATTGAGATTCAGGCATCCTGTGTCGAGTGTGGAATTTGTAAGAAAGTGTGTCCCTTTGGTTGCATTGAAAATGCGGAAAGGGCAGAAGGGGTGGTGATCTGCAGCTCCTGTCCGATCCAGTGCAAGGTTCCGGTGGGTTCGACCGGCGCATGTACCCGTTACACAAACCGTGATGGGAAGCTGATACGGAATCGTCCTCTGGAAAAAGAAGCAAAGCCAGTGATGGAAGCAGATGGGAAGATTCGCAGACCTATTGTTACGGCCGTGGGCGCAGGCACGAATTATCCCTGTTCTAAGCCGGCGCCTCATATTGTTTCCGAATGCAGAGACGGTGTGGACGTAGTAACCGTGGTAACGGAGGCCCCTCTTAGCTACAGCGGCCTGATTGTGAAGCTGGATACCAATACATACATTGGTGAAGAAGGCGCTAAGGTCTACCGGGGCAATAAAGTGGTAGGTATGGTTAACACGGAAGAGTATGGTTCCAAGATGATCGCCATCGGCGGAGCAAACCGTCTGACCGGAGACGGCGGCTTCGCAACAGCCAGAACCATTGTAGAGCTGGCGAACGGCGAGGAAGTGGAACTGACGGTGGATAAGAAAATCAAAATGAAGCTGCAAGCCGGTAAGGCTCCGGTAATTAACGGCATTGAGGAAAGCCGGATGAGAATCGGCTGCGGCAGTGCAACCGTCGGATTATTTGCGCGCTTAATGAAAGAATGTGTAGACGAGTGTATTGTGGTGGATCACCACGTGGTAGGGCTTTGCTCCGAACATCTGGCCGGCGAGGCAGTCGGTATGGATTGGTCTGGTGTGATTCCAAATGCCACAAAGAGCTCCAGAGGACGCTACTTTGGCGATCATGGACATGGAATCGGCGGTACCACACTGGAGACCTGCAGGGATGCCATTAAAGAAGTGGATATGTCCATTGCGAAACCAGGGATGACGATTCTGGTGGTGAATACTACCGGTGAAATCTATGAACTGTTTGAGGTCCAGGGAGACGGTAGTGTAAAGTCGGTTCCCATGACCGAAAAGGCCATGAAGGTGTCTCAGGCGATTCAGGAGAACTGCCAGAATTCCATGACCTCCGTATTATACTCCGGCGGAACCGGAGGCAGTGCCAGAGGCGGCGTATGCAGCTATCCTTTAGGAATTACCAAAGCAGTACATGAGGGCAAGGCGGTCCTAACGATCGGAGGCGCACCGGTATTTGTCTATCCCGGCGGCGGCATTAACTTTATTGTGGATACGGAAAACATGGTAGCAAAGGGCTTTACCTGGGTTCCCACACCTGCTACGGTAGCACCGATCGAATATACGATGACGAAAGCGGATTATGAAGCGATTGGCGGTCATATGGACCAGATCAAGGATATTTCGGAATACAAATAATGGATAATGACGCATTACGAGTTTTAGCAGACGGAAAAGTGTTTGTTGATTACGGGCCGGTTTCCATGGTCATTATGGCCCGTAATCCATCCTCCATGATGACGGAACTGGCGCTGGAAAGCTTTGCGGTAATTTACCAGGGACTGGAGGAGCTGGCTGTGGCACTTCCCTTTCTGCGGCGGTATCCGGATCAGCTGGATGCAGATGCCTTCAGCGGCCTGGCCCGCAGAATGATTCAGGCAGTACAGGCGGTAGAAGAACCAACCTTGACTCCAATGGCCACAGTGGCCGGAGCCATGTCGGATCTGGTGGCAGATTGGCTGCAGGCACAGGGCGCCCCGATAGTAGCCGTTAACAATGGCGGGGATATTGCTTTGCGGCTGGCAGAAGCGGAATCCATCCGAATGGGAATCCTGTCCGATATTCGCAGTACACAGATGGATGAAATCGCTGTCATTTACGGTAGTGACGGAATCGGTGGTGTCTGTACCAGCGGCTTGGGCGGCAGAAGTCTGACCCGTGGAATTGCCAGTGCGGTAACGGTGTTTTCGGAGCGGTGTATTCAAGCAGATGCCTGCGCCACGCACATTGCGAATTGTTCTTATGTGGAATCCCCTCGTGTAAAGACGGTAAGGGCCGGGGAACTGGATCCTGGCAGTGACATCGCGGATCTGACCGTGGTTACCGAGGTGGGAGTACTGACAGCGGAGGAGATTCGGCAGGGGCTGGCCGGAATGCAGGCAGAATGTATCCGCCAATCCAAACTGGGGAATCTCTTACGGATGGCAGCCGATATTCAAGGCAGCAAAATACATTTTTCAGGAAATAAATAGAATAGGAGAAAGCCATATGAAGATAGGATTTGTTGGGATTGGGGCAATGGGAAAGCCGATGGCAGGCAATTTATTAAAAGCAGGGTATGAGGTACACGTATTCGATCTGATGGAGGCCAACGTAAACGAGATGGCCGCTAAAGGTGCACTCCCCTGTAAAACGAATACGGAACTGGCCGCAAATGTAGATGTAGTGTTTACCTCTCTCCCAAACTCTGCAATTGTTGAAAGTGTTATGAATGGTCCGAATGGCATATTTGATGCCTGTAAGCCAGGAACAATTCTGATTGATATGAGCAGTGTTTCACCTGCGTCTACCGTGCGGATGGCAAGAATCGCAGAAAGCAAAGGTCTGCATTATGTGGATGCCCCCGTAAGCGGCGGGACAGCCGGTGCTGCATCCGGTACACTGACCATTATGGTAGGAGCGGACGATGAGACCTTTGAGAGAATTGAGCCGATCTTACATGTAATCGGAAAGAACATTTACCATGTAGGTGAAACCGGACTGGGAGATGCCATTAAGATTGTGAACAACCTGCTGCTGGGATGTAATATGGCAGCATTGGCAGAAGCCCTGGTACTGGGTGTAAAGTGCGGATTGAAGCCGGAAGTTATGCAGGAAATCATCCAAGTCAGCTCCGGCAGCAGTTATGCATTGACCGCTAAGCTTGAGAAGTTCATTCTGGAAGGAAATTTCGAGGGTGGTTTTTCTATGAATCTGCAGCATAAGGATCTGGGGCTGGCGCTGGAAGCAGCAAAGGAAGCAGGAGTGCCACTTCCGATCACCGGACTTGCCACGAGTATCTATGAGATGGGCAGAGCCCAGGGACTGGGTAAAGAGGATATGTCTGCTGTGATTAAGGTATGGGAGAGCATGACCGGCGCCAAGGTGCGCAAATAATCCAAGCAGGAGGACATGTAAGCATGAGAGAATTTGACTTCTATTCGCCGGAAACTGTGCCTGAAGCGTGTAAGGTGCTGGCACAGCACAAGGATTCCGTGGCAATCGTGGCAGGAGGTACCGATCTCGTTCTGGAATTGAATGAGAGGAAAATATCCCCTGCAGTCATTGTAGACGTAAAGAAACTAAAGGAGTTGGAATACATCAGGATCGAGGATGGCATCGTCCATATCGGCGCGCTGACCACTCACGCGTCTATTGCTGCAGCTCCTTATATCAAAGAACACGTGAAGATCCTGTATACGGCCTGTGCCGAAATAGGTTCTCCCCAGATCCGGAATCTGGGTACCATCGGCGGTAACCTGGCTACCTCTTCGGTAGCCGGAGACGGTGTCTGTGCACTAACCACGCTGTATTCGTCTGTGGTGCTGACTAGTCAGAGAGGCACCCGCACCATGAAGCTGATGGATTTCTTTGCCGGGGAAGGTTATGATAAGCGGAATGCTCTGGAAGCAGATGAGCTGCTGACCGAAGTGTTTTTTGAGGCGCCGGATGACCATACGGCAACGGCTTTTTATAAGCTGGCCAAGAGAAAATCTCTGGCGATCTCTGTAATCGGCGGCGGCATGGCTGTGAAGGTGGATGAGGATGGTGTATGTACCTGGGTTTCCATGAGAGGCGGCTGTCTAGGCCGTTATCCGCTGCAGTTCAAAGAAGCTGAGACGCTGCTGGAAGGACAGAAGCTGACGCTTGCGCAGATGCAGAAGACACTGCCGATTCTGCACGATACGGTACTGGAAATCAATCGGAGCCGTCCCTGGTCTGTTTTTTATAAGAAGGAGAGCGTTCAGGGCGTATTCAATAAGCTGTTTGCAGAATTACTGGACCAGCTTCAGCCTTACGTATAGGGAGGGGTTACATGAAAAGCATAACCATTTCTTTAAAGATAAACGGACAAGAAATTATGACGCAGGTACGCCCAAACAAACGCCTGGTAGATTTCCTCCGGGAGGATTTGAAACTGACCAGCGTCAAGGAAGGCTGCGGCGAAGGCGAATGCGGCGCCTGCACGGTAATTTTTAATGGAGAGCCGGTCACTACCTGCTGTATGCTGGCAGGGCAAGCCGACGGCGCAGAAATCATTACGCTGGAGGGTCTGGCTAAGGACGGAAAGCTGGATGCAGTACAGCAGTCCTTTATGGATGTGGGTGCCGTACAGTGCGGGTTCTGTACCCCTGGTATGATTTTGACAGCGAAGGCACTGCTGATGAAGAACCCACACCCCACCCGCGAAGAGATCAAGGTCGCCATGTCCGGCAACCTGTGCCGCTGCACCGGCTATGCCAAGATTCAGACAGCGGTCGAGGATGCGGCCCGGAAATCCCAGAATGCTTAGAGAGGAGAGTTTCGATGAATAAGGATTTTGCTGTTTTAGGAAAAAGCGAAGTCAAGCTGGATTCGCTGGAGAAGGTACTGGGAACAGCGAAGTTCGCCGCAGACTATACCATGCCCGGCATGCTGTATGGCGGCGTATTTCGAAGCACCGTGCCTCATGCATATATCAAAAGCCTTAATGTAGAGAAGGCCAAAGCTCTTCCTGGTGTTGTCTGTGTGTTGGACCATACGGCGATTCCCGGTAAGAACCGATTCGGAATTATTGTAAAAGATGAACCTTGTCTGGTGGATGATAAGGTACGCCGTTACGGCGATGCAATTGCCGTAGTAGCTGCCGAGACGAAGGAGATTCTGGATGAGGCGCTGGATCTGATCCAGGTGGAATATGAGGAGATTGAGCCGATTTTCACCTTTGCGCGTGCGATGGAAGAGGATTCTCCTAAAGTACACGGCACGACAAATATCCATGCGAAGAAGCACCTGGAATTTGGAAATGTGGATGCGGCATGGGAAAAATGTGATATAATTATTGAAAAGGACTATTCGACCCATCGCCTGTCCCATATGTATATCGAGCCGGATGCCGGCTTAGCCTATTATGATGAGTATGGCCTGATGACGGTTCTGGCTTCTACCCAGAATCCTCATTACGACAGAGGAGAGGTAGCGGCTATGCTGGGAGTTCCGGCTAACCAGGTACGGGTTAAGCAGGTGACCACCGGCGGCGGCTTCGGCGGCAAGCTGGATATCTCCGTACAGTGCCACTGTGCACTGATGACCTACTACACGAAACGACCGGTACAGATGGTACGGAGCCGTGAGGAATCCACGATGGTATCTGCTAAACGCCATCCGATGACCATGAAGGCCAAGACCGGTGCTGCCAAAGACGGTAAACTAGTCGCGGTAGAGGTGTATATGACCGGCGACACCGGAGCGTACGCTTCCTATGGACCGGCGGTAATCGGACGGGCACCGGTTCACTGCATGGGACCTTATGAGGTTCCAAACGTCCGCGTGGACGCAGTATTTGTCTACACAAACAACCCGATGGCCGGTGCCTTCCGCGGTTTCGGTGTACCGCAGGTGGCGGTCTGCCACGAGGGACAAATGAACGCCCTAGCCAGAAAGCTGGGAATGGACCCGCTTGAGCTGCGCCTCTTAAATGGGCATAAGGTAGGAACCAAGATCGCCACCGGTCAGGTATTGACCGAAAGTGTGGGCTTCATCGATACGATTCTTCAGGCTAAGGCAAAAGCCGAAGAAGTAATGTAAGCGGACGGAGGTAAATTCCATGAAGAGAAGAGGAAAAGGCGTCGGCTCCATGTGGTATGGCGTTGGCAATACCGGACTTCCAAACCCGGCCGCCGCATTTGTAGAGGTTTTAAACGACGCTTCAGTGAACGTAATGATCGGTGCCGCTGATATCGGTCAGGGCGTTGCCACAGTGGCGGCCCAGATTGCGGCAGAACAACTCGGTTTGAATTATGAAGATGTCCATGTCACATGGGCGGATACGATGGTAACACCAGAGGGTGGGGCATCTTCTGCCAGCCGCCAGACCTTTATTACCGGCAATGCAGTCAAGAATGCCTGCCTAAATGCTATGGGTGAGCTGAAGCGCACGGCATCTGAATTCTTAAGCATACCGGAAGAGGATCTGGTGTTCCGCAGCCGTGTGGTGTTCGGCAGCAAGGATGAGGGGAAGAAAATGACCTATCCGGAGCTGATGGCGGAAATGAAAAAGTGGGGACGTTTAGCGGTCGGAGCCGGGTACTACAACCCCCATACTACTTATCTGGATCCTAACGATATGTCGGGTACTCCTTATGAGCTGTATTCCTATGCTACGACCATCTGTGAGGTGGAAGTAGATACGGAGACCGGTGAAGTGACCGTGCTGAAGATTGTATCGGCTCATGACGTAGGCACACCAATCAATACCTGCATGGTGGAAGGACAGATCGAAGGCGGCGTGGCCATGGGCCAGGGCTTTGTCTTAATGGAGAATATTGAAGTGGATGGTAAAACGGGTGCCATTAAGAACCCGATTTTCTCCAAGTACATTATTCCCACAAACATGGATATGCCGGAGATCTATCCGATTGTAGTAAGCAGTGAGGGGGAAGCAGGTCCCTTCGGTGCCAAAGGCGTGGGTGAGCCGGCACTGATTCCGATTATTCCTGCGGTTACCAGTGCGGTAGAGGACGCGCTGGGCGTGACCTTCACGCATCTGCCGATTTTTCCGAAGGATGTTATTGCTGCCTGGAAGGAAAAAGAAGCGGGTGAACTGGATTGATTTAAGGTACAGACGATGTGCTTTAGATACATTATAACTCAATTGAACGAGAATAGGAGGTAGGAATTTATGGGTACAGGACAAGAGAAGGTAGGTTTTCTTAAAAGGAAAAATGTCATCATTTCCTTTAAACGTTACGGCATTGACGCCATGGGCTCTATGGCTCTGGGCTTGTTTGCCTCTCTGCTGATTGGCACAATCATTAAGACGATTGGCCAGAGGATTGGAGATTCCACATTGGATGCCGCTGTGGCAACCGGAATGGACTTCTTCGCGGTAAAATTGGTCGAGATCGGTAATTATGCCACCCAGGTAACGGGTGCGGCCATGGCGGTTTCCATTGGTTATGCGCTGCAGGCTCCGCCATTGGTGCTATATTCCCTTGCGGCCGTTGGTCTCGCTACCAACGCTCTTGGTGGATCCGGCGGCCCTCTGGCAGTTCTCTTTATTGCGATTATCGCATGTGAAGTAGGTAAGCTGGTCTCCAAAGAAACCAAGGTGGATATCCTTGTGACGCCGGGAGTGACCATTCTGGTAGGTATTGCACTTGCCATGCCGATCGCTCCTCTGATTGGTAAGCTGTGTTCCCAGTTAGGAAGTTTTATTTCCTGGGCAACAGCGCTGCAGCCCTTCTGGATGGGACTGATTATTTCCGTGGTAGTAGGTATTGTACTGACGCTTCCGATTTCTTCTGCAGCGATTTGTGCAGCCATTGGAATCAGCGGCGGCTTCGTATTGGCAGGACTGGCAGACGGTACAACACAGATGAGCGCCTGGTATGGACTCTACCTGGCAGGCGGTGCCGCTACGGCTGGCTGCTGCGCTCACATGGTTGGCTTCGCAACCTTAAGCTATCCGGATAATGGAATCGGCGGCTTCGTTGCACAGGGCTTAGGGACATCTATGCTGCAGGTTCCGAACCTGATGAAGAAGCCGGTTCTGTGGCTGCCGCCGGTAATTGTATCGGCGATCACCGGGCCGCTGGCTACCTGTCTGTTTGTTATGGGTAACAATGGTCCGGCCGTATCCTCCGGAATGGGCACCTCGGGTCTGGTCGGACCGATTGGAATCCTGACCGGATGGGCGGATATGCCGGAGGGCTACAGCATTGGCGCGATGCAGTGGATCGGTGTGATTCTGATCTGCTTTGTACTGCCGGTTGTCCTGACTTGGATTCTTGGGAAGTTTTTCCGCGCAAAGGGAATCATTAAGCCGGGTGACTTAAAGATTGACCTTGGTTAATGAAAACTGCATACGTTACTTTGAGTTACACACAATTGAGTTATAAATGTATACACGGATTCAGCACCGGCGGTATCATCGACGCCGGAAGCTGGATCGTGTAAATCAATCCGGTATTTTGCAGGAAGCAGTATTAGGAAGAAAGAAGGTATGACTATGGGAAAAGTAATTATCACGAACATTGGAACCATTGCAAGCGGTAACATTGATGAACCCATTTTAAAGGCCGACACCATTGTTATCGAGGATAAGCTAATTGCCGCAATCGGCGGGAAAGAACTGCTGGATCATGCAGGCGACGCGAGGATCATTGATGCAAATGGAGCGACGGTAACCCCCGGATTATGGGATACACATGTACATGTTACCTCCGGTGATTACGCTCCCAGGCAGAAGACCTTAGATTTTATCAGCAGCGCGCTGCACGGGGGTGTAACTACGATGATTTCCGCTGGTGAACCGCATTATCCGGGACGTCCGAAGGATCCGGCCGGGACAAAAGCTCTGGCAATTGTAGGAAGCAAATCCTTCTATAATGCCCCGCCTGCCGGCGTAAAGGTACACGGCGGTGCCGTAATCCTGGAGAAGGGTCTGACGGAAGCAGATTTCGCAGAAATGAAAGAGCAGGGTGTATGGATTGTCGGTGAAATTGGCCTTGGCAGCATTAAGAAACCGGAAGATGCCGCTCCTATGGTGGAATGGGCTCATAAGCATGGTTTTAAGGTACAGATGCATACCGGTGGAACCTCCATTCCCGGAAGCTCTACGGTAACGGCGGATGACGTAATCCGGACGAAGCCCGATGTAGTCTCCCATATCAACGGAGGTCCGACAGCAGTTTCTCAGGCAGAAGTGGACCGGATTATGGATGAGACGGATTTTGCCTTGGAGATCGTACAATGCGGCAATCCGAAAATCGCCGATTATGTGGCCCGCCGCGCGAAGGAAAAAGGAATGCTCGGTAGAGTGATTTTCGGTAACGACGCTCCTTCCGGAACCGGCCTGATTGCTCTGGGAATCCTGCGGAATATGTGTCAGGCAGCTTCCGTATCCGATATCGCGCCGGAAGTGGCAGTCTGCATGGCTACGGGGAATCCGGCGAAGGTATACGGTCTGAATACCGGCATGGTAGCCGTTGGAAAGGAAGCCGATCTGGTGATTATGGATACACCGATGGGCTCCGTCGGCACGGATGCGCTGGATGCTATTGCAGCAGGCGATATTCCTGGTATCAGCTTCGTATTGATTAACGGAGAAGTTGTGGTACAGAAGAGCCGCAACACTCCGCCCGCCGTAAGAGCCGCAAAACCATTCATTCTTTGAGGAGGTATAACAGTATGGCAAAGGAACCCAAAATCAGAAAAGTTGTTACGACCATAGAAGAGGTACGCTACGAAGGATTTAAGGCACTGGAGAGACCGATTAAGACCGTTATGGTGGCCGCCGTTATTGAAAATCCCTTCGCCGGCAAGTGGCAGGAAGATTTAAGTGAGCTGACGGAGTACGGCGAGTTCTTCGGCGGATACTTCGGCAAGATTGCCGCTGATATCCTGGGGGGCGATCAGGTAGAGACCTATGGTAAGGGCTGTATTGTTGGTGAGAACGGTGAGCTGGAGCACTCCTCCGCAATCCTGCATCCTAAGATGGGCAAGCCCATGCGTGATGCCATCGGCGGCGGTAAGTCCATCATCCCTTCCAATGAGAAGGTAGCCGGTGTCGGCGCTGCTCTGGATATCTCCCTGCACTTTAAAGATGCGGCTTTTGTACGGACCCATTACGGTTCATTTGAAGTATGCATTCCCGACGCACCGAAGGCAAATGAGATCGTAGTAGCGAATATCTATTCCGACGGCGGACGCCCACATGCCAGAATTGGCGGCCTGCAGAAGGATGAGGCAAAGTGTGAGGACGGCCTCCGCTAATCGATATGTAAAAAAGAAACAGAGGGCCGTCCCGGAGGGCCGGTCCTCTGCTAACAAGGAGATATTCCCTGATGAATCGGATAGAAAAATATTTGGCAAAAGCAGCGAATCTTGAAGAAGTGACGCATGGACAGGATATTACCTGCCAGGTCAGCTATGTGGCCGCCCATGATGTAACGGCTCCTATTGCAATTAAAATGTTCCGGGAAATCGGTGTGAAGCAGGTATTTGACCCTGAACGGGTAGTTTTGATTGTAGATCACATTTATCCGGCTGCTACGGAGAAGGCCCGAGACGGTGTCTGGCTCATGGATGATTTCGCAAAAGAATTTGGAATCAAACTGTACCATAGAGGCCAGGGGGTAATTCATCAGCTGATGTATGAAAAGCATCGGGCCAATCCGGGAGAGCTGGTTGTAATTGCGGATTCCCACACCTGTACCTGCGGAGGTTATGGCGCGATTGGAATTGGCGTAGGCTCTACGGAAATGGCGGCGGCAATGGCCACCGGCCGTCTCGATTTGGAGGTGCCGGAGGTCGTACAGATTCATCTGACCGGGGAATTGCCGGCGAATGTGTTTGGTAAGGATCTGATCCTGTATCTGGGCGGTATTTTCGGGACAGATTATCTGGTGGATAAGGGGTTGATTCTGACCGGCCCCGGAATCGAGAATTTCTCTGTTGCAGAGCGCATGACGGTCTGCAATATGGGAACGGAAATTGGCAGTATGATTACGTTATTTGGAAGCACGGCCCGTGAGCCGGATGTAGCAGAGACCAGAGAGGTAGACCTGTCTTCCCTGATCCCGCAGATTGCCCGTCCGTTCTCCCCTGCCAATGTAGTCCCCGTCCGGGAGGTGGAAGGGACGCCGATTACCCAGGTGGTGGTGGGCAGCTGTACCAATGGACGGCTCAACGATATGGAACAGGTAGTAAAAGCCTTTAAGGGCAGGCATGTACATCCCGAGGTAAACACCTTCGTGGTTCCGGCTTCTGTGGAAATTCTAGATCAGATGGAAGCGAATGGCTGGTGTAAAATTATCCGTGATGCCGGCGCTACCGTATTGAATCCCGGCTGCGGTTCCTGCTTTGGAGCACATGAAGGGCTGGCCAGTGCCAGAGACGTGGTCGTCGCGACTACCAACCGTAACTTCCCTGGACGGATGGGAAGCTTAAAAGCCAATATTTATCTGGCTTCCCCCGCTACGGCGGCCGCCAGCGCATTGACGGGCAAAATTACGGTTCCCAGAGGGGAGGGTGCGGAATGAAAACTATTAAGGGAACCGTCATCGTATTGGGCGATGACGTAGATACCGATCAGATCCTTCCGGGATATGCAATGGCAGAGCCATTTGAGAGCCTGGGGAATTTTGCCATGGCTGGTGTTACGGGAATGAACTTTTCGAAAATTGCAGAGCCGGGATGTATCCTGGTAGCCGGCCGGAATTTCGGCTGCGGTTCTTCCCGGGAACAGGCGCCGATCGCCTTAAAAATGGCCGGAGTGGCTCTGATTGTAGCAAAAGGCTTTGCCAGAATTTTTCGCAGGAATTCCATTAACATCGGATTGCCGGTGTTTGCGGCGGATATAGTAGATCAGCTGAAGACTGGTGATGAAATCACGGTGGATCTGGAGAATGGTGAGATTACGTGGAATGGAAATTCTTTTTCGGCTCCTCCATTATCCGATAATGTAAGAAAGACCCTTGAGTACGGCGGGTTAATTCCCCGCGTACGTGCTGAGTTAAATATACAATAACGCCGACTGTGCGGAACACGCGCACGGTACAAATGGAGGAAAACATGCAGGAGAAGACAAAACGTATTATCAAAGAAGATATCGAAGCGGTACGCGCTTATGCGGACTGTTTTAATGTGGAAATGCCCGACCTGGACGAGAATGGAGAGGTGGTTGGATTACCGGCTCCCTTCCCCAGAGAAGTAGCCGGTGTGGTAAGAAGCGGTTACCGGATTTATGAACTGGCACAGGCGGCCGAGAGAAGAGGATGGCCGGTCCAGAATCCGATTCTGGGACGGAATTCGGCAGAGGAGACCTATAAGGAATCCCTGGAAATGTATGCCTATGCGGAGAAATTTGATGAGACACTTTTTCACTTCGTCCATTCGGAAGCTACCCGCCATATTGACCCTCTGAAGGGCCGTGAACTGATTGACCAGTCCCGGGGCAAGGGCGGTATTACACCGATGGGTGAGCGTGAATTCATCCAGATGGGAGGCGGTTCCAGGCATCCGCTTCGGATCAATGCCACCGGTGACACCCCTCATCTGTCTATTATTAACTCTTTGATTGCCGGCTTTGACGGAACGGATATTGGTCCTGTAATCCACGTACATTTCGGCGGCCGCGGGATCCATGATTACCGCACGAAAGTGGTCAATGGCTATAAGGCCATCCAGGTCTGCGCCGATAACAATATCTTTGTGCAGCTGGATTCCCATAAGCACTTGAATAATATCGGCGGTACGGACGGAATGGCACTTGCGATGTGTCTTCTGTCGGAAGGTCTGGCCGTTCATGCGGAACTTCCCTGGGAATTGTCCGCGATCCAAATGAATATTGCCGGCATTAACATTTATGCGGATTTGGCCGTGATGAGAGCCTTTAAAGAAGTAACTATGAGCAAATCACTGGTCGTGGTGCCGGAGACCTTCCAAAATCCCCCGGGAAATCTGATTGCAGAGGCCGCACATTTTGCCCGTATGGCGGTCAATGCAAAACTTGGCGGTGCAAATTTCTATCGTCCAAAAGCAGCGGAGTCGGTGGGAATTCCCACCGGAGACTCCATGGGGCTAGCCATCTGGGGCACTGAGGACGTATTCCTGCGTACCTATAACCCGGATATTGAATCTCCTCAGATCGATGCCCGAAAGGCAGAGATTATCAATGAGGCAATGGCGGTTCTGGAAGCAGCTCTGCATCTGGAAGCCGGCAGCCTGACGCCGGAGATGATTACCGAAGAATTCTGGCGCAAATGGTCGGATGAAGAATTGATCGACTGGATTGTAAAAGCTGGTAAAAGCGGTATTTTAGATTCACAGCGCTGCGGCGGATGGGATCTGAAGCGCTATGTAAAAGTACATCGGGATGCCGACGGCATTACCCGCTATGTAAGAGGTTATACACCACTAGGAGTAGACGCATCCCGTTGTGCCCAGAGCCAGGAGGATGTGCCGGTACAGGTGGAGAAGCCACCCACCCGCAAAGAGAAGATTGTACTTGCCACTGTAGGGGCGGATGCTCATGTAAACGGCATCAATGTAGTACGTGAGGCATTTCAGTCTGCGGGCTATGATGTGATCTATCTGCGCGGCATGAACCTGCCGGAGACCGTGGCAGAAGTGGCGGCCGAAGCCAGTGCGGACGCTGTCGGCGTCAGCAATTTGCTGGGCCTTGGCCTGACCTTGTTCCCTCGTGTAGGCAAGCGCTTAGAGGATCTGGGACTGCGTGACAAGATGGTAGTATGGTCCGGCGGCCGTATTGCCGAGAAGGAAGAAGAGCATCAGTATTTTGAAGATAAAATGCAGAACGAAGGCGTAGACTTCATGGGAGTAGACGCATTCTTTGGTCCGGACAGCACACCGGAAGAGTGTGTGGAAAAGATCGGCAGCATGATTGAAGCAAGGAGGAGTAAAACATGAGTGATCAATTTCGTATACCATGTGTCATTATGAGAGGCGGCACCAGCAAAGGCATTTATATCAAGTCCAATGACCTTCCCAGTGATCCTGCCAAGAGAGATCCGGTGATTCTGGCAATCTTCGGAAGCCCGGATGTTCGTCAGATCGACGGTCTGGCCGGTGCGGATCCGCTAACCAGCAAGCTGGCGATTATTGGCCCCTCCACCCATCCTGCGGCAGACATTGATTATACCTTTGCTCAGGTCAGCATCACCGATGCGGTGGTGGATTATAGCGGTAACTGTGGAAATATCTCCGCCGGTGTAGCGCCCTTTGCAATTGATGAGTCCATGGTGAAGGTGACAGAACCGGTGACCAGGGTATGCATCCATAATACCAACACGGGTAAGCTTCTGTATTCGGAGGTTCAGGTAGAGAACAATCGGGCCAAGGTAAGCGGTGATTGCAAGATCGACGGCGTTCCCGGCACCAGTGCTCCGATTCTGATGGACTTCTCCGGTACGGCAGGAGCTGCCACCGGTAAGGTTCTGCCTACCGGTAAGGTAGTGGATGTACTAGAGACCAGCCGCGGACCGATTGAGGTATCGATTGTAGATGTGGCCAATCCCTGTATCTTTGTGCGTGCCGGATCAGTAAATATGAAAGGTACGGAGACTCCTGCCGAGATTGACGGCAATGCAGAACTGCTGGCTTATTTGGAAGAAATTCGCGCAAAGTGCTGCGTGAAGATCGGGATGGCGGCGACGGAAGCAGACGCGATGAAGAACTCACCTGCCTTCCCGATGATTGCCTTTGTTACCGAAGCAGAAAACTATACGGACTTCACCAGCGGCATTACAATTCAAAAAGACGATGTAGATTTTGTATCCCGCCTGATGTTTATGCAGGTATTGCATAAGACCTATGCAGGTACTGCGACGGCCTGCACCGGTGCCGCCGCTAAAATTCCCGGAACCATCGTGAATCAGGTGATCCCTCATATTGATGAAATCAGCACGATTCGTATCGGCCATCCGGCCGGCGTCATTCCGGTAGTGGCAGACGTACAGAACGGAGAAGTTAAGAAGGCCGCGCTGGTGCGTACCGCCAGAAGAATCATGGAAGGTTATGCATTTGTGGAAGAATCCAGACTATGACAGCAAATATCTTAGTATTTGATGTGGGAAGTACCTACACCAAGGCAGCTGCCTTTCACTTAGAGGGCGAAGAATTGACCTACCTTGGCAGGGGCCAGTCACCCACAACCTTAGAAAATATTTTGGATGGGGCCGGAAAAGCCGAAGAAAGCATCCGCAGCCAGGGAATCACCTTTGCCGATTCCGTACAGCGCTACAGTTCCTGCAGTGCTGCCGGCGGCCTGCGGATGGTAGCGTTAGGTTACATGCCCCGAGTAACGGCTAAAGCAGCCAAAGAGGTGGCCATGACAGCCGGCGCCCGGGTAATGGAGGTCATCTCTGTAGAGGAACCGCCTTCCTACCGGATGGAGGTTCTGCAGGAGATCCGCCCGGATATCATTTTGCTGGCCGGAGGAACTGACAGCGGAGATGAATCTTCCGTATTAGAAAATGTGGACATCATCCGCAAGGTAGGAAGCAAAGCCACCGTAATTCTGGCCTGTAATAAATTTGCCCAAAAAGCGGCCGCTGCGAAATTTAAAGAAGCCGGTATTTCCTATGTCCGGGTTCCCAATATCATGCCCACCATCCACGAACTGAATGTGAAACCGGCCCGAGAAGCCATTCACGAGCAGTTTATTAATCAGATCACCAAAGCCGGCGGACTACTGGACTTTCGAGCATCTCTGACGGACCAGACAGTGGTTCCCACGCCGGGAGCCGTGCTTTTAGCCAGTGAATTACTGGCCAAGGGCACCTATGAACAAGAAGGTGCCGGGAGTGTGATTCTGGTGGATGTCGGAGGGGCGACCACCGATATTCATTCGGCACTTCCGGAACTGGAGGATCTGAAGCTGGAGGAGAGAGGGCTGGTAATTAATAATGAGAAGCAGTTTTCTTTCCGCACCGTGGAAGGCAATCTGGGAATGCGGGTCAGTGCTACCGGAATTCCGGAGGCGGTGGGGCCAAAGGCTGTCATCCGGGCCATGGATACCAGCTATGAAAATATTACCCCTCAGGATATCCTGGAATACACAGAGGATCTGGAGGAAGATACAAGTCACGTGCCTTCCGATGAGAAGGAAGCCTGTATTGACCGGGCACTGGCGACCTGCGCCATTGATGTAGCGCTTAGACGACACGCAGGCTTTTATGCCCAGGAATCGGATCCGGTCATGGGAATCATGGCAGGAACTGCCATTGGACGGGATCTGAGAGCAGTAGCGCGGGTGCTCTGCGTCGGCGGAATTTTCGTTTACACCGAGCCGGCCAAGCGTAAGGAACTGGCAGCGAAATGCTTTCGTCAGCCAGGGATTTCCCTGCTGCCGCTGCATGATCCGGAAATCATTGTGGACGAAGACTATATTTTATATGCGATGGGTGTATTAGGCAAGCACTACCCTGATGCCGTTCTGGCTTTTATGAAGAAAAATCTATTAGGGAGATGAGGTAATGAACATGAATGGACCGAAAAGAATGAAAGAGCTGTTTGCTTCTAAAAAGATGGTGGTCGCCCCCGGTGCACATGATGCATTGACGGCTAAGATCATCGGAAAGCTGGGATTCGATGCCGTATACATGACGGGATACGGACAGTCTGCCAGCCACCTGGGTAAGCCTGACGTAGGCCTGATGACCATGAGCGAAATGGTAATGCGTGCCGCCAATGTGGTAGAAGCTGCCGATGTGCCGGTCATTGCCGATGCCGACACCGGCTTTGGGAATGCTGTAAATGTAATGCGGACAGTTCGTGAATACGAGAAGGCCGGCGTAGCGGTAATCCAGCTGGAGGATCAGGTACTGCCTAAGAAGTGCGGACATATGACGGGACGTCAGATCGTACCTATGGAAGAAATGATCGGCAAGATCAAGGCAGCTGTGGACACCCGCGTGAATCCGGACGTTATGATTATGGCCAGAACCGATGCCCGCACTACCCAGGGAATTGAAGCCGCCATCGAAAGAGGTCTGGCTTATAAGGAAGCCGGTGCGGATATTATCTTCATCGAATCTCCTGAGACAAAAGAAGAGATGCTGCTGCTGAATGAGAAGATTCCTGGTCTGACGCTGGCAAATATGGTAGAAGGGGGAAGAACACCCTTGCTGCTAAATGACGAGCTGGAAGCGCTTGGCTATAACCTGACAATTTATCCTACTGCCTCTACCTATGTGGTGACTAAGGCTATGGTTGACCTGTGGGAAGGCCTGAGAAGAGACGGCACCACGGCGAAAATGATTGATCGGATGATTCCCTTCCCTCGTTTCAATGAACTGATCGGTTTGAATGAGATCCGTGAGATTGAGAAGAATTACGCAACCGGCCGCGAAGTATAGTATTGGAGGAACAATATGGCAGATTTAAGACAGGTAATTGCGGAGAAACAGCCCCTAACCGTGGGGGAAATGATTTCGCTTGCACAGGAGTATAATACCCGTGTGGTAGATGTGGTATTAATCGAAAGTGAAATTCAGACCGGTCTTTCCAGAGAAGAAATATTAACCCGCGTTATGGGAGAATATACACATAACCTGAGAGCCATTGAGATCGGATTAGAGGACGGCGAAAGCATCCTGCTGGGAACGGTTGCCTCTCAGCTGGCGAAGGTAGACGGGCCGAAATGCTTTAAGGACACCTTCCTGGATAATGCCCTGCTGTACACACTGGCAGCTCAGGTAGGCAACCACTGTATCGGCCTGCGTCCCTGCGCGGGTACCGGCGATTCCTGCCCTTACGCAGGCTTTATTAAGGCCATGATTACGGAAGGTTTTGATGAGAAGACCGTGGCGGAAATCGCGGCGCTGATCTTAAAGATCGGCAGCCTGTTCCGTGTGGGCAAGGTGACTACCGGCTGCAACATGGAAGGCTATGGCGCCGGCGCTGCCTGCGTGGCAGCTGCTACGGCAGCACTGGAGAACGGCACGCCGGAGCAGATGGAGAAGGCCATGGTTCTGGCACTTTCTCCGACCATTGGAGTACCCTGCACGCCCCGTGTACTGGTACCGGCACTGTGTACCACCCATGTGGGCGGCGCAATCCTGATCGGTATGTACTCTGCCAGACTTTGCGTGATGGTAGATATGACGGTCAATGTACCTTTTGATGTAATGATCGCGATGGCCAGCCTGGTACATATCGAATCAGGTCATCATATTGTACCGACTGTGGTAGAATATATGGAGCCCTTCTTTAAGAGAAAACCCGCCGTGGAATCCCTGGTTCGTCAGGAAGTAAAGGATGCAGAGGCCAGGCAAATTGAAGAAACCCTGAAGAAGGCCGCTGAAATCGCGAAGACCATGGCAAAGGGAACTAAGTCGATTCTGAATACGATGGGAGAAGCGGTGGTCGGCGGCAGCAGCCAGGCAGTCGGTTCACCCACTAACGCGGCACGGATTGCGCATGAGCTGGCTAAGGGTGAAATCAAGAGAGTCACCGTGGAGCTGTACCCGGAACTGTTTGCCCGCCGTTCGATTAATATTCCCGGCGTCCTGATGGGGGCTGTATTTGGTGCTTCTACCTCTGACTATGAGATGTATAATAAATCCGTGCAAATGGTAAAGGATAAGGGCATTAAAGTGGATATTGTCGAAGGCAGCGAACATTCGATCCAGAAGATCACGATCGAGACGGATCAGATGACCTGCATGGTAGATACTCTGAACCGAGGCGGCGGCCGTCTGGTACTGCGGGATGCTTCCCCCAGCCTGGAAGAGGCTAAGGCAGCGGCAGAGCGCCTGGGTATTGTATTAGTATAATAAGGAGCGCAGCATGGAGTTAAAACGTAAGCTGGTATCGGGTAAATCGGTAATCGGCACGCAAATTACAATGATCAGCAATCCTCATCTGGTGTGGATCCTGAAAAATATGGGTTTTGACTTTCTCTTTGTGGACTGTGAGCATGGCGGATTCACGAATAAAGAGGTATCGGCCATGGTATCGCTGTGCCGGGCGCTCGATATGGGGGTTCTGGTGCGCCCGCCCCAGTCGGACCGGCAGAATGTCCAGATCTACGCCGATATGGGCATTGACGGGCTGATTATCCCTATGAGCGAATCGTCAGAGATGATGGAAGAGGTAGCGCAGTATGCCCGCTTTGCTCCGGAAGGTGTCCGTGGAGTAGCCCAGGGACCGATTACGGACTTTAAGACCGCCACCGATATGGGTGAGCTGCTGCGTAAGGTAAACGAAGAGTTCCTAATAATTGCACAGATCGAATCCCGCCTCGGAGTGGAGAATATTGAAGAAATTTTCTCAGTAAAGGGCGTCGACGCCGTATTCTTTGGCATTAACGATCTGTCCGTCAGTTACGGTAAACCCGGCCAGGTGAACGACCCTCTGTTTCGTCAATTGATCGGTCAGGTGCTGGAAGCTGCTAAACGTCACGGCAAGATCTGCGGTCATCACTTCTTCGGATACGATGACCTGCAGTGGGGATTGGAGCAAGGCATCCAGCTGATCTCCTGGCGGTCCGATATCACAGCCATGCAGGCTACTTATAAGGCAGATCTGCAGAATGTGAAAGGAAATCCGTTGTTTATTGAATAAAAACACAAAAACGTCTATGCGGCAGTGATAGGCGTTTTTGTGTGCTTTTAACCATCGGACGCGATATCGAAGGCATTATTACTTGACAGTAACGCTTAAGTAGTAGATAATATTTAAGGAAATACGTCCTAACCCCCAATATACAAATATGAGAGATTAAAATGCGAACAGTTAAATATATGTGGCCGCTAATAGCCTGCTTGATTTTATGTATGACTTTATTATGTGGATGTGCTTTGATTCAAAAAGACTACCAGTCCTATGAAATGTATTCCATGGACACGATTATGTCCTGGAAGGTATGGGATGCTTCGGACAGCAGCATACATGAAGACCTGAAATCCATTATCCTGGAAGCCGAGCAGATGCTGTCCGTTACGAACCAGAACAGCGAAGCTTCGAATATGAACCGGGAAAGCGGCACTCCTTTTGAAGCCAGTGATGCTCTGGCTGGAATCATTAAACGGAGCCTGACCTTTGCCGAAGAGACCGACGGCGCACTGAATGTGGCGTTATATCCCATATTACGGGCATGGGGGTTTACGACCGAGAATTATTCGGTTCCGGGACAAGAGTACCTGCAGGAGCTGCTCCCTTATACAGACTGGACAAGGATCCAGGTGGAAGGAAACCTGGTCACGATGCAGGATGGCATGGCACTGGACTTTGGCGCGGTCGGAAAAGGCTATGTGACCGATGTCTGTGTGGATCTCTTAAAAGAAAAAGGGATTACTTCGGCGCGACTGGATCTGGGGGGCAATATCTACACCCTGGGAACCAAGAAGGATGGCACACTGTGGAATATTGGGGTAAAAATGCCATTTGAAACGAATAACGAGCTGGCCGGGATCCTGAAGATACAGGATACAGCCGTGGTGACCTCCGGAAATTATCAGCGATATTTTGAACAGGACGGCAAGCTTTATCATCACATTTTCGATAGCAAGACCGGTTACCCGGCAGACAATGGTCTGTATTCGGTGACCATCCTCAGTCAGGATGCCTTTGAAGCGGATGCGCTTTCGACCGCTTATTTTGTAATGGGACAAGAGGCAGCGGAAGAGGACTGGCGTCAACGGGGCGGAATTGAGGTGATTTGGATCACATCGGATTATAAGATCTATTACACCGAAGGACTAAAGGATTGCTTTACGGTTACCGAAGGACTGGATTCCGAAATGGTAATCCGTTGATTTTTTGGAAAAGCTGTATGAACGAGCCTTTGTTTACATAGGATATAGAGACATGTATGCAGAGGTTTGTTCGTGTGTTTGTATTAATTTTCTTAGCAGTCGGAATGTATTTTACACTGGTTACAAGAGGCTTTCAAATTTTTCATCTGCCTCTGTGGATGAAGAAGACCCTGGGATCTATTTTTCAAAAAAGAGCGAAGCCCCGACCGGGTGCCATGAGCCGTTGGCAGGCACTGTGCACCTCTCTGGCGGCCACCATTGGTACCGGTAATATCGCCGGCGTGGCCACAGCGATCGTAGCCGGAGGTCCCGGTGCATTGTTCTGGATGTGGGTTTCTGCTTTTGTGGGAATGATGACAGCCTATGCGGAAAAGCTTCTGGGACACGTGTACCGGTATCGTAAGGAAGACGGCAGTTACATGGGCGGCGCAATGGTCACCATTGAACGGGGAATGGGCAGCCGGAAGCTGGGGGTGATATACGCCCTGCTTCTGTTGGTTACTTCTCTGGGAATGGGAAATATGATCCAGGCCAACTCCATTGCCCAGGCAGCAGAAGCCACCTGGGGCATTTCCCCGCTGATTCTGGCACCGGCCCTGGCATTACTGGTGCTGCTGTGTACCCACGGCGGCGGGCAGAAGATTGGTAAGGTGACGGAATTCCTGGTACCTTTTATGTCCCTGCTGTATATGGGCGGCGCGCTGGTGGTTCTGTGGATTTTCCGGGAAAACCTGGGCGGTGCAATTCGCCTGGTTATGGAGGATGCCTTTTCCTTTCGTGCCATGAGCATTGGGATTGCCAGAGGAGTCTTCTCCAATGAAGCGGGACTTGGAAGTGCCGTGATTGCTCATGCCCAGTCGGATGTGGAAGAGCCTGTGGAGCAGGGGATGTGGGGCATTCTCGAAGTGTTCCTGGATACCACGGTAATGTGTACCATTACCGGACTGGTTCTGCTGGTAACGGGAGTCTGCGGAAGCGGCTATGATGGGGCGGTATTAACGATCGAGGCTTTTTCTTCTGTCTTTGGCTCATGGGGAGAATCGGTTATTTCCGTCAGCATTTTCCTGTTTGCCCTTTCCACCCTGATTGCCTGGAGCTTTTTTGGCAGTCAGTGTATGTCTTACATATGGGGGGATAATGGACGCGGTTTGTACATGACTGTTTTTTATGTTTTTATTTTCCTGGGCTGCTTTGGTCATCTGCAGACAGTTTGGCATTTTTCCGATCTTTGTAACAATCTGTTGGCGGTACCGAACATTCTTTGCCTGCTGGTGCTGCGAAAGCAGGTAAGCCGCTTGACAAAAGCGTATTTGAATGATAAACCTAAAAGGAAACATAAGAATCAGCCGGAGGGCTAGAAATGGTAGGTAGAAAAATGGTTCGACATATTGTATCCTGGAATTTCAGAGAAGAAATTCCGGAAGAGAAACGAACGGAGGTCCGTCAGGAATTGTCCCGGCGTTTTCCTGCCTTGGTAGGAAAAATTCCTGGATTGATCAAAGCTGAGGTCGGAATACCGCCCCTTAGCAGCAGCAATTGTGATATGGCACTTTATTGTGAAATAGAAGATGAAAAATCTCTTTATATCTATCAGGAGCATCCGGAGCATCAGGCGGTTGCAGCAGTTGTAAAAGCCCACTTTCACAAACGCCGCTGTGTAGATATGTTATCCTGACGTCTGCTTTAATCGAATTTGAATCTTTTAACGAAACTGAAATAATTTACCAGAGTATTTCTCCTTTTCAAGCGCATACTAGCAATGTAACTTAATTACAAGTTAACAAACGCCGGATTCACCCTATACTAAAAGAATTCGGCTACGATGAAAAGGAGGCGTTATTATGTCTAAAACATCTACTGGAAGAATTGAAGTACCTGAAGCAAAGGAAGCTCTGGATCGCTTCAAAATGGAGGTAGCTGGCGAACTGGGCGTACCTTTAACGAACGGTTATAATGGTAACCTGACTTCTTACCAGAATGGTAGCGTTGGTGGTTATATGGTTAAGAAGATGATCGAAGCTCAGGAAAAGCAGATGGCTGGTAAGTAAGTCATTTGGCAAAGAGAAACAAAACACAAAAGAACAAAACCATGCAGGGGAGTGCCGCGAATGCGGTGCTCCCTTTCGCAGTAGTAGTCCTGTCAATTCAGTTGACGGGGCCTGAAAAAATGTGGTAAAATACTTTTGTCTGTGAAGGAGGTCTAGTATAATGAAATTGCTTACAATAACAGTTCCCTGCTATAATTCAGAAGCTTATGTGGAGAAATGTATCGAAAGCCTGCTGCCCGGCGGTAACCGGGTGGAGATTTTGCTTGTAGATGACGGTTCATCGGATAGAACCGGCGAAATAGCAGACGATTATGCCCGACAGTATCCGGAGATTGTGAAAGCCATTCACCAGCCGAATAAAGGCCATGGCGGAGCCGTTAATACGGGGCTGTTATATGCGACCGGCATTTATTTTAAAGTAGTGGACAGTGATGACTGTGTGACGGAGAGTGCTTATCAGAAGATTCTGGATACGCTGGAGAATTCGATTCGCAGCGGAACCGGCATTGATATGCTGATCAGTAATTTTGTCTATGACAAAGTTGGCGTGAAGCACAAAAAGGTCATGAGTTACCACCGTGCTTTCCCGGAAAATGAAGTGTTCACCTGGGACAAGGTCAAATTCCTGCATAAGGGACAGTATATTCTGATGCATTCCGTCATTTACCTTACCCAGATGCTGAAGGACTGCGGCCTGAAGCTGCCGGAGCACACCTTTTATGTGGATAACCTATTTGTCTATGTACCTCTTCCCTATGTGAAGAATCTTTACTACCTGAATTTGAATTTTTACCGGTACTTTATTGGAAGAGAGGATCAATCGGTCAACGAGAGTAATATGATCAGGCGAATTGACCAGCAGATCCGGGTGACAAAGGAAATGATCGATACCTATGATTTGTTAAGGCTGTCTAATAAAAAACTGCGGAAATACATGATTAATTACCTGGAGATCATTATGACGGTGTCTTCTATTTTTTTGATCCAGTCCGGAACGGAAGAGAACATGCAGAAGAAACGGGATCTTTGGGCGTATTTAAAGAACAAAGACCAGGCGTTGTATCACAGGATCCGGCTGGGAATTCTGGGGATGACGATGAATCTTCCGGGCAAGGGCGGCCGCCGGGTTTCCATCGCCGCTTATAAGGCATCCAAGTATTTTTATGGATTTAATTAAATTTTTCTTGTAAGACCTGTCATGCCATATTATAATAGCTGTAGATTAATCCGACTAATAAAAGGAGAGCAGGGATTCCCTGCCATTGATTAAATGCGTGTAATAGCCGGAAAGGCCAGGAGACTGAATCTGATGACAATTCCTGGCAATAACACCCGCCCTACGACGGACCGGGTAAAAGAAACCTTATTTAATATTCTGCAGCCGGAGCTTCCGGGCTGCCGTTTTCTAGATTTGTTTGCCGGAAGCGGCGCAATTGGAATCGAGGCCCTGAGCCGGGGAGCAGATTCGGCAGTATTTGTAGAGAATAACCGACGGGCTGCTGCCTGTATCAAAGAGAATCTCCGTTTTACCAAACTAGCAGATCAGGCCACACTGGTGGAGAGCGATGTCATAGCTGCCATTGCTCGTCTGGAACGAGCGAATCAGGCTTTTGACATTATTTTTTTAGACCCCCCATATCAGGCCGGCTGGGAGGAAAAAGTACTACGCGCCCTAAAGACCTCATGCCTGGCAGACGAAGGCACCTGGGTTGTTACGGAAGCAGAGCTTCATGAAGATTTTTCATGGGCGGAAGAGATGGGTTATAGCATTACCCGCATCAAGGAATATAAAAATAATAAGCATGTATTTTTTCAGAAGGCACCACTTCATAAAGGGGATAAGGAAGGTAATGCATAACGTAAGAGAGAAGATCGGAATTTATCCGGGCAGCTTTGATCCGGTTACCTTTGGACATTTGGATATCATTGAGCGTTCGTCTAAAATGTTTGATAAGTTAATTGTAGGTGTGCTTTACAATAAATCAAAAAAGGCGTTGTTTTCCGCGGAAGAACGTGTTAAAATGATTCGTAGTGTGACCGGACATCTGTGCAATGTAGAGGTGACCTCTTTTGAGGGTCTTTCGGTGGATTTTGCCAGAGCCCAGGGGGCTCATGTGCTTGTTCGAGGACTTCGGGCCGTAACGGACTTTGAATACGAACTTCAGATGGCACAGACAAATCATGCCATAAGTCCGGACATTGATACGATTTTTTTGACGACGGATCTGAAATATGCGTATCTAAGCTCCAGTATTGTAAAAGAAGTAGCGGCTTTTGACGGTAATATTGATATATTTGTTCCGGCTGATATCGTGCCGCTGGTAAAAGAAAAATTAAAGTCAGGGAGGACCGTTACAAATGACTAGAATCGAACAGTTAATCGGAGAAATTGAGATGTATCTGGACAGCTGCAAGTCCCAGGCATTTTCGAATAGCAAGCGAATTGTAGTAGAAAAAGATGTTATTGACGAGATGCTCGTAGAGCTGCGGATGCGCACACCGGATGAAATCAAAAAGTATCAAAAGATCATCGCCAATAAGGAAGCAATTCTGGCAGACGCACAGTCACATGCGGATGCCATGCTGGAAGACGCGAACCGCCAGACATCTCAGCTGATCGTTGAGCACGAGATTACCCGGCAGGCCCAGCTCCAGGCAGAGCAATTGATTCAGCAGGCCCAGGTACAGGCCCAGAGTATTATTGACAAGGCCGTTATCGATGCGAATAGTATTCGTGAGGGAGCCATCCAATATACCGACGGACAGCTTAGCACATTACAGAATATCATTGCCGGCGCTATGGAGAGCACGCAGAACCGTTATAACTCCTTTATGTCACAGCTTCAGTCCAACTACGATGTGATTGTATCGAACCGAACCCAGCTATCCCCCGGAACAGCTGCCGCCACGGTACAGCCGGAGGCCGTTCAGGAAGAGGAGTACAACATTGATCTCGCATTAGAGCGTGAAGTATAAAAAGCCGACAATAGGAGCACAAAGCCTGTGCTCCTTTTTGACGTTGCAGGATGTTTACATTCTGCTATACAGATAGAGATAGAACAATCCGCCGGAGCAGAGTGCACAGGCCAGTTTCGCAAGGATATAAGAACCGGTTTTTAACCCGCTTCCCGGCAGACAGCCGGCTGTTTGTGCCAGACAGGATAAGCCGCCGAAGCACACCAAAAAAAGCCCAAGAGGTCCTTTGTGCAGAATTGGAAGCACCGATTCTGCCAGCAGACCGGTACCAGTGGTCATTTCACAGATTCCTACCAATAAGGGATGCCAGACCGGATTCTCGAAGGGCAGCTGACACAGGTAAGTGGCGATCATCGAGAAGAACAGTACATAACCGCCGATTTTTACCAAAATAACGCAGCTTTCTATCCATGCTTTTTCAAAGGAGATAACCGTCAGCGGGATAAAGCGTGAATCCGTTTCCGCTTTCTTTACCGGATTACGCTTTAAAAGCAGGCAACCAAACACCAGTGGCGGCAGATAGGCAGCTGCCAGAATCGAAAGTGTTTCTGCGATTCCAAGGCATTGTACCCCCAGATAACCAATTAAAAACATGGGACTTGGCTGATTGCAGAACCAGAGCAGCCTTTGGCCTTCTTCCGGTACGATTTTACCGTCCCGGGTCAGAGATGCGGCCCAGATGGCGCCCATCGGATAACCGCACAGAAAGCCCATAAGAATTACATAAATCCGATGTGAAAAACGTCCTAACAGGTTAGTCTCCAGCATCAGGTGCGAGGCCAGTGCGAAGGGGAGCAGAACCGGGAGCACCCGTTTGTACCAAAGCAGGATACCGGCGGAAGCCCCCTGGATGGACAAGGTGGGAAAACACAATAATAAGACCATGAACAGTATAATGGCAGCAGCTGAAAAAAAGCGATGCATAGAGACTCCTTTTCTCTGTATGACCTTGGGTTGTCTCGTGTACAATATATCCGTAGGAATTTATAAATATGCCTGAAGAAACGACTTCTCAGGCAGAAACGGAGTGTGCAGCATGGAACAATATCTGGAATATTTTTATCAAATCAGTCAAATCCCACATGGATCGGGAAACACAAAGGAAATCAGCGACTTTGTCATGTCGTTTGCGAAAGAACAAAATTTGAAATATCGACAGGATGCAGCGAATAATATAATCATTATAAAAGGAGCATCTGAGGGTTTCCAGGATCATCCAGGAGTGATTCTGCAGGGCCATTTGGATATGGTGGCCGTTAAGGAACCGGAAATTGCCTTTGATTTTACAAAGGATCCGCTCCAGCTGACGACGGAAGGAGACTTCCTTAAGGCGAAAGGTACTAGTCTTGGCGCCGATAATGGGATAGCAGCGGCCATGATGCTGGCCGTGCTGGCAGACGACAGCCTTTGCCATCCCCGTCTGGAGTGTGTTTTTACAACCGATGAAGAAATTGGCATGCTGGGCGCGGACGCAATGGATATGTCCGATCTGGAAAGCCGCTATATGCTGAATCTGGATTCCGATGAAGAAGGACAATTTGTAATCAGCTGTGCGGGAGGAGCCCGCTGCCGGATCCATCTGCCGGTATCCTGGCAGCAGGTGAAGGGTAAACGGCTGCGACTGGAGCTGACGGGACTCACCGGCGGGCATTCCGGGATGGAAATTAACAAGAACCGCGGAAATGGAATTCTGATGATCGGTGAGCTTCTGCGGAAGCTTCAAGCCCGGCAGCCGTTGTGTATAGCAGAACTTCATGGGGGCTTTGCCGATAATGTGATTCCCTCTTCTTGTTGTGTTACGCTGGTCGCAGCACCGGAAGAAGGCTGGGAACCGCTGCTTATGCAGCTGTCGAAGGAAATTCTGTCTGTTTATCAGGAGACCGAGCCGGAGATCTCCCTGCAATGGTACTGGAAGCAGTCTGCCGCAGAAACCGCTTGTGTGGAACCGGAAGTGTCCGGCCGCCTGCTATGGCTGTTAGAAAATATCCCCAATGGTGTACAGGCAATGAGCAGCGAAATTCCTGGTATGGTAGAGACCTCTGCCAATCTGGGGACAATCCGGCTAACGAAGGCAGGCTTTGAACTGGTGACAGCTCCACGGAGTGCGCTGGATGAAGCAAACGAGCAGCTGATCCGAGCGATTACCGGCTTTACAGAGGAAGCCGGAGGCGAGATTCATATTACGGGAGAATATCCCGGATGGCCGGTGGTAAAAGATTCCCTCTTACAGAAGATTGTGACAGAGGCTTACGAAGAATTAACCGGTGAGAAGGCCGTCGTAAAGGCTATCCATGCCGGGCTGGAATGTGGCATCTTCAGCCGGCGGATTCCGGGTCTGGAAATTATTTCCTTTGGCCCGAATTTGTATGATATTCATTCCGCGAAGGAACGGATGAGTCTGTCCTCAGCCGAAAGAACCTGGCAGCTCTTAATCGAAATACTAAAGAGAATTTAATCATTGAATATATAAGGGGAGCAGTATATGGAGATTCAAAAATGGAAGGAAATTATAATTCCTTATGACCTTGCAGTCCGGGAACTGGAATTAAAATTCAACCATATTATCCAGGAAAGCAGGGATGCAGGCCGGTATTCCTATATCGAGCAGGTACATGGCCGGGTGAAGGCTCTGTCCAGTATTCTGGATAAAGCGAAGAGAAAAGGCATTGAGATTGACCAAGTTACCGAAGAGATTTGTGATATAGCGGGAATCCGTCTGATTTGCCAGTTTGTAGAGGATATCCGTAAGGTCGTTCAGATAATCCGAGACCGCAGCGACCTGGAAGTGGTAGAGGAGCGGGACTATGTCACGGACAGTAAGGCCAGCGGTTACCGGAGCTATCACATGATCGTACTCTATGAGGTAATTACTTTCTACGGGCGGAAAAAGGTCTATGTGGAAATCCAGATCCGTACCCTGGCGATGAATTTCTGGTCCACCATTGAGCACAGCCTGCAGTATAAATACAGCGGCAACCTGCCGGATTATATCAAGGAGCGCCTGCTGACTTCTGCCAAAGCCGTACTGGAACTGGATGCGGAAATGTCCATGATCCGGGAAGAAATCCTGATGGCACAGGATTTCTTCTTTGGCAAAGCACGCATCGTAACGGAAATTAAAAACAACATTCAAAATCTTTACAAATTTGAGAATCGGGATGCGATCCTGAATATCCAAAATGAATTTTTTGAACTTTACCGAATGGGAACCATGGAGGAGCTGGAAGATTTTAACCGACAGCTGGATCTGATCGCAGCAAGGCATGGTGTACAGAGTCTGAAGTAGCCGGCATGACTTATGGCCATCCGGCCAATACAAGGAGTTCTATGAATCTGCCAACTGTTTATTTGGAACGAATGGAGAAGCTTCTGGGGGAGGAGTTTCCTGCTTATCTGGCTTCCTTTATAGAAGAACGTACTTACGGGCTGCGGGTCAACACTTATAAAATCAGCCCGGAGACACTGCGCTCCCTGCTGGAGGCGTCCATGAAGCCGATCCCCTTCCTTCCGGAGGGGTTCACCTATTCGGAGGAGCTTCGCCCGGCCAGACATCCCTTCTATTATGCCGGCTTGTATTACCTGCAGGAATCCAGCGCCATGACACCGGCCAGTGTTCTCCCTGTCGTGGAAGGAGACCGGGTCCTGGACCTGTGTGCGGCTCCCGGCGGAAAAGCAACCCAGTTAGGTGCCAGGCTTCAGGGGAGCGGCGTACTGTACGCCAACGACATCAGCGTCAGCCGCGCCGGTGCCATGCTGAAAAACCTGGAGCTGGCAGGAATCCCAAATCTGTATGTGACGGCAGAGACACCGGAGAAGCTGGCAGTGTACTTCCCTGAATGGTTTGATAAGATTCTGGTGGATGCTCCCTGCTCCGGCGAAGGCATGTTCCGGAAGGAGCCTTCTATGGTACGGGACTGGGAGTCTAAGGGGCCGGAGTATTACGCGCCTGTGCAAAAGGAAATTCTGCGGGAGGCTGTGACGATGCTAAAACCTGGTGGGATGCTGCTGTATTCTACCTGTACCTTTTCGGAAGAAGAGGATGAAGAAGCGGTTCGTTATCTGTTAGCGGAATATCCGGAGCTGCATTTAAAGGAAATCCCTTTGCGGCCGGGATTCTCGAAAGGTTTTTTATCCGGTACAATCCGCCTGTGGCCCCATAAGCTGCAAGGAGAAGGCCACTTTTTGGCGTTGCTGCAAAAGGAGGGGGAAGTTTCAGAGAAGCCTGCCCTTTCTCCTAAACCGGACCGGCTGCCTTCTTATTTGAAGCAGACGGATTTCCCGGCTTTTCAGCAGTTATTGAACAAACCGCAGCCACCAGGAGAGTGGTTCCTGCAAAAGGACCGGCTCTATCGGCTGCCCGCCTGTGCCGACCGCAAGGCCGGACTTCGTTACCTGCGGACCGGTTTACTATATGGAACCTTTAAAAATGGACGTTTCACGCCCTCGCAGCCCCTGGCAATGGCCTTGCAGGCTGCCGCCTTTGAGAACCGGGTGCATTTTCCCGCGGCGGATCCCCGTGTGATCCGCTATTTAAAAGGCGAGACCATTACTTGCGAGGGGGCTTCGGTTCACGGAGGAGAGGGTTGGGCGCTGGTCTGCGTGGGGGACTATTCCCTTGGCTGGGCCAAGCGGAAGGGTACCAGCCTGAAGAATAAATACTATGCGGGATGGAGATGGCAATGAAGATACAATGGGATAAGATACAGGCCGTGATTTTTGATCTGGACGGCACACTGGTGGATTCCATGTGGATGTGGGAGCAAATTGATATTGAATATCTGGGACGGTATGGAATTTCTTTGCCGGACCGGCTGCCAAAGGATATTGAGGGAATGAGTTTCTCAGAGACCGCCCTGTATTTTAAGGAAACTTTCTGCCTTCCGGATTCGCCGGATGCGATCAAAGCCGAATGGAACCAGATGGCCTATGAGAAGTATCTGCGGGAAATCACCTTAAAGCCCTCAGCAAGGCAGTTCTTAGAGGTGATGAAGCACCGGCGCATACCGATGGGAATTGCCACCAGTAACTCCAGAGAACTGGCGACAGCTGCGCTGCAGGGTCTGCAGATCACCGGCTTTTTCCAGAATGTGACCACGGCCTGTGAGGTGGCCGCCGGTAAGCCTTCCCCTGAGATATACCAGAGGGTGGCGGAAGTTCTGCAAGTGCCCGCCGAAAAGTGCCTGGCCTTCGAAGATGTTCCAGCCGGAATTCTGGCAGGAAAAGGAGCAGGAATGGCCGTCGTGGCGGTTCATGACGAATTCTCTTTGCATATGGAAAACGAAAAGCGGCTAATGGCCGATGGGTATATTTACGATTACAGTGAAATCTTAACGGAATGGAGGTAGCGCGGAATGAGCAAGCAAATTACACTTACATGGCGGGGGCATTCCTGCTTCAAGGTGCAGGATGAAAACTTCTCGCTGCTGTTGGATCCCTATTTGGATGGTAAGGTTCCGGGGCTTAGTAAACTTCGGGATACAGCCCACCTGGTTCTTTGCAGCCATAGTCATGATGACCATGGGTATCGGGAGGCAATTGAACTGGTGGATACCGATGCGCCAAATCCATTTGCCATTACAACGGTAGAATGCCCTCACGATGATGCCGGCGGAAGCAAACGTGGGATGAATCAAATTCATATTTTCGATAATGGTACCCTTCGGATCGCCCACTTTGGCGACATTGGCTGCCCGCTGGACGAGGAGCAGAGAAGCCGGATCGGACAGCTGGACGCCGCCATGATCCCGGTAGGAGGCTTTTATACAATGGAACCGGCCGGTATTCAGGAATTGCTGGAGCAGCTGAACCCCAGAGTAGTTATTCCGATGCATTACCGTACGGAGGAATTTGGTTTCCCGGTGATCCGTCTGCCGGAGGATTTTCTGCGGCTCCGGGATGATGTGGTGCAATACGATACGAACATTTTGACAATTACGAAGAATATGCCGAAGCAGACTGCCGTATTGCGGTATCTGGGCTAAAAAGAAAAAGGACAGAAAATCATGAAAAAAACCGTTCTAAAGGGAAGTTACGGATATATTGAGGCCCGTCAGAAGAGCCTGCTGATTAAGGCATTTTTATGCGCGCTTGCCGCCGGAGTCGTGGCTATAATCGGCTTATTGATTTATAAGAACAAGCTTAATATACTCATGATCCCGGCCATGTGTCTGGTAATTCCTTTTGCGAATTACCTGGTTTCCTATCTGGCCATTGCCAAATACAAGAGAGGTACGAAAGAACAGTATGCCATTTTAAAGCCTTACGAAGAGCAGGGGATGCTGATCTCGGATCTGGCGATGGTAAATGACAAGGGGATCCGGATGTATGCGGAATTTGCAGTGGTGTATAAGAATGGCATTGTCACTTATGCTTCGAATAAGAAGTGGAAGGCGAATGACATGGAGATTCATATTAATGATGTGCTGAAACGCAGGAGCGTTCCTATGCGCCTGAAGGTTTATCACGACTGGAATGAATTCATAGAGCGGATCGACGGCCTGGAAATCCCGGAGGATGATGATTCGCTGAAACGGGTACAAATGGGAAAAGAAACGTTTTTGGCAAATTGTCTGTAAGTCCTTTGGAGGAGTATACATGAAGCAGGTTACCGTAAACAGCAAGGAAGCCGGGCAGCGGCTGGACAAGTTCCTGGCAAAATATCTGGAGAAGGCCGGTAAAGGCTTTCTGTATAAGATGCTGCGTAAGAAGAACATTACCCTGAACGGCAGAAAGGCCGACGGCTCGGAGAAGCTGGCCTGCGGAGATGAAATCAAGCTATTCCTCTCCGATGAAACACTGGCGAAATTTACTCCGGAAGAAAAGGACTTTCTTGTTACACACCGGCTGCTGGACATCTTATATGAAGATGCCGATGTGGTAATCGTGAATAAGCCGGCTGGGATGCTGTCCCAGAAAGCAAAAGCAGATGACGTCTCGCTCTGTGAGTATTTGATTTCCTATCTGCTGGAATCCGGCAGCCTGACGCAGGCAGACTTAAGGACCTTTCGCCCCGGTGTCTGCAACCGGCTGGACCGTAATACCAGCGGCATTGTAGCGGCCGGTAAGTCCTTACAAGGCCTGCAGACCCTTTCAGAGCTTTTTAGAACACGTACCGTTAGCAAATACTATCTTTGCATGGCCGCCGGGACGGTACGGGAAAAGGCGGCCTGTAAGGGGTATCTGGTGAAGGATACCACAACCAACACGGCCACCTTTTCTGCCAGACCGACCGAGGAGAGCGAGCCAATTGAAACAGAATATGAACCGGTCGCTTCCGGCAATGGATTTACCCTGCTGAAGGTAAAACTAATTACCGGACGTACTCATCAGATCCGGGCGCATCTGGCTGCTTTGGGGCATCCGGTACTGGGAGATTCCAAATATGGAGATTCTGCCGTGAATCAAGCCTTCCGCCTGCAATACCCGCTGCGCCACCAGCTTCTGCATTCATGGCAGCTGGTTCTGCCGGAGGAAGTTCCGCTGCTATCTCAGCTGAATGGACGCTGCTTTACGGCGCCCCTCCCAAAGAATTTCACGAAATGCCTGGAGCTTCTTCATATGGAATACTGACCGTTCACGGATTTTCCGCCACCTGCCGGATCAGGTATAAAAGGAGGATAATATGGGAACCTGGGGAACCAGAGGCCTTCGGGGCTCCACCCTGGAGGATTTAATTAACCTGTCGATTGAAAAATACCGGGATAACCGGCTGGCCCTGATCCAGAAGGTGCCTACCCCGATAAAACCGATTAATATTGATAATGCCACCCGCCACATTACGTTAGCATATTTTGATCAGAAAAGCACTGTGGATTATATCGGCGTGGTACAAGGCATTCCCATCTGCTTTGACGCAAAGGAATGTGCCGTAAATACCTTTCCGCTGCAGAATATCCATGGACATCAGATCCGCTTTATGCAGGATTTTGAAGAACAGAATGGCATTGCCTTTATCTTACTGCACTATACACATTTGGATGAAATTTATTACCTTCCCTTCCGGGACGTCCTTCGCTTCTGGGAACGCGCAGAGCAAGGTGGTCGGAAGAGTTTTCTTTATGAAGAGGTTGACCAAAGTTATCGGCTTAGAACAAAGAATGGTCTGCCGGTACCATTTTTAGAACAGCTGCAAAAGGATTTGTCAGAAAGAGATTGACAAAATCATTTTTCCTTTGTATAATTTATTGTGCTAACACATTAGCACAATAAAGTGACGGAGATAACATATGGTACAATTATTACATACCCCCGAAGGGGTAAAGGATTATTATAACGGCGAGTGCGCGGATAAAACAGCCCTGTGCCGCCGGATTATGTCTACTTTTTCTCTCTATGGATATCAGGAAGTGCAGACGCCGACCTTTGAATATTTTGATATTTTTAATGCAGAGCGAGGGAGCGTGGCTTCACGGGAAATGTATAAGCTGTTTGAAAGGGACGGAGAAACACTGGTTCTTCGTCCTGATTTCACGCCGGCGATAGCCCGGTGCGCCGCGAAATACTATTTAAATGAGTCCCTTCCCATCCGCCTGTGTTACCAGGGCAATACCTTTATTAATAACGTCAGTCTCCAGGGCCGTTTAAAGGAATCCACCCAGGCAGGAGTGGAGTTAATCGGCGACGATTCCGCAGCTGCCGACGCAGAAATGCTGGCCCTGGTGGTGGACTGCCTGAAGAGCGCCGGCCTTACGGAGTTTCAGGTCGAGATTGGGCAGGTAGGCTTCTTTAACGGGCTGTTAGAAGAGTGCGGGATCAGTGCGGAAGCCGCCGAAGAATTACGCACATTGATTGAAAATAAGAATTACTTTGGCGTTGAAGAGACGTTGCAGGCGATGAATCTTCCAAAGGAGATTTCCGATGCCTTTTTGACCATGCCGCAGCTGTTTGGCTCGGCGGAGCAGGTATTTGCACAGGCCAAGAGTCTGACTCGTAATACCACGGCATTGGCGGCAGTGGATCGACTGGAGCAGCTTTATGAAATCCTGCGTCTTTATGGTATGGAGAAATACATTTCGATTGATCTGGGGATGCTCAGCAATTACCAGTATTATACCGGAATTATTTTTAAGGCCTATACGTATGGCACTGGAGATGATGTGGTGACCGGCGGCCGCTATAACCATTTGATGATCCAATTCGGCAAGGACGCGCCGGCCGTGGGATTTGGAATCGCGGTGGATACCCTGATGTCTGCCATGCAGCGGCAGAAAATCACCCGGGAGGTTCCGGCGGCAGCCCGTATGATTCTGTACCGGCCGGATCAGCTGGCGGCTGCCATCCGCTTGAGTACTGCCCTTCGCGGACAGGAAATCACGGTTCATATGATTGAAGAGCAGGAGTCCGGACTGGAAAGCTATATCCGCTATGCAGAGGAAAACCATATTGGACAGATCCTGCGGCCGGAACCTGAAAATGCACCCCGGGTTCTGTGGATCCATCCGGAAGGAAACGGGGAAGAAGGAGGTGCGGGATGAGATATATTACCTTTGCGCTGGCAAAAGGACGGCTGGCGAAAAAAGCCATGCAGATGCTAAAGGAAATTGGCATTACCTGTGAGGAAATGGAAGATGAATCCACCCGTAAGCTGATCTTTGTAAACGAAGAGCTGAAATTGAAATTCTTTCTGGCAAAGGCTTCGGATGTTCCCACTTATGTGGAATACGGCGCGGCCGATATCGGCATCGCCGGACGGGACACCATTCTGGAAGAAGGCCGTAAGCTGTATGAAGTGCTGGATCTTGGAATCGGACGCTGCCGGATGTGTGTCGCCGGTCCTGCAGAAGCAGCCGAGCTGTTAAAGCATCATCAGCTGATCCGGGTGGCCACGAAATATCCGGCCATTGCCAAGGATTATTTTTATAACCGCAAGCATCAGACGGTGGAAATTATTAAGCTGAACGGTTCTGTGGAGCTGGCACCGATTGTGGGTCTGTCCGAAGTGATTGTAGATATTGTAGAGACCGGATCCACTTTAAAGGAAAATGGCCTCCAGGTCCTGGAGGAAATCTGTGATCTGTCGGCTAAAGTGGTCGTAAATCAGGTAAGCATGAAAATGGAATATGAGCGTATTACGAAAATCATTAACGATTTGAAAGGAATCCTGTCATGAAAACCGTTTGTCTAACAGAAGAGACCCGGAAAGAAATCTTAACCAATCTGCTGAAGCGGAGTACCACCAGCTACGGCACGTATATGGTTGCGGTAAATGCCATTCTGGAACAAGTAAAGCTTCAAGGGGATGAGGCTTTATTCGCCTATACGGAACAATTTGACAAGGTTACGCTGACATCGGCTACCATCCGGGTTACTCCGGAAGAGATGCAGGCGGCTTATGAACAGACGGATGCACGCTTTTTAGAAATCATCCGCCGCGCCGCCGCCAATATCCGGGAGTATCATGTGAAGCAGGTACGGAACAGCTGGATCGACACGCAGCCGAATGGAGTGATTCTGGGACAGAAGATTTCTCCCCTGGACAGCGTCGGCGTCTATGTGCCTGGCGGTAAGGCTGCTTATCCTTCGTCGGTGCTGATGAATGTGATTCCCGCGCAGGTGGCGGGAGTTCCCCGGATCGCCATGACGACGCCTCCCGGTAAAGACGGCAAGGTAAATCCCCATGTCTTAGTAGCGGCCAAAGAAGGCGGCGTTACCGAGATCTATAAGGCAGGAGGCGCCCAGGCAATTGCTGCGCTGGCGTTTGGAACCGCTTCAATCCCTAAGGTAGATAAAATTACCGGCCCCGGTAATATTTATGTAGCACTAGCCAAGCGTGCCGTATTCGGACACGTTGGCCTGGATTCCATTGCCGGCCCCAGCGAGATTTTGATCCTGGCGGACGAGACGGCCAATCCGCGTTATGTGGCCGCCGACCTTCTGTCCCAGGCAGAACACGATGAGCTAGCTTCGGCAATTCTGGTTACCACTTCCCCCGAACTGGCAGAACAGGTTTCGGCGGAGGTCGATAAGCTGGCGGCCCGGTTAAGCCGGAAGGAAATTATTCAGAAATCGCTGGATCAGTATGGTTATATTTTATTGGCGGATACAATGGCTGATGCGGTGGAAACCGTGAACGAAATCGCCTCAGAGCATCTGGAAATCATGACCAGGGACCCTTTTACAGTAATGACCAAAATCCGCAATGCCGGTGCGATTTTCATCGGAGAATACAGTTCCGAACCACTGGGAGATTATTTTGCAGGACCGAACCATGTCCTTCCGACGAATGGAACGGCGAAGTTCTTTTCTCCCCTGGGTGTCGATGATTTTGTAAAGAAGTCCAGCCTGATTTCTTATTCTAGGGAGGCTCTGGAAGCCGTATCTCAGGATATTATGGAATTTGCCGCTATAGAACAGTTGACAGCACATGCAAATTCTATTAAAGTTAGATTAGAATAAGAGGAACCGAGGGGGATTCTGTAATGAAGGAAATCTATAAAAATGAAATTCTGCTGACGCAGGAGTTAAACGACGAATACGCGAAAGCTTCTTACCGCAAATACCGTTGGAAATACCGGATTGGCCTGGGAATTTTTGCGACTCTGGATATTGCCGCCGGAATCGGTGTAATGTTTGTATACGGGCAATATTTGATTGGTGCATTATTCCTGCTTCTCGGAGTAGGCGTAGGCATCCTGTCTCTGCAAGGTTATGTGGGCGGCAGCCAGAAGGCCTATAATAACCTGAAAGCCCTTTATAAGGGAACCCCTCGTTTGTTTGCCAACTTCTATGAGGACCATTTTGAAAGGAACACCAGCCAGAATACCATTTCCGTAGAATATGAGCAGGTTACGGATATTTTGGAAACGCCGAATCTGTATGGCATTATGGTGGGCAGGCAGGGAGCGATCCAGCAGGGGATCATTCTGTGCAAAACCGGTTTTAAGACGGGAGATGCCCAGACGTTTCTTGCATTTATGCAGAAGAAATGTCCGAATATGAAGTCTTGATAGAAAGTGAAAGGAGTCCTATTATGCGTACAGCCAGCATTACCAGAAATACAAAGGAGACACAGATCACTCTGTCGTTGAATCTGGATGGAACCGGCCGGTTTCAGGGTGCTACAGGGATTGGCTTTTTGGATCACATGTTAAACAGCTTTGCCCGACACGGGCTTTTTGACCTGGAAATCCAGGTGACAGGTGATTTACAGGTGGATACCCATCATACGGTAGAGGATATCGGTATTGTGCTGGGGCAGGCGATTTTGGAGGCTGCCGGTGACAAGAAAGGAATGATCCGTTATGGAACGGTGATTCTCCCGATGGATGACACCTTGATGCTGGTATCTTTGGACCTTTCCGGACGTCCTTATCTTGTCTGGCAGGCAGTACTGGAAGCAGAGCGGGTGGGCGAACTGGAAACCGAGACCGTCCGGGAGTTCTTCTATGCCCTTTCCTACAGTGCGGCTATGAATTTGCATATCAACACATTGGAGGGCCGGAATACCCATCACATCATTGAAGCAATGTTTAAAGCATTTGCCAAGGCCCTGGATGCCGCTACCACGCCGGATCCTCGGATTGCAGATGTCCTATCAACAAAAGGGAGGTTATAGGATGAAGCTTTACCCTGCAATTGATATTAAAAACGGGCAATGCGTACGCCTGACTCAGGGACTGTTTAACAACATGAATGTTTACTCCGATTCTCCTGCCGATATGGCTTCTCTGTGGGTGGAAAAAGGAGCCTCTTTCCTGCATCTCGTAGACCTGGATGGGGCTCTTCGGGGAGAATCCGTCAATGCTGCCGCAATTCGGTCCATTACGGAACGAGTGAAAGTCCCGGTGCAGTTAGGCGGCGGAATCCGCAGTCTTCAAAATATTGAAACACTTCTGAACCTGGGAGTTTACCGGGTAATCATCGGTACAAAGGCGGTGGAGACGCCCCCTTTTGTAGAGGAAGCCATCCGTGAATTTGGCAGGGATCCTATTGTGGTAGGAGTGGATTCCAAAAATGGTATGGTCGCTACCAGCGGCTGGGAGACGGTTACTACCGTAGAAGCTACGGAAATGTGCCGCAGAATGGCTGCAATGGGCGTAAAGACGATTGTCTATACCGATATTTCCAAAGATGGAATGATGCAGGGTCCTAATGTGCCCATGACAAAGAAGCTTTCTGATGATACCGGGCTGGATATTATTGCCTCCGGTGGTGTTTCCTGCCTGAATGACCTGGCCGCCATACAGAATGCCGGGATCCATGGAGCCATTATCGGCAAAGCTCTGTATGAGAAGAAAATTGATCTGGCAGAAGCCATCATCCGCTTTGAGAAATGCAAAGACGAGCCGTAATGAGGCGGATAGAAGCATTAAAAGAAACGCGAAAGGAATCGATATAAGAGTGAAAATCAAGACCATCATCCTGTCGGGGGATATCGATCGGAAGGATTATCTGGATGCCCAGGCAGTGATTGCCATCGACGGTTCTGTCGGCGATGCAGAGCATGATGCCAATATTGACAAATTAATTCATCTGACCAGAGCCGTGCCGGTGCCCTTTTTTGCAAAAGGGAATATCCGGACACTGGAGGATGTGAAGAAATTCTTATATGCCGGTGTTAAGAAAGTGATTCTGCCGCCGGAGCAAAAAGAGCTGCGGGAAGCTGCGGCTGCCCGTTTCGGAAGTGATAAGCTTATGGAGAGCGAAGAGGAAATCTGTGAGCAGCATCCGGCTCTGCGGTTTTCAGATTTAAAAACGGACGTCAATGGATTGATTCCTACTGTAGTGCAGGACTATAAGACCGGTAATGTTTTAATGGTCGCATATATGAACGCGGAATCCTTCGGGAAGACACTGGAAACAGGCCGTATGACCTATTACAGCCGCAGCCGTCAGGAGCTTTGGGAGAAGGGAGCTTCCTCCGGTCATTATCAGTACATGAAATCTCTGACTGCCGATTGCGATCGGGATACCCTTCTGGCAAAGGTTGCCCAGCTGGGGGCTGCCTGTCATACCGGCAGTGAATCCTGTTTTTTTGATCCGGTCATTACGGATGAATACGAAGCAGCCAACCCCTACACAGTATTGGAAAAGGTCTATGAGGTTATTTTGGACCGTAAGAAGAACCCGAAGGAGGGCTCCTATACCAATTATCTATTTGATAAGGGCATTGATAAAATTCTAAAAAAGGTTGGCGAAGAGGCAACCGAAATTGTAATCGCTGCTAAGAATCCTAACCCGGAAGAGATTAAATACGAAATCTCAGATTTTCTGTATCATGTAATGGTACTGATGGCAGAAAAGCAGGTGACCTGGGAGGACATTATGACAGAACTTTCCAACCGTTAGTGTACTGGCACATTTATACTTGACCTAATTGCACAGAATATTATGAACAACTATGTCCCAAACCAGAACTTACGCCTGCTTCTGGTTTGGGCACTTGTTCTTTTAGGAAATTATCTTGTTAAAGGAAACAATTATAAAGTGAAGGATTGGATATAATAATGAGGAAATTAGCCTTGCCGGATGAAGTGTTGTTATCGATTGATAAATCTGCCCGTTATATTGGCGGGGAGATGAATAGTGTTATGAAGTCTAAGGATGCGGTGAATGTTCGCTTTGCTATGTGTTTTCCGGATGTTTATGAGATTGGTATGTCTCATTTAGGGATTCAGATTTTGTATCATATGCTGAATATTAGGGAAGACGTCTGGTGCGAGCGGGTCTATTCTCCCTGGACGGATTTGGACGCGGTGATGCGGGAAAAGGGGATTTCTTTGTTTGCGCTGGAGTCTCAGGATCCTGTAAGAGAGTTTGACTTTTTGGGGATTACTCTGCAGTATGAGATGTGTTATACCAATGTTTTGCAGATTTTGGATCTGAGCGGAATTCCGTTAATGGCTGTGGAGAGAAGTGAGAAGGATCCTATTGTAATTGGGGGAGGACCTTGTACGTATAATCCGGAGCCTTTGGCAGATTTCTTTGATTTGTTTTATATAGGAGAGGGCGAGACTTCTTATTATGCCTTGTTGGATCTGTATAAGGAGAATCGGGCTGCTGGTGGACGCCGGGAGGATTTTCTGCGTAAGGCGGCTGGGGTCCCTGGTATTTATGTGCCTTCGTTGTATGAGGCGAGTTATCATCAGAATGGAACTTTGGCTGATTTTAAGCCACTGTGTGCGGAGACTCCTGCCAGAATATGTAAGCAGGTACAGGTGGATGAGGCGCGGCTTTTTTATCCGGATGCTCCGGTGGTTCCCTTTTTGAAGGTGACGCAGGATCGGGTGGTGTTGGAAATCCAGCGCGGATGTATTCGAGGGTGCCGTTTCTGTCAGGCGGGTATGGTTTATCGGCCTCTGCGGGAACGGAACCTGGATTATTTGAAGGGATTAGCTTCTAAGATGCTGGACAATACTGGTTATGAGGAGATTTCTTTGAGCTCGTTAAGTTCCAGTGACTATCGCCAGCTGTATCCGCTGATTACCCATTTGATTGAGGACTGCGGGCAGAAGCGGGTGAATATTTCCCTTCCGTCGCTCCGCATTGATGCGTTTTCATTGGATGTGATGCGTAAAGTGCAGGATGTTAAAAAAAGTAGTTTAACCTTTGCGCCGGAGGCAGGGACCCAGCGTCTGAGGGATGTGATTAATAAGGGGCTGACGGAGGAACAGATTTTGGAGGGAGCGGCCCAGGCTTTTCATGGCGGTTGGAATAAGGTGAAGCTATATTTTATGATGGGTCTGCCTACGGAGACAGAGGAAGACCGGATGGGAATTGCCCATCTTAGTGAAGCCATTGCGAAACGTTATTATGAGGAGGTTCCGAAGGAGAAGCGGAATGGCAAGGTGCAAATTACTGCCAGTGCCTCTTTCTTTGTTCCAAAGCCTTTTACTCCTTTTCAGTGGGCTGGAATGTATACCAAAGAAGAATATCTGCGCCGGGCGCACCAGGTAAACGATGAATTCCGGACACAGCTGAACCGCAAATCTATGCATTTTCAGTATCATGAGGCGGATGTGACGGTATTGGAGGGTGTATTGGCGCGGGGAGACCGAAGGGTTGGCGCGGTAATCCAGGAGGCTTACCGGCTTGGCTGCCTGTATGATTCCTGGTCGGATTATTTTGATAATGTGAAATGGATGCAGGCATTTGCAAATACGGGGATATCCCCGGAATTTTATACCTTGCGGGAACGGGAGGAGAATGAGCTTTTCCCTTGGGATTTCATCGATATTGGCGTTACCAGGAAGTTCCTTCGCAGAGAGTGGGAGAGGGCAATGGCCGCAGAGGTGACGCCGAATTGCAGAGAAGCCTGCAGCGGATGCGGCGCCGCCGTTTTCCAGGGAGGTATCTGCCATGAAAATTAGAATTCGTTTTGCGAAGACCGGCCATATGCGCTATGTGGGTCACTTGGATCTGATGCGGTATTTTCAAAAGGCATTACGCCGCGCAGAGATTGATGTGCAGTATTCTCAGGGCTTTAGTCCCCACCAGATTATGTCTTTTGCATCGCCTCTGGGTATTGGACTTACTTCCGAGGGCGAATATATGGATATTGAGGTGAATTCTGTGATGTCATCGCAGAAAATGACGGACTGTATTAATCAGGCAATGACCGAAGGCGTTCAGGTATTGAGCTGCCGCAGACTGGCGGCAGAAGGTAAAACCAATGCCATGGCGTTAATTGCCGCCGCCGATTATGAAGTCCGGTTCCGGCGTGGATATGCACCGTTTGAAACGGAAGAGCAGATGACTGAACAGTGGAGAGCTTTTATCGGTCAGCCGCATATCTGTATTTTAAAAAAGACAAAGAAGAGTGAAACCGAAATGGACATCCGTCCGTTGATTTTGGAAGACCAGGTGGAGTCCTCTGTCTTCCGGCTGAAGCTGGCCGCCGGCAGCAGCCAGAATCTAAAGCCGGAGACCGTTATGGAGGCCTTCGCACAATTCTGCAGTCATGCGCTTTCTCCTTATGCGCTGGATATTCACCGTCTGGATATGTATGCCCGGATGGAGAACGGATTTTGCGCCTTAGAGACACTGGGGGAGGAGATCTATGAGTAAGCTGATTATTACCCGGCTGAAAGAACAGATTTTAACGGCCCTCTGGGATGGAACTCACATTATTGCGCTGCAGTTTGACCCGGATTCCAGTCAGCCCCAGGTGGGCGATATTTACCTTGGCCGAGTGCAAAACTATGTGAAAAATATTCAGGCAGCTTTTATTGAAATCCAGCCGGATTTGATCGGCTATTATTCCATCCCGGAGGGCGAAAAGCCGCCGGTGCCGGGCGATGAGATTTTGGTGCAGCTGACCCGCGAGGCCGTAAAGACAAAGGCCGCAGTGGTATCTTCTAAGCTGTCACTCCCCGGGAAGTATGTGATTCTCGCAAAAAATCCCGGGCATGTTGCTGTCTCCGGGAAAATTCATCGGCAGGAACGCCGTGACGCGTTAAAAAGCCTGCTTCAGCCGCTGTGCGAAGAGTGGGGGTATATCCTGCGCACGAACAGTGAAGAGGCGGATGATACGGAAATTTTGGCGGAAGCCAGAAAGCTTAGTGGGATTTACCGGGATATTGTAAGCCATGCACAGCATCGTACCTGTTATTCCAAGCTGTATTCCGGTGACGCAGCTTATCTAACCGCCATTCGTGATACAAAAGCGGCGGATCTGACGGATATTTTAACCGACCAGCCGGATTTATATGAAACCATCCGTGAATTTCTATGCCGTATTCAGCCGGAGGACAGTGGAAAACTATCGTTATATCAGGATAAGCTGCTGCCGCTCCATAAGCTTTTCAGCCTGGAAACGGTGATCGAGCGCGCGCTAAATAAGAGGGTATGGCTGAAGTCCGGCGGTTATCTTGTAATTGAAGCAACCGAAGCTCTGACCGTAATTGATGTGAATACCGGAAAATACGACGGGAAAAAAAATATGCAGGACACATTTTTTAAGATCAACCGGGAAGCCGCGAAGGAAATCGCGGCCCAGCTGCGGCTGCGGAATCTTTCCGGAATTATTGTAGTCGATTTTATCGATATGGCGGAAGAGACAAAAACCTCCCAGCTTCTGGAAGAATTGGAGGGGTATTTTAAGAAAGACCCAATTAAGACCGTTCTGGTTGACAGAACAAAATTAAATCTGGTGGAAATAACACGGAAAAAAGTGCGGAAACCAGTTTATGAACAGGTGAAGTAATAATAAAGTAGTGAGGTGAAAACTTGAATTCTGCTAAAGTAATTTTAATAACCGGAACTTCTTCCGGTTTAGGATATTATACGGCACGGGCCTTAGCACACAAACAGCATATTATCTATGGGACCTCTCGAAGCAGCACGCCGGGCGGACGCCTGGTTTTCTCCAATGGGACGAGCTGCCGGATGCTGACTCTGGATGTAACAGATCCGGAATCCTGCCGAAAAGCAGTGAAAACGGTCATCGACCGGGAAGGCCGGATCGACGTTTTGATCAACAACGCCGGTTTGGGAATTGCCGGGGCAGTTGAAATGACAGGCGAATCAGAAATGCAGCGCATATTTCAAACTAATTTTTTTGGAACAATCCGCATGTGCCGTCTTGTAATTCCCCATATGAGAAAGCAGGGAAGCGGGAAATTGATCCATATCAGCAGCGTCGCGGCTGTAATTCCGCTTCCGTTCCAGTCATTCTATAGCGCCGGCAAAGCGGCATTAGAGTCGTTTTCGCAGGCACTGGATATAGAATTGAAGCCATATGGTATCCGCTCCGTCTGTATCGAATTCGGCGATATGAAAACCGGGTTCACGAAAAACCGGCTGCATACCTCTTTGTCGGCTAAGGATGAAGCCGGAGAGCGTGTCTACACCGATGCCTGCCGGCGGTCATTGAAACGAATGGAGAAGGATGAGCAGGACGGGGCTCCTCCTGTGAAGGAAGCACGTCTGGTTGCGCGCATTTCGGATCAGCAGCGGGTAAAAACGGTGCATGTGTGTGGCTTTTTCTATCGCTGTATTGTACTGATGCGGCGAATTTTACCATATCGGATCACAAATTGGTTGATTGCAAAACTGTATTCATAATCTTTACCCTCCTTTGACAATATCGTACATTATCAAAGGAGGGTGCAAATGTCCTATTTTCTGAAGCAGTATGTATCTTAACCAAATACGCGTTTTAGATAGGCATAGCCCTGACGAGTTGCTTCCGCACTGTTCGGTAAGGGCTTGCATTCAATACTAACCCACTTGTCATATCCGCTTTCTTTTAGGACAGTGGCTGCCTCATGAAAATTAAAGTGCCGGTCATCTGGGAGTGCTCTGTTTTCATCGGATACGTGAAACAGAACTAATTTACTCAATGACCTTCGGATAGCAGCGGGGATATCCGGATCTTCACTTAGCATATGGTAGGTATCTCCGTTGTAAACCAGCCAGTCGGAATGAAATTTTTCCAAAAAGCGCATGGTTCTGTCTGTACTGCAGAACACATCGCCATCACGTCGGTTAATTTGCTCCATCACCATGGGAGTCCGGATGCCTTCCGCATATTCCAGCACGCGGCTGACGCTGTCGGTCAGGATATCTTCATACCCGTCGAATCCCAGCCGGGATGCAAGAGCAGCGCATTCCTCGTAGCTTTTTCCACGCAACGGAAATGGAATATCCGGGCTGAGATCACGATCTATCGCACAAACACTAAATTTCATATCTTCTCCTTTCGGACATCCCGGCTCTCTTTTCTTTTTCTTCCGCTATTATCCGACAAAGGTTAGGGGATTATTTCCGGCGCGCGAGCCCCCTTCCAAGCGATTAATCTGCTCCTTTTCTTCCACGGTCAAACTAAAATCAAATATATCACTGTTCTCTCGAATCCGTTCCTGCCTGGCGGACTTAGGGATAGGAATCTGCTGTTTCTCCACATGCCAGCGTAAAATCACCTGGCTGGGTGTTTTTCCATATTTCTCTGCCATCTGACAAAGCATTGGGTTGGTAAGATAGGCTCCCCGGTTTAATGGACGATAGCCGATTACTTGTATACCCTTTTGACGGCAATATTCCGTAAGCTCTTTTTGCGGATAGGATGGATGGCATTCGAATTGGTTGATAACCGGGTACCTGCCGAATTCTGCTTGAATTTTATCCAGCTGGCCGGATAGAAAATTCGAAACGCCAATGCTTTTCAGCACTCCCTTTTGCTGTAGGCACAGTAACTTCTCATATGCTTTCAATCGCCTGGATTCGTCAGTGCCGGGCCAATGTAGAAGATAAGCATCTAAATAGTCGGTTCCCAGGTCCTTCAGTGTTTTTGACAATGCGGCTTCAACATTATCATAATCCGTGAGCCATAGTTTGGACAAAAGAAATAACTCTTGACGGGGAATATCGCTTGCTGCGACGGCCTGCCCCACCTCGGCCTCATTTTGGTAACAGGATGCGGAATCAATATAGCGATATCCGTATTTCACGGCCCAGCGGACGGCAGAGACCATTTCCTGACCAAAACAGTTGAAACAGCCGTAGCCCAAACGGGGAATAGAATTCCCGTCCGTCATCTGCCAATATTTTACTTCTTCCATATTCATTCCTCCTCAGACCGGATCAGATGTCCAGATATTGTTTTGTGGCTTCGAGGGCAAGTCTTGCATATGCCTCATATCCAAGCGGATTCATACGAACAGGATTTGGAACCTCAATTCCTCTTATGACATGAGGGATTTTGTTCAGAATGGATCGAATATCGACACTGCCTTCCCCAGGAAAGAGCCGTTCGTTAAGCCCTGTGTGGATCAGCTCATTAGAATCCGCTGGAATTTCCTTCGGACAATCGCATAGATGAGCATAACGGAACCATTCTTTTGGCAGTCCCTCCAAATCTTCCGGATCATTGCCGGAACGGTAAAAATGGAGGGTATCCAGCAAAATACCGGCGTTAGAGCAGTTGGTATGGCGCACCAGACTGGCTGCCGCCTTCAGATCCTTCACAGCGGACCAGGTGACAAATTCCAGATTCACATTTTGCTTATACGAAGCTGCCAGTTCACACAAGCGGGCAAAGGCATCTTCATAAAAGCTGGAATCCTCACTCCAAATATTGGTCAAAATTTCCCGTATGCCAAGCTCGGCGGCAGTCTCCAGATCCTGTTCATAATCACGGATGTCTACACCATCAAAAATTCTGGCATTTTCTGTATCATGAAGGCAGATTCCTTCTTCTTTCGCCGCTTGTCTGGTTGCAAGAAAGAGCGCACGGTTCCCGGACAGATCAAAGGGCATCTGTCCGGTTTTAGAAGCATCCACAGATGCGTTTTGCCTCTTCATTCTTGTAGGAATGCTCCGTAGGCTGACACAGTTATAGCCTGCCCGAGCGGCAATACGGATCATTTCGGGTGGAGGACAGGCCGCGTTGGTTAAATGTACCAATGAATATTGTGGTCTCAAGTTATGTCGCCTCCTGTCCGCTATAAAGATTCAGCACAATGGATTTTTCCGCACTTTCCGGCGCGGTATCAATTAGACTCTTGACACCCTGCATATTAAGAGCCGTCCTCAGCATGTCCCGATCCAGTAATCGTATAATCTCCACAAAAGACTTCCGGGAAGCATTGGATTGATTATATAGCATTTCATGCATGGAACGAATCAAACCGGCCCGCTCCGGTGGATAGCCGCCGCCGAAGGGAGCAGAGAATGCCTGGTTCAGAATCAGCCGAATCTGTTCTTTGCCGGCCAGTCCCCAGCCTCGGTTCATCGGCAGGCTGATACAATTTCCGGCGTTAACCTGCATAAAAAGCCATGCTTCCAGTGGATCGTAGATCAGTCCGCAGAAAACATTTGGAAAAGCCAGAGCTCCGTTGAGAAAGCCTTGACCGGTTCCACAGCCTCCAATGACAAAATCCACAGCTTTTACATTTAAAAGAATGCCGGCCATCATTGAGGTGTGGAGGAAGGTAAGTGTTTCTTCACCTTCCTCGTCCCGCATCCCCACATGATAGCATTCATGCTGAGAGAATTCTGAAAGGACCTCCCAGACCTCTCTGGCATGATGTTTGGTAGAACCTTCTACCAATAACGCAATTTTCATGTTACACTCCTTTATTAAATCAAACCATTCCAAACGTAGCGGGGATTGGAAGGATCAGGGCGCAGATAATCGCAATAGCAAAAATAACAAAGGCGCAGATCATCTGGCTGGTAGTGTAAGTTTTTAATCCGCCGCTTACTTTCATGCCGGACAGGTTTGTCGTGACCCAGAATGCACTGTCATTCAGATGGCCGGGCCCCATACCGCCGCTGAGACAGGCAACCGCCAAAAAGAAAGGATGGATACTGATGCCCGCGGCAAAGCTGGACATTATCTGCATGCTGGTAATACCGGCCACCGTTCCGGAGCCCTGCGCCACTTTGAAGATAAACGCGATTCCAAAACCAACCAGCATTAACACGATACCGCCGGAGGTTCCGCTGATACCAAAGCTCTCCACAATGGCATTGCCAATGTCGGTAGCCTGGATTACCGCACCAAACGCGCCGCCGGCAGCAGTTACCATCGCCGCAATTCCGCTTCCCTTTAACGCCAGGTTACCGGCTTCATCCAGACCTTTTTTTCCGAGGCTCTTGTAAGAGATTGCATAAGCAGCCAGAGTTCCCAAAAGCATCGCCGTCAGCCGGTTGCCCAATACGGAAACAAAGACTGGCACGTCATCCGTAATGGCTTTGCCGATCGTACCGATCAGGATGCAGATAATGGGAACCAGAATGGGAAGCAGGGAAGCAGCAAAACTGGGGCAGCCCTCCTTTTTCTCATCTTTAAAGTCAACAACGGCGGTAGGATCCAAATCCGAAGCTTTAAAGAAACCTTTGTCCATAATTTTGGTGTAAATGGGAATAACAATAAGGACATTCACCAGGCCGATGATCAAACCTCCGATCAACATCATGCCCAGATCAAAACCAAAGATACCCGGTGCGGCCAGAGGATTGGGTGTCGGTGGGACGAGCACGTGCGCCGTACAGCCGCCGATGGCAATAACTCCTACCACATAGGCAATGCTTTTATTGATTTTTTTTGAAATTGAAACTCCTATCGGAATCAAAATAATGAAGGTAATATCAAAAAATACGGGAATCGATAAAATAAAAGCAGTCAGAGCAATTGCATAAAGGGCTTTTTTTTCGGGGAAAATGCGTACCAGAGTTTCGGCGATTACGTTAGCGCCTCCGGATTGGCTTAGCATTTCACCGATGATGACACCAAAAATGATGGAAATACCCATGCTGCTCATGGTATTTCCAAAGCCGCTTCCTATGGTGCTGATCGTATCCAGCCAACCCAGGCCGCTCGAAACCCCCATATACAAGCTGGCAATTACCAGAGAGATGGTTGCATTCAGGTGAAGTACCATAATTGTCACCAGAATGATAGCAATAGCAATAACTAGATTTACAATTAATAATGTTGTATTCATCCTTCTCCTCCTCGTTTCATTTCAATTACAATGAATATTCCTCTTGAGATACTGTAATAATTATGCCAGGGATATTCTCCATCAGGCTGGCTAAGTGGTTCATGTGTGGTTCCTGCACATAAAGCATATTCCTGGTAGACCGTCCGGGGATCGTCGGCCGAAAGCTTTTGAACTTTTCCGGTGCCACAGATCTGCAGATGGATTTCTTCAAAAGACTGCTCATGCTTTTGATGGATTGCGGAAGGAATACCAGCCTCTGCCAGGCAAAAATTCATGCCAACGTTCCCTACGGCGGCACGGGGCGATTTATAGTAAGGAATTCCTCGGTTTCGCTCCAGCCCGGAATATTCCCATAAGGATTTCCAACTGTGTACAAGCCGGCTAAAGGTATCCGGATCGTCCGGGCAGCACTGCTCAAAGTTTTTTACAATCAGAGCCTTCGTCATCTTCCGAATGGTGACCTCCCGCACAATTGTGCTATGCCGAAAGGGGAGCGGAGACCCTATAATCTCTAAGGGACTTTCCGACATATTTAGAAGGATCGATCGGCTTCCCACCGGATAGGTGTCCTCGTTTTCGATATAATCCACTTGATAAAAAGGCTCGGCAAAATCTAAAGAACGAATCAAATTAGGCCCCCCTCTCGGTTTCTTCCAGATATTCCCGCGTTCTCTGCAGAGCTTCTCTGGCATACGCTTCATACCCTAGCAGATCCCAGCGGGAACGGTTGGGAATTTCAATGCCGCGGACGGCATTTGGCATACATGCTGCGATGCTGCGGATATCGATTCCCCCTTCGCCCGGATACAGGCGGCCTTCTCTGGCTGTCTGTGCCAGTGCCTCCGGATCCTTTGGAATTTCGGGCGGTGCATCACATAAGTGTATGCAATATAACCATTCCTTGGGGATCTGCTCCAGTTCGGAGAGCGCTATCTGCGAACGATGAAAATGAAGTGTATCCACCAATATACTGGTATTCGGCCGGTTGACAGCCTCCAGGAGGGCTCTTGATTCTCTTAGGTCTCTTACGGAAGACCATGTAACGAACTCCAAATCAATGGTCTGTCCGTAGGAAGCCGCCAGATCGCATAAGGCACCAAACCGGTCGGTGTAGTAACTTTTGTCGGATGACCAGATATTGGAAAGAACGTGCCGGACTCCCAGCTTAGCGGCCGCTTCCAAAAAGGGTTCATAAGACTCCAGCTTCATGCCGTCGTGAATTCTGGCATTTTCAATAGAATCAATTGTAATTCCGGTTTCCTCCATTGCTTCTTTGGTTTCACGTAACAATTGGTGATCTCCGGCAAGATCATATGTCCGCTCACCCTTTAGTCCCATGGGAATGGTTCTAGCACCAATGCAATGATAACCGGTTTTGGAAGCAATCCGCAGCATTTGTGCCGGAGAGCAGCATCCTGTTGTAAGATAGATAAGTGAATATTTACTTCCCACGTTCCTCCTCCTCACTATGGTCATATTTTCGACGTCGAATGGAAGTTCTGACCTGTAATGATATTATAACAATAATTATATTTTTTAAAATAAGCAATCTTGGGGAGTAAGTGCAAGTATTCTGCTATGCTATAGACGATTTCATTACGTAAATACGTCATTTGAGATGATTTTTTAAAATTTTTCTGCTTTTAGCTTTAATTTTTCTGCAATATTGCTTATAATACGGATACAACAGTAAAAAGGAGTCAGCCGGTATGATTTTTTTGCCCTTTGAAAAAATGCACGAAGAAATTTTTGAGGAACCCTTTCAGCCACAGATTCTTAAAATTGTACATTCATTTAATCGGCCGACCTGGATTTTGAACTCTCATTCCCATCCAGATCAGACTGAGATCCTATATGTCGCTGGGGGAAAAGGGATTTATACGGTCAGCAATATTCCATATCATGCGAAAACCGGGGATATTATCGTTTTCAACAGTAATGTGGTACATTCGATGGAATCGGATTATCAAGACCCGCTGGATGTGTGGAGCTGCAGCCTTCGTGGATTTCAGCTTAAAAATATGCAGCCCAACGACTTACTTCCTGTCGGAATGCTCCCTGTTCTTCCTACTAATACGAGAGGACAGATCTTTCAGGATTTCTACATGGAGATTTTTCAGCAGCGGAATGAGCAGAATCCAGGATATTACTCCGTCTGCACCTATTTGGCGGTCCTGTTAATCCTTTTGACAAGACAGTTAATTGAGGAACAGATGTGCCGGCACACAAAAGAAAAGGATTCCTTTGCTGCGGAAGTAATTCGCTATTTGGATGAGCATTATCGGGAACCTATCACGATGGAAACTTTATCGCAGATTTTTCATATGAGCCCCAGCCATATCAGCCACGAGGTGACCAGCGCCTTTGAGAAGTCGCCGATTAATTATTTGATTGACCGGCGGATTCGGGAGGCGCAGTGGGAACTGGTCTCGACCAAGTACACATTAAAGGAAATCGCGGAACATGTGGGCTATGAAAATACCAATCATTTCTGTAATCTTTTTGCCCGCAGAACCGGGATGAAACCGGCAGAATTTCGTACGATTTATACAAAATAGTCCTTGATCTTCGTCCGGTTTCGGTTCATGAAAAAAAATGTAGCCGGCTTTCCGATTTTATGATAAGCTGATTATTGTGTAAATTATACGGAGGTTTAAGGAATGTCAATCGAGAGAGTAAGAGAGTATCTGAAAAACTGGAATCTGGACACTCGGATTCAGGAATTTGTTGTTTCAAGTGCTACGGTGGAACTGGCGGCACAGGCGTTGAATTGTGAGCCTCAGCGGATCGCGAAGACCTTATCCTTCCAGGTGGACGGAAAAGGCATACTGATTCTGGCAGCCGGTGACGCCAAGATCGATAACCAGAAATATAAAGCCCGCTTTGGTACGAAGGCAAAAATGCTAACACCGGAACAGGTGAATGAATGGATCGGACATGAAATCGGAGGTGTCTGTCCCTTTGATGTGAAAGAAGGAGTGTGTATTTATCTGGATGAATCCTTAAAACGCTTCGAAACAGTGTTCCCGGCGGCTGGCAGCGGCAGCAGCGCGGTAGAGCTTACGATACCGGAATTGGAAATGTGCTCCGGTTACCGAGAATGGATTAATGTCTGCAAACTGGCTTAAACGGGCCGAAATTTTAAAATATCATAAGAAAGGATAAAATCCTTGACGGCAAAACAAATTAGTGTTAATATATTCTAGTGCTTTTATGCACAGATGCCGCACAACGAGGTTGGCAAGCTCCGTATCCGCGGACACCGTAATTGGCGAGTAACGAAATAGGAGGTGCTCATATGTACGCAATTATTGCAACTGGTGGTAAGCAGTATAAGGTATCCGAAGGTGATGTAATCCGTGTTGAAAAACTGGATGCAGCCGAAGGCTCTGCCTACGAATTCGATCAGGTTCTTGCCGTTAACGACGGTGAACTGACAGTAGGAAATCCTACGGTAGCCGGTGCAACCGTGAAGGCAACCGTTCTTCGCGAGGGCAAAGGCAAAAAGGTGATCGTTTATAAGTATAAGAGAAAAAGCGGTTACCATAAGAAGAACGGCCACAGACAGCTGTTCACAGAGTTAAAGATTGATTCGATTGCAAAATAATCATCAGGTGTTTTATACATGAGTACAAGGAGGTGTAATCAATGGCTCATAAAAAAGGTGTCGGCTCTACTAAGAACGGAAGAGATTCCGAATCGAAACGATTAGGTGCGAAAAGAGCAGACGGTCAGTTTGTACTGGCTGGTAATATTCTCTACAGACAGCGTGGAACAAAGATCCATCCCGGCGTAAATGTAGGACGCGGCAGCGATGATACATTATATGCACTGGTTGACGGTGTTGTTCGATTTGAGAGAAAAGGCAGAGACAAGAAACAGGTATCTGTTCATCCCAAGACAGTTGTTAGTGAATAGTATGCAAAAAAGCCGACGTATTCTACGCCGGCTTTTTTCTCTCGTTATTTGAGGACGCTATTACATGGCATGAGCAAAGAAAGGGAATCATATGTTTGCAGATCGTGCGAAAATTTTTATAAAATCCGGTAAGGGCGGTGACGGCCATGTCAGCTTCCGGCGGGAGCTGTATGTGCCGGACGGCGGCCCTGACGGCGGAGACGGCGGCAAGGGCGGCGATATTATTTTTCAGGTGGACAAGGGCCTGAATACACTGACAGACTTTCGTCATATCCGTAAATACGTCGCTAACGACGGAGAGACCGGTGGAAAGCGCCGTTGTCACGGTGCCAATGGTGCCAGCTTACTTGTAAAGGTTCCCGAAGGAACGGTTATTAAGGATGCGGAAAGCGGCAAAGTGATTGCGGACATGTCCGGTGACAATACCCAGGAAATCATTCTGAAGGGCGGACGGGGCGGTCAGGGAAATATGCATTATGCTACCTCTACCATGCAGGCTCCCAAATATGCGCAGCCTGGCAAGCCCGGACAGGAATTAGACGTTATCCTCGAGCTGAAGGTGATTGCAGACGTGGGACTGTTAGGCTTTCCCAATGTAGGCAAATCCACCCTACTGTCCAGAGTGACGAACGCCACTCCCAAAATTGCCAACTATCATTTCACAACAATCCACCCAAATTTGGGCGTGGTGGATCTGGGAATGGGAGAGAGCTTTGTTATTGCAGATATTCCAGGGCTGATTGAAGGCGCTGCCGAAGGCGTTGGACTGGGACATAACTTCCTGCGGCATATTGAACGGACGAAAATGCTGATTCATATCGTGGACGTGGCCGGCACAGAAGGGCGTGACCCGTTAGAAGATGTGGAAGCCATCAATAAGGAGCTGGGGGGCTACAGTTCCGATTTAATGAAGCTGCCCCAGGTAATTGCAGCGAATAAGACCGATGCCATCTATGTAGAGGATGGTGAAGAGGATCCCGTAGAGCGCCTGCGCCAAGCGTTTGAGCCGGAGGGGATCCGGGTATTTCCAATCTCTGCCGTAAGCGGAGAGGGGTTAAAGGAATTGATGTATTATGTCAATGAACAGTTGAAGACCCTGGATTCCAAACCCATTGTATTTGAACGGGAATTTGAGTTCGGTGATGAGACACCGGATCTGCCTTATGAGGTTTCCCGGGCAGATGACGGCGCCTATGTGGTAGAGGGTGCTCTGATTGATAAAATGCTGGGTTACACCAATCTTGAATCCGAGAAGGGATTTGCCTTCTTCCAGCGGTTCCTGAAGGAACGTGGGATTCTGGCGCGCCTGAAGGCAAAAGGCATTCAGGAAGGCGACACCGTCCGCATGTATGGCTTAGAATTTGACTATTACGAGTAAAAAATACGGAAAGTATTTTTTATTCGTGCGGATTGATCCGCCGATCAATCCGATACCCCTTAAGTACGGATAGTACTTTTACTCGTGCGGCTTGATCCTTTGATCAAGCCGATACCCCTTACGTACTTTTACCATAGGAGAATATCATTATGACAAGTAAACAAAGAAGTTACCTGATCAAATTAGCTTCCTCTATAGATCCGGTTCTTCAGATCGGAAAAGCCGGCATAACGCCTGAGGTTACTAAAGCAGTGGATGAAGCGCTGGAAGCCAGAGAATTAATTAAGCTGCATCTGCTAAAAAACTGCTTTGAAGATATTCGGCAGGTGGCGGATACACTGGCGGAGCGTACACGCTCCCAGGTTGTGCAGGTAATTGGTAAAAAGCTTGTATTGTACCGGGAAACCAAAACTCCCGGCAAGAATAAGATCCTCTTGCCACAGACGAAATCCAAAGAGTGAGCGCAATGGAAAGAAAACGACGGATTGGAATATTAGGCGGTACCTTTGATCCGATCCATGAGGCGCATCTGAAGCTTGGCAGACAAGCCAGGGACGCCTTTCAGCTGGATCAGGTAATCTTTATGCCTACAGGGAATTCTTATAAGAAGGAGACCAGGTATTCGGTATCGGATGCTTACCACCGGGGCGAGATGGTCAAGCTGGCAATTGCGGACGAAGCGTATTTTGGCTATTCGGATCAGGAGATCCGCAGACAGGGCCCAACTTATACAGCGGATACACTGCGGGAGTTCAGCTGTGAACATGCCAATGCCGATGTGTACTTTATCCTGGGTGCCGATTCACTCCAGGACATCGAAAGCTGGTATTTACCGGAAGTTATCTTTTCCCATGCAGCCATTATTGTAGCGAACCGGAACCATCAGGTACCGGAGGAGAAACTGCAGGTGGAGATCCGGCATTTGCAGGAACGTTTTGGCGCCAGGATTTATTTGCTGAATTTTGAAAGTATGGACATTTCCTCCAGCAAAATCCGCAGACATCTGGAACAGGGTGGGATGGCAGCTGCCAGTGTACCGGCTGCTGTTAAGGGATACATTTACGATCACGACCTTTACCGGGAAGATGAGGTGGAGCCGGATGAGTGAGGAGGAAATTTGCGGGAAACTGCAGCTGGTCTTAAAGCCAGGCCGCTATCGGCACACACTGCGCGTGGCGGAAACCGCTGTTCTATTAGCCAGGCATTACCATATTTCAGAAGAAAAAGCCCGTCTGGCCGGTCTGCTGCATGATTGCGGCAAGGAAGCCGGCGCCACTCTGACCCATGCGGCAATCGGCGCACAGCTGGCACAATCAGAATATCAGGTACAGGATCCGGAAATTCTGTCGGCCATTGCCTGCCATACGACCGGCAAGCCTGCCATGAGCATACTGGAGAAAATCCTTTTTGTGGCTGACTATATTGAGCCGGGCCGTGAACGGGCACCCCACCTGGATTATTTGCGAAAAGAAGCCTATCAAAGTTTAGACCATACAATTCTGTGTATTTTATCCGATACACTTTTATATCTAAAGGAAGTAGGAGTAACGATTGACGAAAACTCCATTGATACGTATAATTATTATCATGAAAAATGTAATAACCAAGAAGGAAGGAGCAGATAATGGACGAATCAAAGAAAATGATTGAGGTAGCCTATGAGGCACTGACCGAGAAGAAGGCTGCTGATATAAGGGTAATTAATATTATAGATGTATCTACAATTGCCGACTATTTCATTATAACGAACGGTGAGAACTCCAATCATGTACAGACATTGGTCGAAAATGTACAGGAGAAAATGTATAAGGCAGGCTATGCCTGCAAGTCTGTAGAAGGCTTCAGGGCTGCGAACTGGGTACTGTTGGATTACGGTGATGTCGTCGTGAATGTCTTTTCCAAGGAAGACCGTAGATTCTATGATCTGGAGAGAATTTGGAGAGACGGTAAGATCGTTGAGGATTTGCAGGAATTGAACGGAATATAAAGTTCGGAGAACTTTTCCATACAATAAAAGAGGAGAACAGTCATGGCAAATTGTGCCGGAGCCGTTCTCCTTTTCGATTACTTAATTACTTATGTATTGTACGGGTATTAGTGAATATTCATCCGTACCAGACCAATTACTTTCCCCAGGATCTCGCATTGCTCCACGAGAATCGGATCCATGGTGTCATTCTCCGGCTGCAGCCGGTATTGGTTATTCTCCTTATAGAAACGCTTTACTGTAGCAGAATCCTCTACCAAGGCAACTACGACCTCACCATTTCTGGCCGTGGCAGCTTTCTCGCAGATGACGGAATCCCCATCCAGAATTCCCATATTAATCATGCTTTCTCCCTTGACTTTAAGGATAAACATTTCATTATTAGGAACCAGTTCTACCGGCATAGGGAAGTAATCTTCAATATTCTCTACTGCCAGAATCGGTGTACCGGCGGATACTCTGCCCAGAATGGGAATGTTCACCATTTCCCGGCGGTTAAAGCCAAAATCCTCTTCCATAATCTCAATTGCACGAGGCTTCGTAGGATCGCGCCGGATAAAACCATTCTTCTCCAGTGTCTCCAGATGTGCATGAACGGAAGAAGTAGACTTCAAATGAACCGCTTCGCAGATCTCACGAACCGCCGGCGGATACCCCTTCTTCAATATTTCCTGTTTAATAAACTCAAGAATTTCTCTTTGCTTTGCCGTTATCTTACCGTCTCTCATTCTATTATCCTCCTAAATTACTATGGTGTCTCCGTTCTTTCTCTGATATTATAGCATAACTAATTGCAAAATGCAAACGAATGTTCACAAAAATTTGTTCGATTTTTTTCCATGTTCTGCTTGACAAACGGATGTTCGCCCGAGTTTGCCACTTAGCTAATTATTCAAAATAAAATATTTCCTTTTTTTGCAAGGTTTCCCTTGCTTTTTTTGTGTCTTTATGGTATAATTGCTATGTAGGCGCATGGGCGCATTTAGACC
>Ga0153924_1000065_pt1 | contig 77918 bp, 65 predicted proteins | sample TSNJ008MetaG_FD_104709 | JGI IMG/M metagenome (GOLD analysis project Ga0153924, IMG submission 104709) | Attine ant fungus gardens microbial communities from New Jersey, USA - TSNJ008 MetaG | ecosystem: Host-associated > Fungi > Mycelium > Unclassified | place: USA: New Jersey, Wharton State... | reverse complement strand
ATAACACCAGCGGGCATACCGGGGTGTACAAAATGAAAAATGGCCGATACCGTACCGGCATCGGCTTTAAGGGCAAGCGGTATAGTCTAGGCACTTACGATACTTTTGCCGAGGCGGTTAAGGCGCGGGAATACGCCGAGGACGTATTGCACAAAGCATTTATTAAGGAATATAATCAATGGGCAGCAAAGAAAATACCGGAATATAAACACTTGCTTACTGCCATAACCTGTCATTGAATCGACAGCGCTGACGCATATTGTGTTTGCTGTTGAGTTTTTATATAGGTATTACTTGGTTCCAAAGATACGGTCGCCGGCATCGCCCAGTCCGGGACAGATGTAGCAGTTCTCATTCAGCTCCCGGTCCAGATGGCCAATATAGATCTGGATGTCCGGGTGGGCCTCCTGCAGTCTTTTAACTCCCTCCGGAGCAGCGATAACACACATAAATTTAATGGCTTTTCCTCCATGTGCCTTAGTGAAGTCCACGGCAGCAACGGCAGAACCGCCGGTAGCCAGCATGGGATCCAGCAGGAGAACGGTTCTTTCGCCGATGGATTCCGGAAGCTTACAGTAGTACTCGTGAGGTTCGTGGGTTTCGTGATCCCGGTAGAGTCCGATGTGCCCAACCTTTGCGGAGGGGGTCAGATTCAGAATGCCGTCCACCATACCAAGTCCTGCCCGCAGGATCGGCACCACTGCCAGCTTGCGCCCGCTGATTACAGGTGACTGGCAGACCTCCAGAGGTGTGGTTACTTCAATATTTTCCAGGGGAATATCCCGCAGCGCTTCATATGCCATCAATGTGGCAATCTCTTCAATTAGCTGTCGAAATTGATTGGTTCCTGTATGAATATCCCGCAACATCGTAATTTTGTGCTGGATCAGGGGGTGGTTCAAGACAATCAGATTTTCATTCATGAAGATACCTCACATTCTTTTGTGTTCTCAATTTTTATTAGTGTACCATTCTTTGTGTCAGATTACAAGAAAATGAATCAGAATGTGGCACTTTCCTAATGAAATAGTAAAAGGGGCTGCTCTCTGGCAGTCCCTTCGAATCATACAATTATTCTGTTTCTGTATGCTGCGGACGCTCTAAGGGCTCACCGCGTTCACCTGCGCCGAATTCCGGGGGAATATCTGTCCAGACATTACTGCTACCTGGCAGATCAATTTCCGGGATATCGCCGTCACCGTAAGGATATTCCTCCGGCTTCTGCTTGTCTGTGTTCATTAGCCGCACCAACCTTTCTGTGGTTTTAAGGAATATTTTGTGCAGTCCTGGAAATTTTATACATGATTTGCCGCTATTTTTCCAGCCATACAATCCTATCGGCAGGCAGCCATTTTAGAAGCAGGCGGTGAAGCTCCTGAGGTTCGATCGGTTTGGAAATAAAATCCTCAAAGCCATTGGCTAAAAACATAGCTTGTACCCCTTGTACCGCATTGGCAGTCAGGGCAATAATGGGAGTCTGAGCAGCCGGTCCCTTCATATTCCGGATCTTTTGCGTGGTCTCAACACCATCCATTTCCGGCATCATATGATCCATGAAGATCAGGTCATATTCCTGTGCGGCTAACAGATCAAGGGCCTGAAAACCGCTGATACACGGGGTGGGATTAATTTGATATTCTTCCAGCATGGAGGCAGCGACCAGAAGATTAATTTCGATATCGTCGACCAGCAGGATACGAGCCTTTGGCGCGGCAAAGGGCAGAGCGTCTTCTTGTGCGGTCGGAAGATCTTCAGCATCTCCGATCTCTAACGGCAGCCGTACGGTAAAGCAGGTGCCTTTTCCGTATTCGCTCTCTGCCTGAATATCGCCCTTCATCATTTCGCACAGACGACGGGTGATGGCCAGTCCAAGGCCCGTTCCCGTAACCTTCTTGTTCCGCACCTTATCCAGCTGCTCAAAGGTCTTAAACAGGCGTGGAAGGTCCTCTTGCCGGATGCCGATACCGGTATCGGTACAGGTAAGGATCAGCTGATTGTCCCGATAATCCGCGCTAAACTGCACCATGCCTTTATTTGTATACTTCAATGCATTGTTCAAAAGATTGGTTATAATCTGCCCAATTCTTTTCTCATCGCCGATAATGGCTTGCGGAAGCGATTCTGAAAAATGACAGACCAACTGAATGTCTTTCTGGGAAAACATGATATCAAATAAATCTCGTAGCTGTGTAAGCAGACTGGGGAGATGGAAGAGTTCGAGGATCAGCTCCAGCTTACCGGCTTCAATTTTGGAGAAGTCCAGGATGTCATTGATCAGGGTCAGCAGGATCCGGGAGGAATTCTGGATGTTATCCAACAGCTCTGCCTGTCTGGACTCCAGGGAGGTTTTCCTTAGCATTTCGGAGAGGCCGATAATGGCATTCATCGGGGTACGGATTTCATGGGAAATCGTTGCAAGAAAGTCGGATTTGGCATTGTTGGCGGCCTCTGCCTGCTCCATTGCCCGCACAATTTCCGTAATTTCATGGAGGACGATCAAGGCTCCCTGGAAACAGCCTCTCTCGTCATTGACCGGTGTGATGTAGATGGTGAAATGACCCGGCTCTTCCTTCCGGTTCATGGAGAACCGGGAGTCCATGGCCAGGCTATCGAAGGATTTCAGAGCCTGGGAGAAGCCTTTGGATAGCTCCTCCAGCCATTCTGGCGGAGTATAGGAAGCGGCCATTTCAAAGAAAGATCCCCCTTCTATCTGATGGAAAGAATTCAGATTCGCTCTGGTCAGAAGGGACTGGGTACAAAAGACCGGCATGCCAAGGGGATCCAGCATCAGAATCATGTCCGGACACTGCGCCAGCAGCAGGTTCATTTGACGCTCTTTGCGATTTTTCTCAGCAAAAATAATTGCGTTCAGGTTTTCCTGCGCAATCATATTTTGCTTCTGGCGCTCTAGCGTTGTATTGGCAATCCGCAGTTGGCGCTGCAGTCTTTTATTTTCACGGGTCAGGCGCTGATTTTCCTCTTCCAGTGCCTTGTAGTCAGGAGTACTCACCAAAATACCTCATTTTAAAATGCACAGATGACTAACGTATTATTATGGAAGCGGTTATGCAGTCCGCCGTGTTCGCTTTGTACCGGGCAGATTTCCCCGCCGGAATAACAGATCAGATACTGACACCGGTCCTCCAGCTTACCGCGCATTGCTTCCAGTTCCGCCATGGGATCTGCGCCGAGAGCCAGATTCCGCCCCAGACAGGAGAAGATGAGCAGTGTCTTAAAGGGAGGGCCTGCCAGAAGGCAGTCGATGGCAGCCTCTGATGTGTCCAGTACTTCCTGGCGGTCCATTGCACAGATGGACAGCGTGGCACCCACAGGCATAACACCGCCGCAGGCTCCGCTTCCATCCGGCAGAATGGCGAACATCGCCCGGGCAACCGGTTGAGTACCATCGCTTTTGCCAATGAGGAAGGGCACGGAATTCACGCCTTCAGAGATTTTGCCATCCTTGGCCAGGCCGACTGTCTCTAGATAAGCGGCCAGCGGCTGGTGGTTAACTTCTTTTAAGATGTTTCCGTCTGCAGCCGTAATGATGGCATTTTGGCGGAGAATATTTTTCTCGGAGACAGTGGCCATGGAAAAGGCGGGAGAAGGATTGCCGCCTACCAATAAAAAGGCAATTCGCTGATTGGAGGAGCTTCCGTTACAGATAACCCTGCATTCACTGTAATCCTGGGTGTGGTCGACGGTAATGGTGCCGAAGTTCGGAACGCCGCCAGAGGCCTGGTCCAGTGCCTCCACATATTGATCTCCGGCGTAGTTCAGCAGGAGCGGAGCGAAAGAAAACATTAATCCCGGTTTCTGCCCAAGGGCGGTTGCTGCTTTCTGGTAAGCTTCTTGTACGACTGCTTCCAGATTATCGGTAATGGGTTCTGTCTCTTCCACGGCGAAAGACGTGTCATCGCTGGTCAGTACCAGAAGGCTTAGCAGCAGATGATCGGCCGCCTCTGGTATCGCGGTAGCCAGGGTCGTAGTTCCGACAATCGGAAACGGAAGGCGTTCCGCCAATGCACGTACAACCCCGCTGTCAATAAACTCGGCATAGCAGGATAGGATACCCGCAGAATGTGCCAGCAAATGGTGGTCCATATCCAGTTGGGCGAGGATTTCCTCTACCGCGGCTTCAATATCGTCAATTTCATATGTGAAGGCATGGTAAGATAGAATCATAAAGGTACCTCCTTCTCCTCTGTGTGAGATTTTTATGTGATCCATGCTTTAACAAACATGGCAGCAAAAGCGCAATACAAATGTGTGTAAAAGCTTAATTTGGGTTCCCTTATCATAGCATAAAAAGTAAAAAAAAGCGACTAATTTTCAAGAAAAGTATATCCTCCAGGCTAAGCTGCTTTTAATTTAAAAATTGTTGTTGAAAAACATTTTAATTGCTGTTAAGCTTGATTAAGATAATCAAATCAGAAAGGAATTTTGCTATGGATTTTATCATAGAACAGCTCCCCGTCCAGTCTACTATATACATGAGAAGAACCGGGGCATATGGGAGTGAAAACTATAAGCTAATGGCGGCATTGAAAGAGTGGGCTAATCGAAAAGGATTGTTTGAAGACAGTGTAATTTATGGAATTGCGCACGACAACGAAAATACGCCGCCAGAGAAATGCCGCTATGATGTATGTTTAGTGGCGGCGGCGGATTGTCCGGTGGATGATTCAGTACAACGTGGGGAAATCCCCAGCGGCAAATATGCGGTTTTTACTATTCTCCATACCGCAGAGGCAGTACAAGAGTTTTGGGCTTCAATCATTCAGGTGCTGCAGAATGAAAGCTTACAGTTCGATACGACAAGACCCATTCTGGAGCGTTATAAGCACGGACTGGTTGAAGATGGAAAGTGTGAGTTTTGTATACCTTTGACAGACGGATATACCGTTTAAATTTTGCAAAACCCAGCAAGAAGTCCCCCACAAAAAGTACTTCCTTGTTTGCTTGTTCCTTAATGCTATTATAATCTAAATATAGATTATAATTAAGGTAGTTAAGGAAGGGCAAGACCTTAACAAGAACATAAACGGAGGGTATGAAATGACAGATAGCGAAAAGTTAGACCACCTCTTAACCGAGATGGTAGCGGTAAAAAAGGAAGTCTGCGATACCAGATCCGAGATAGTAGCGGTGAAAAAAGAAGTTCGCGATACCCGGCTAACCTTGGAAAATGAGACAAATAAAAACATCAAAACTATAGCAGAGGGGCATTACGATCTCACGCGAAAACTGGATGATGCACTGAAGGTAGAAAGCGAAAAGGAAATGCTGCTAATTCGGGTGAATGTCCTAGAAAACGAAGTAAGAAAGTTAAAGGAACGGATCGAAGATATAGCATAAGGATGAACAGGAGGGGGCGGGCTTGCCACCGCTCCCCCTGCAAAATAAGAATAACACAGCTCGGATAAAATTTCAACCTGTCCCGGAGAGATCCGGGCTTTTTTGATTTAAGAGGAGGACGGATAAGCATCGGCGTGTTGTATTCCGTGTGATATCGTGTTGTAAAAATGTGATAAAAAGCTATCATAGGACGGCGTATTTGTATTAAATAAAATACCGCCAACCCACGTTTCTATTGAGGATTGGCGGTATTACTAAGATTTCTAGATCATGGAGACAACAGGACTCGAACCTGCGACCCTTTACACGTCAAGCAAATGCTCTCCCAGCTGAGCTATGTCTCCTGAATTCTAAAGTCTATTGTACACGATAATAAGAAAAAAGTAAAATAAAATTTTCAAAAACCGGCAGACGTGTTATAATAAACAAATTGAAGGAAGCAGTATGGAATGTCAGATAAAAAGAAAACCCGGAGAAATCTCTCCGGGATTCTGAATGCCGATGGCCGGACTCGAACCGGCACGGCTGTTAACCGCTTGATTTTGAGTCAAGTGCGTCTGCCAATTCCGCCACATCGGCATAAAACGGAATGCTAGAATATTTTAGCACTTTGCCGTCCTGATGTCAACACTTCCTATAGGAAAAATGCAGGATTTTTAATTGCAGAAGAAAATTCTGCGGAAAGCAGAGGCAGAATGTGGCAGATAAAATTGTATTAATTGATGGACATAGTATATTGAACCGCGCCTTCTATGGCGTCCCGGAGCTTACGAATTCCCAGGGCCTGCATACGAATGCGGTCTATGGTTTTATGAATATTATGTTTAAGATTCTGGAGGAGGAGCAGCCGCAGTATTTGGCGGTGGCCTTTGATGTGAAGGCCCCGACCTTCCGTCATGAACGGTTTGCGGAGTATAAGGGTACCCGGAAGGGAATGCCGGAGGAGCTTCATGAGCAGGTGCCTGTGACGAAGGAACTGCTTGCGGCCTGCGGGGTACCGATTCTGGAACTGCCGGGCTATGAGGCAGATGATATTCTGGGAACACTTGCCCGGAGAGGTGAGGAGAAGGGGCTGGCGGTGACGCTGGTATCCGGTGACCGGGATCTGCTGCAGCTGGCAACGGAAGGAGTAATGGTCCGGATTCCCAAGACCAAAGGCGGCATTACGGTAACGGAGAATTACCGGGCAGCCGATGTACTGGAGAAATACCAGGTGACACCCACGGAATTTATTGATGTGAAAGCACTGATGGGTGATTCTTCGGATAATATTCCGGGCGTTCCCAGTATTGGGGAGAAGACGGCTACCAGCCTGATTGTCACCTATAAAAGTATTGAGAATGCGTACGCTCACTTGGATGAAATCAAACCGCCCCGTGCGCAAAATGCTCTGCGGGAGCATTACGACATGGCCCAGATGAGTAAGGAGCTGGCAGCCATCTGTGTAACGGTACCGGTGGAGTTTGACTGGGAAGAAGCCCGGATGGGCAATCTCTATACGAAAGAGGCCTATGAACTGATGTTCCGTCTGGAATTGAAATCCCTGCTGAAGCGTTTTGACCTGTCTTCCTTTGAGGCGGCGCCAGGTGAGGCGCAGGCAGTACGGGAGGTGCAGACGGTCTCCGATCTGAATCAGGCGGAGGAAGTCTTCGCAGAGGCGGCAAAGCAGACGGTGATTGCGCTGCAGACCATTGGTGATCCGGGACACCTGCTGGGGCTGGCTCTTACCGGGGATGGGCAAAAGATCCATATCATAGAGGCGGAAGGTTTTATTACCGGAGCCTATCTGCGGGACTGGGTGAACCGGCTGAGTGTTCAGGTGCCGGTGATTGCCGTGCTGGATCTTAAGGAAATTTTAAAAGCACTGGACTTGGAAGAGCGGGAGAGTTTTTTTGATGCCGGGGTGGCAGCTTATCTGCTGAACCCTTTGAAGAGTACGTATGGTTATGATGATCTGGCCAGGGATTTCCTGGGAGAGACACTTCCCTCTAAAGCGGAACTCTTTGGGAAAATCCCTATGGATAATGCCAGGGTCATGGATGCGGAAAGCTATGAGAAGCATGCCGCCAGTCTGGCATTGGTGCCTTTTTCTGCGTACGAGGTGATCCGCGGGAAACTGGCGGATACCGGGATGGAAGAGTTATTCCGGACGATTGAAATGCCCTTGATTTTCAGCCTGCACCGGATGGAGCAGGTGGGAATCCAGGTAGAACGGCAGGAGCTGGCAGAGTACGGACAGAAGCTGTCGGTACAGATCGAGGTGCTGGAGAAAGATATTTATCAGCTGGCCGGACGGGAGTTTAATATCAATTCGCCGAAGCAGCTGGGAGAGATCCTGTTTGATGAATTGAAGCTGCCGGAAGGCAAGAAGACGAAGACTGGTTATTCCACCTCTGCGGACATTCTGGAGAAGCTGCGGGATGTCCATCCGATTGTAGGGAAAGTGCTGGAGTACCGGACGCTGGCAAAGCTGAAATCCACGTATGCCGATGGATTAGCCGCTTTTATCGGTGAAGATCATCGGATTCATGGGACTTTTAACCAGACGATTACCGCCACCGGGCGGATCAGCAGTACGGAGCCGAACCTGCAGAATATCCCGATTCGCATGGAGCTGGGACGGGAGATCCGCAAGGTATTTGTACCGAAGGAAGGCTGTGTATTGGTGGATGCGGACTATTCGCAGATTGAGCTGCGGATTCTGGCCCACATGTCGGGCGATCAACGGCTGATTGATGCTTACCGCGATGCAGAGGATATCCACCGGCTGACGGCCTCACAGGTATTTCACGTTCCGCTGGAGGAAGTGACGCCGCAGCTGCGGCGAAATGCCAAAGCGGTAAATTTTGGAATTGTCTATGGCATCAGTGCCTTTGGACTGAGCGAGGATCTGAGCATCAGCCGAAAGGAAGCCAATGAATATATTCATAAATATTTTGAAACGTATCCGGATGTGAAGCGCTTTCTGGACAGGCTGGTAGCAGAGGGTAAGGAAAAGGGCTATGTTACCACGATCTTTGGACGCCGCCGTCCGATACCAGAGCTGAAATCCGCGAACTTTATGCAGCGGGCTTTTGGCGAACGGGTGGCGATGAATTCCCCGATTCAGGGTACGGCTGCAGATATTATGAAAATTGCTATGATCCGGGTAGACCGGGCGCTGCGGGAAGAAGGCCTTAAGTCACGGATTATTTTGCAGGTGCATGATGAACTTTTGATTGAGGCACCTGCTGCCGAGGCAGAGAAGGCGGCGGGGATACTGCGCCGGGAAATGAGCGGAGCAGCAGAATTTTCCGTCCCTTTGGAAGTGGATGTGAACACCGGTAACAGCTGGTTTGATACAAAATAGGAGACAGATATGAGCGTGATTGGGGTTACCGGCGGTGTCGGATCCGGTAAAAGCAGCGTGCTTCAGCTTTTAGAACAGGAGTATGGGGCCAGGATTGTACAGGCGGATCAGATCGCCAGAGATCTGATGGAACCGGGAAAGGCCGCATATCAGGCCGTGATACGCGATTTTGGACCGGAAGTTATGGCGAAGGAGGGTACCATCGACCGTTCGCGTCTGGCGGAAGTGGTTTTCCCTGATCCGGAGAAGCTTTTGCACCTGAATTCCCTGACGCATCCGCTGGTAGAAGAAGAGCTGGCGCGGATTCTGCAGGAGAGCCCGGAAGCTTTGCTGGTGCTGGAAGCCGCTTTGCCAATAGAGGCTGGATTCCGGCGTCATTGTGATCAGATCTGGTACATTCATGCACCGCTTGAGGTACGGATCGCCCGCCTGACGCAGGATCGGGGATATAGCAGAGAACGGTGCCTGGAGATCATCAGCAGACAGCCGACGGAGGCGGAATTTCGCCGGGTTTGTCAGGTAGAAATTGAAAACGGAGGAGACCTGGAGGAAATGGCGCGGCAGGTACGTGCAAGAATGGATTGCGTGAATGCATAATTTCTGCTATGATAAAGCAGATTAAGCGTTTGGATGCAATCATCATAATAGGATAACGGAAGAGAGGTCGCGCATATGCGATTAGTCAGCCTGTCCAGCGGCAGCAGTGGAAATTGTATATACATAGGCTCTGAGAGCCATCATATATTAGTCGATACGGGAATCCCCAGGAAGCGGGTGGAGGAAGGTTTGGCGGCACTGGATCTGCTGCCTTCCGATTTGAACGGGATTCTGATTACACATGAACACACAGATCATACCATTGGTCTGGGAGTCCTGGCACGGAAATATGAGGTGCCGGTATATGGAACACCGGGGACCCTTCGTATGGTACGGCAGACCCGTGCGCTGGGGGAATTTCCAGATGGCCTTTTCCATGAAATACAAGCAGAACAGAATTTTGCCCTGGGCGATCTGGAGATTTATCCGTTCTCCGTGGCCCATGACGCGGCAGAGCCGGTGGCTTACCGTGTACGCTGCGGCGAAAAGGCGGTAGGTGTGGTGACAGACCTGGGAGAATATACGGAGGATACCGTCGCTGCGCTTCAAAATCTGGATGCGATTCTGTTGGAAGCCAACCATGATGTTCGTATGCTGCAGGCAGGACCGTATCCTTACTATTTGAAGCAGCGGGTACTGGGACGCCGGGGACATCTCTCGAATGAGAATGCCGGACGCCTGCTGGGCGCGGTGCTCCATGGCGGAATGAAGAGTATTCTGCTGGGACACCTGAGTAAGGAAAATAATTACGCGGAACTGGCATATGAGACGGTACGCATGGAAATTACGATGGGAGACGGTGGCTTCCGCGGGGATGATTTTTCGATTGCCGTGGCGCCGAGAACCGCCTCATCCGATATAATCTACGTATAGGGAAGGGTAAGACATGAAGAGGACAATTATTACGGTAGTGGGTAAGGACACGGTAGGCATTATTGCGAAGGTTTGCACATATCTGGCGGAGAACCAGGTGAACATCCTGGATATTTCCCAGACGATTGTGCAGGATTATTTCAATATGATGATGATTGCGGATGCCAATCATTCCCTCAAGGCGGTTGGAGACCTGGCGGAGGAGCTGGATAAGATTGGGCAGACGATCGGCGTGAAGATCCGCTGCCAGAGCGAAGAAATCTTTGAAAAGATGCATCGTATCTAAAGCGGGGGGAGACAATGATTAATATATTTGAAGTAAATGAAACGAATAAGATGATTGAACAGGAGAAGCTGGATGTCCGGACGATTACGATGGGCATCAGTCTTCTGGATTGTTGTGACAGTAATTTGCAGGAGCTGAACCGAAAGATCTATGATAAGGTCACGACGTTTGCTAAGGATTTGGTGGCGACGGGACAGGCGATTGAGCGGGAGTTTGGCATTCCCATTGTGAATAAGCGAATCTCCGTAACGCCGATTGCGTTGGTAGGCGGTGCGGCCTGCAAAAGCCCCGAAGATTTTGTGACCGTCGCAGAGACTTTGGACCGGGCGGCCAAGACCGTCGGCGTGAATTTCCTGGGAGGCTATTCCGCGCTGGTATCCAAAGGGATGACCAAAGCCGACCGTAACCTGATTCTGTCTATTCCGAAGGCGCTGGCCATTACGGAGCGGGTATGCAGCTCGGTTAACGTAGGCTCTACGAAGACCGGACTGGATATGGATGCTATTAAGCTGATGGGCGAGGTGATTCTGCAGACCGCAGAGGAGACCAAAGAACGGGATTCTCTTGGCTGTGCCAAGTTAGTGGTATTTTGTAACGCACCGGATGACAATCCTTTTATGGCAGGAGCTTTCCATGGTGTAACCGAAGGCGATGCTGTCATTAATGTAGGCGTTAGCGGCCCTGGTGTGGTTAAGACCGCTCTGGAGCAGGTGCGCGGTAAGAACTTTGAGGTACTCTGTGAGACGGTTAAACGTACGGCCTTTAAGGTAACCAGGGTAGGCCAGCTGGTAGCCCAGGAAGCATCCACCCGTCTGGGCATCCCATTTGGAATTTTGGATCTCTCGCTGGCACCTACACCGGCTGTAGGCGACAGTGTGGCAGAAATTCTGGAGGAAATGGGACTGGAATCCGTAGGTGCTCCCGGGACAACGGCGGCCCTTGCCTTACTGAATGATCAGGTGAAGAAGGGCGGTGTTATGGCGTCTTCTTATGTGGGGGGCCTTAGCGGTGCTTTTATTCCGGTCAGTGAAGACCAGGGAATGATCGATGCAGTGGTAAGAGGGGCGCTGACGCTGGAGAAGCTGGAGGCAATGACTTGTGTCTGCTCCGTGGGACTGGATATGATCGCCATTCCGGGCGATACACCGGCGACAACGATTTCCGGCCTGATCGCCGATGAAGCGGCGATCGGTATGATTAACCAGAAGACGACAGCGGTTCGGATTATCCCGGTAGCAGGCAAGAGTGTAGGAGAGACAGTAGAGTTCGGCGGCCTGCTGGGCTATGCGCCGGTAATGCCGGTGAATTCCTTCTCTTGTGCGGACTTTATTAACCGGGGCGGACGAATTCCCGCGCCGATTCATAGCTTTAAAAACTAACTTTTACCAGCAATCCTTGCAAAAAGAAGGATTTTCTGCTATGATAATACAGATTTAAAATAACGTCATACAAATAGTAAATATCAGGAGGTAGAGAGATATGGTGGGCAATGTAATCGTAGGACAGTCGGGAGGACCGACTTCGGTAATCAATTCCAGTCTGGCGGGAGTGTTTAAGACAGCGAAAGAGCGCGGAGCTGAGAAGATCTATGGTATGCGCTTTGGAATCCAGGGACTGATGGATGAAAAATATATTGACCTTTCGGATTCTATTACGAGTGATCTGGATGTAGAGCTTCTAAAACGTACCCCCTCCGCGTTTCTGGGATCCTGCCGGTACAAGCTGCCGGAGATCCATGAGGGAAAAGAAACCTATGAGAAGATTTTCGGCATCCTGAAGAAGCTGGACATTAAGCACTTTATCTATATCGGCGGAAATGATTCTATGGATACGATCCGTAAGCTGTCGGATTACTCGATTATCACCGGACAGAAGATTAATTTCATGGGTGTACCGAAGACCATTGACAATGACCTGCTGCTTACAGACCATACGCCGGGCTTTGGCAGCGCCGCTAAATACATTGGGACCGCTACGAAGGAAGTCATCCAGGATTCTCTGGGGCTATCCTATAAGAGAGACATCGTTATCATTATGGAGGTTATGGGACGGAATGCCGGATGGCTGACCGGTGCTACCGCGCTGGCTAAGGGCGAGGACTGTGCCGGACCGGATCTGATTTATCTGCCGGAGATTCCTTTTGAGATCGATGCTTTCCTGGAGCATCTGCGGGAAATTCTGAAGCGGAAAATGAATGTGGTGGTAGCTGTTTCCGAAGGCCTGAAGCTGCAGGACGGCACCTATGTATGCGAACTGGCAGATGCAGAGAAGAGAGTAGATGCCTTCGGTCACAAGCAGCTGACCGGTACGGCAGCTTATCTGGCCAGCGTAGTGTCGGCGGAGGTCGGCTGCAAGACCAGATCCATTGAGTTAAGCTCACTCCAGAGAAGTGCTTCCCATATCGCTTCCCGTGTAGATATCGACGAGGCATTTGCCGTAGGCGGCTCTGCCGTCAGTGCATCCTTCGAAGGCGATACCGGTAAAATGGTCGTGCTGAAGCGCGTATCCGACCGCCCCTATCAGTGTACGACAGACATCTGCGACGTGCACCGTATCTCCAATGTCGAGAAGCTGGTACCCCGATCCTGGATCACGGAGGACGGCACTGGGATAACAGCGGAGTTCATCCAGTATGTACGTCCGCTGATCCAGTCCGAACTGCCGCCGATCATGGTAGACGGTATCCCGAGGCATCTGTTTCTGGCAGAGAATTTATAGGGAAAAATCAGGCGTTGACAAATCAAACGAAAGTGTTATAATCAATTTCAGATAATAAAGCGTTGAAGAGAAGAGTACCATCGGGAATACGGGCCAGAGAGAGCAGCCGCCGGCTGAAAGCTGCTTACCGCGTAAGCTTTGGGAAGACCACCTCTGAGCGGCCCTAATCCGGCTCGGTGACTCCGTTATCGTCGAATAGAGAGCTTCTGTTATCGGAAGAACCAGGGTGGAACCGCGGGAAATAAACTCGTCCCTTGTATGTGTAGCGCATGCAAGGGATTTTTTGTATCATAGGAAAGTGCTCCTATGATACAAAAAACCCTCCGGGGGATGCGCCAAGGCGCATTCTTTCTTAATACTTCAGGAAACTCCCCTGCACGCAAGAAACTTTAATCAGATAAGGAGAAAGAATATGAATATCACACTAAAGGACGGATCCGTAAGAGAATACGATCATCCCATGCCGGTTATTGAGATTGCCGCAGACATCAGCGAAGGTCTGGCTCGTGCGGCCTGTGCGGCAGAGGTAGACGGAGAGACAGTGGATCTCCGCGCCGTTATTGACAAGGACGCATCCCTGTCTATTCTGACCTTTGACGACCCCCGAGGTAAGGCTGCTTACCGTCATACCGCGGCCCACGTAATGGCAGAGGCCGTGAAACGCCTGTGGCCGGAGGTGAAGCTGGCCATTGGTCCTTCTATAGAACACGGCTTCTACTACGATTTTGAAGCAGAGCCTTTTACCAGAGATGATCTGGACAAGGTCGAGGCAGAAATGAAGAAGATTATCAAGGAAGGCAAGACCCTGGAGCGCTTTACCATGCCCCGGGCCGAAGCCATTGCTTTTATGGGTGAACAGAAGGAATCCTATAAGGTGGAATTAATTGAAGATCTGCCGGAGGACGCCGAGCTCAGCTTTTACCGCCAGGGAGACTTCGTCGATCTCTGTGCGGGTCCACACTTGATGAGTACGAAGAGTATTAAGGCATTTAAGCTGACATCCTCCTCCGGCGCATACTGGAGAGGCAGCGAGAAGAATAAAATGCTGGTCCGGATCTACGGTACTGCTTTTAATAAGAAGGAAGAGCTGAACGAGTATCTGGAATACCTGGAGAACATTAAGAAGCGTGATCACAATAAGATCGGCCGGGAGATGGAGCTGTTTACCACTGTGGATGTGATCGGACAGGGACTGCCGCTGATCATGCCTAAAGGCGCAGTAATTCTTCAGACCCTGCAGCGCTGGATTGAGGATGAAGAAACTGCCCGCGGCTATGTGCGGACGAAGACGCCTCTGATGGCAAAGAGTGACCTCTATAAGCTTTCCGGTCATTGGGATCATTATAAGGAAGGCATGTTTGTACTGGGGGAGGAAGAAAAGGACAAAGAAGTATTTGCCCTGCGTCCCATGACCTGTCCTTTCCAATATTATATATATAAGGCCAGTCAGAAGAGCTACCGTGACCTGCCGATCCGTTATGGCGAGACATCTACCCTGTTCCGTAACGAAGAATCCGGTGAAATGCATGGCCTGACCCGTGTACGTCAGTTCACCATCAGTGAAGGTCATTTAGTCGTAAGACCGGACCAGATGGAAGAGGAATTCAAGGGCTGTCTGGCACTTGCCAAGTACTGCCTGGATACTCTCGGCGTAGGCGGGGACGTAACCTACCGCCTTTCCAAATGGGATCCGAACGACCAGGAAAAGTATATCGGCGAGGCGGATGTCTGGGAGAAGACCCAGGATAGCATCCGTAAGATTTTGCTGGAGCTGGAGATCCCCTTTTATGAGGAGGATGGTGAAGCTGCCTTCTATGGTCCTAAGGTAGATATCCAGACGAAGAATGTATATGGCAAAGAGGATACCATGATTACGATCCAGTGGGATGCCGTATTGGCAGAGCAGTTTGACATGTATTATGTGGATCCGTGTGGAGATAAGGTACGTCCTTACATTATTCACAGAACCAGCCTGGGCTGTTATGAGAGAACTCTTGCCTGGCTGATTGAGAAATACGAAGGAAAGTTACCCACTTGGCTCTGCCCGGAACAGGTACGGGTACTGCCGATCTCGGAGAAGCATCATGCTTATGCAGAGAAGATTGAAGCGGAGCTTAAGGCAAACGGCATTCGCTGCAGCGTGGATCAACGGTCGGAGAAGATCGGTTACAAGATCCGGGAAGCCCGTCTGGACCGCCTGCCTTATATGCTGGTCGTAGGACAGCAGGAGGAAGAGAGGAACCTGGTGTCGGTACGCAGCCGCTTTGCCGGTGACGAAGGACAGAAGCGTCCGGATGCCTTTATCGATCAAATTTGTCATGAAATCCGTAAAAAAGAGATCCGTAAAATGGAAGCAGAAGCATAAAACCAATAAATACGCACAGACTAAAGGCATTAAAGAATAAGGAGGACTCTAAAATGCCGATTTTAGATTGTAGCGTTAACACCTGTACGCATTATTCCGACAATTGCTGCTGTTTAAGCAACATCAAGGTAGACGGAGAGCATGCCCGTCAGGATGGTGATACCTGCTGCGGAAGCTTCTACGAGGAGTCGGGATCTGCTTCTAACAGCAGCCAGGATCCGAACACCCAGCTGTCGGTAGACTGCGACGCAGTGAACTGCACCTTTAACGAGGATATGGTATGTCGTGCAAACCACATCGGAATTGCCGGCAGCAAGGCAAAGAACTCGGAGGAAACCAAGTGTGCAAGCTTTCGTGTCCGTTAGTAAAAAGAAATGATTGACAAAATCGCAGAGAAGTGGTAATATCTACTTGTTGTCAAAATTGAGGAAAAGTAGAGTATCCACTCTCACCTAAGCACTCTGAGTGACTCAGGTTATTGAAGAAGCTTTATTACGTATGCTTTGAAAGGTGGATAGTCTGACTATTCACCTTTCTTTTATGTTCACGCATAGGGGAGAAATCATTATTAGGAGGTGCACAGCAATTAGCGAACTATTGATTAACGGTAAAATCGGCGACAGAGAGATTCGACTGATTGGGAGTCAGGGTGAGCAGGTCGGCGTAATGTCGTCCAAAGATGCTCTAAAGATGGCAAGAGATGAAGAATTGGACTTGGTGATGATCGCGCCAACCGCCAATCCGCCGGTTTGTAAGATCATTGATTATGGAAAATACCGCTATGAGATGACCCGGAAGGAAAAGGAAGCCAGAAAGAAGCAGAAAGTGATCGAGACGAAGGAAGTACGTCTGTCACCGAATATCGATGAAAACGATATGAATACCAAGATCAAGGCAGCGCGTAAATTCCTGGAAAAGGGTGATAAAGTGAAGGTTACCCTCCGTTTCCGCGGCCGTGAGATCAGTCATATGAATAAGAGCCGTCACATTCTGGATGATTTTGCCGAGAAGCTGGCTGATATCGCTGTTGTTGATAAGCCGTCCAAAGTAGAAGGGCGCAGCCTGGTAATGTTTTTAAGTGAAAAGAAATAGACGATCGATTTTTGATGGTACAATCTGAAGGAGGACATAGAAATGCCGAAGTTAAAGACTAAAAGAGCCGCTGCAAAGCGTTTCAAGAAAACTGCTACCGGTCAGTTGAAGAGAATGAAAGCCTATAAGAGCCACATTCTTACCAAGAAGTCCCAGAAGAGAAAGAGAAATCTTCGTAAAGCTACCATTACGGATGCGACCAATGCAAAAGTAATGAAGAAGATTTTGCCCTACTAAATTAAAGGAGGAAGACCGAAATGGCAAGAGTTAAAGGCGGCTTAGGCGCTAAAAAGAGACATAATCGTGTATTAAAGCTGGCAAAGGGATATCGTGGAGCCAGATCCAAACAGTATAGAGTAGCAAAGCAGTCCGTTATGAGAGCACTGACGACCTCTTATGCAGGCAGAAAGCAGAAGAAGAGACAGTTCCGCAGCCTGTGGATTGCGCGTATCAATGCGGCAGCCAGAATGAATGGCCTGTCTTACAGCAAATTCATGTATGGACTGAAGCTGGCAGGGGTGGAAATGAACCGCAAAATCCTGGCAGATATGGCTGTAAACGACGCGGCAGGATTCACGAGATTAGCCGATGTCGCGAAGGAAAAGATTGCATAAATTTAACATACGATCTTGACAAACCAAGGGTGGTATGATAAAGTACACAAGGGCATAAAAGTGCCCTTATGTGTTCGGAGCGTGGCTCAGTTTGGTAGAGCGTCCGGTTAGGGACCGGGAGGTCGCAGGTTCGAATCCTGTCGCCCCGATTTTCTTTGTGGAAGCGAAGAACTTATAGGTGTCTGTAGCTCAGTCGGATAGAGCAACGGCCTTCTAAGCCGTGGGTCGCAGGTTCGAATCCTGCCAGGCACGTACCTTGTAATGAAAGTCGTGGAAGCGGCTTTTTTTGCTTCTGCAGCTGGATTATCGTTGAATGAGAAAAGGGGACTTTTATGTTACAAATTGGAAGTCATATCTCTTCTGCCAAAGGCTATGAAGCCATGGGGAAGACCGCGATACGTCTAAATGCGACCGCCTTTGCATTTTTTACCAGAAATCCGCGGGGAGGTAATGCGAAGGAGATTAACCCGGCGGATGTGGACCGTTTTTTGGAATTGGCGCAACAGCAGCAGATCCGGAGGCTGGTGGCCCATGCGCCCTATACTTTGAACCCCTGCGCGGCGAGAGAGGATATCCGGGAATTTACCGAACGGACCATGCGGGAGGACTTGCAGCGCATGGAGTACACACCGGGGCAATCTTATAATTTCCATCCGGGGAGCCATGTGGGGCAGGGAGGAGAAACGGGGATTTCTCTAATTGCCGGGTTGCTGAACCGCATTCTCACGGAGGAGCAGTCCACGATGGTGCTTCTGGAGACCATGGCCGGAAAGGGAAGTGAGATTGGCGGGCGCTTTGAAGAACTGCATGAGATCCTGGATCAGGTGGAAAAGCAGCACAAGATGGGAGTCTGCCTGGATACCTGCCATGTATGGGACGGCGGCTATGATATTGTGGAGGATCTGGATGGTGTATTAGAAGAGTTCGACCGGATCATCGGGCTGCAGTATCTGAAGGCCATTCATTTGAATGACAGTTTGAATCCTAAGGGGAGCCGGAAGGATCGCCATGCCAGAATCGGGGAAGGGACAATTGGCCTGGCGGCGATGATCCGCATTCTGAATCATCCCCGGCTGCGGGAATTGCCCTTTATATTAGAGACCCCAAATGAAGAAGAGGGCTGGGCCCGGGAAATTGCCTTACTGCGGAGCCATTACGCGGAGTGATCAGAAAATAACAGCTCCTGTGTCAATATTCAAATGCAGGTGTTAAGAAAGTATGAAAATATTATAAATTGTCATGCTAAACTTGACATTTATGTGCAGGGAGAATACTATAAAAACATTAATATGGTAAATGGTTTACCAGGTTAATAAAGTGAAATAGAAGAGGAGTAGGATATGTTATCACGGTTTAGCGTAAAACGGCCCTATACGGTAATAGTCGGGGTAGTTATCGCATTAATTTTAGGCTTTGTTTCTCTCCAGAGCATGACGACGGATCTATTGCCAAGTATGAATCTTCCTTATGCCGTGGTTTATACGACCTATATAGGAGCCAGCCCGGAAGAGGTAGAGAATACCGTAACCCGTCCGGTGGAAAGTTCGATGGCAACCGTCAGCAATATTAAGAACATCCAGTCGATCTCGGCAGAAAACATTTCGATGGTTATTCTGGAATTTGAACAGACGGCCAATATGGATTCCATTTCGATTGAAATGCGGGAAACCCTGGATCAGATTGCAGTTTCCTGGGACGACAATGTGGGAAACCCGATGATTATGAAGCTGAATCCGGACATGATGCCGATTATGATCGCGGCTGTGGACATGGAGGGCCTAAGCGGGGCGGAGCTGACGGATTACATAGATAACAATATCCTTTCAGAGCTTGAGAGTATTGAAGGTGTCGCCAGTGTAACGGCGACCGGTGAGATCGAAGAATCTCTCCAGATCATTCTGACCCAAGAGAAAATTGATGCGGCCAATGCAAAGGTACGTGAGGCACTGAATGAGAAATTTGCCGATGCCCGCCAGGAGCTGGCCGATGCCCGTGACGAGCTGGAAGACGGAATTAACAGCATTGAAGAGGGTGAGCGGCAGCTGACCGATGCCCAGGACCAGATTAAAGCCGGTCAGCAGGAGCTGGCCAATCAGATTGCCGCGGCAAAAGCAGAAACCGATACGAAGAAGGTAGAGCTTCTGGAGACAAAGCTGCAGCTGACGAACCAGCTGGCGGAATTAACCAGCCAGCTGTCCACTCTGCGCAGTGCCAGAACACAGCTGAAGGAGCTGCAGACACAGTACAATCAGCTTCGGGAGACGCAGAGTACGCTGGAGACTACGCGGTCGGAGTTAGCGCAGCTGGGAACCCGGTATGCCGAGGCATTACTGGCGGTGCAGGCTTTTCAGCTTCAGATTGAAGCGGTCAACAATAATTCCGCTCTGACGGATGCGGAGAAGGCCGGGCAGATTGCGGCCATTGAGGGCAGCGACGCTTATAAGGCGGCACAGGACGGGCTGGCATTGGTCCAGCAGCAGATGCAGATTATCGGGATTACGCCGGACCAGCTCGCGAGTCAAATTGCGGATACAGAGCTGGCTTACCAGCAGGTAACCCTGGCTCTGGAGGCCTTTGACGCTGCCGTGACGGGTCTGGGTTATGATCCGGCTAAACTGGGAGGGTATATCGCAGAGCTGGACATCGCTGAGCAGCAATTGGAGAGCGGAATCGCACAGATAAAAGAGATTCTTATCCAGCTGGAAGCCGGTCAAATTGCCATCACGGATGCACAGGTGCAGATCAATGTGGGAGAATCTACCGGGAATCTGCAGCTTTATAGCGCGCTGGCAGAGACCATTGCCGGTAAGCAGGGGCTTGCCGGTACGAAGGCGCAGCTGGAGAGCGGTTTGAATCAGCTCGAGGCTTCCGAGGAGCAGATCGACGATTCGGTCGAGGATGCTTATGAGCAGGCCGATCTGACCAATCTTATTACGAGAACGATGGTGACTCAGATTTTGCAGGCCCAGAACTTTACCATGCCGGCTGGTTATATCACCGAAGATAATGCCCAGATTTTGGTGCGTGTAGGCGATAAATTTGACACCGCGGAAGAAATGAAAGACCTGATCCTGCTGGATATGGGCCTGGACGGCATGGAGCCGGTCCGCCTGACGGATGTGGCGGATGTCATGTTCGTGGACAATTCTTCTGAAGTATACGCCAGCATTAATGGAAATCCCGGATTGATGCTCAGTATGGAGAAACAGACCGGCTACTCCACCGGAGATGTAACGGAACGGATTCAGGAGCGGTTTGCGGCACTGTCGGCATCCAACGAGGGACTTAGCTTTACCGTCCTGATGAACCAGGGCGTTTATATTGATTTTATTGTCGGCTCGGTCGTGGACAATATGCTGTTTGGCGCGGTTCTGGCAGTAATCGTACTGATTTTCTTCCTGAAGAGCTTCCGCCCCACGCTGGTAATTGCATTTTCCATCCCCATTAGTCTGATCGTTGCTATTGTGCTGATGTATTTCAGTAACATTACCCTAAATATTATTTCCCTGTCAGGACTGGCGCTGGGTGTCGGTATGCTGGTAGATAATTCCATTGTCGTAATTGAAAATATCTACCGGCTGCGCGGCGAAGGCATGCCGGTAAGGAAGGCGGCTGTGGAAGGGGCGAAACAGGTGACGGGTGCAATTGTGGCATCAACCCTTACCACCGTTTGTGTATTTTTGCCGATCGCGTTTACGGAGGGTATTACCAGACAGCTTTTCGTAGACATGGCGCTGACGATTGCTTATTCCCTGCTGGCCAGCCTGGTTGTAGCTTTGACAGTGGTTCCGATGATGTCGGCCGGTGTCTTAAAGAATGATAAACCGAAAGAGAATAAGTTCTTTGACAGGGTCCAGAATGCTTACAGCCGCAGTATCGTATGGGTGCTGAAGCATAAAGTGCTGGTACTGGGGATTACGATCCTTCTGCTGGCAGGCAGTGTATACGGCGCCTTACAGAATGGTACTGCATTCATACCCCAGATGGAGAGCACACAGATTACCGTGACTCTGGAAATGGAAGAAGGAAGTACTCTGGATGAAACCAGAGAGATCTCCGAACAGGCCATTGACAAGATCATGACGCTGGAGGATGTGGAGACAGTCGGCGCGATGGCCGGCTCCGGCCAGATGATGGGAATGAGCATGGGAAGCTCCGATACGGAGACCGTCACCATGTATCTGATTCTTAATGAAAGTCCCAAGCTCACGAACAAAGAGCTGAAGGATAAGGTACTGGAGCTCACGGCGGATCTGCCCTGTGAAATTTCAGTCGATACCTCTACCATGGATCTGTCTGCCCTGGGCGGCAGCGGTATCTCCATAGAGGTCAAAGGAAAAGAACTGGATACGCTTCAGACAATGGCTGCGGATGTGGCGGCAATGCTGGAGAGCGTAGAAGGGACCATCGAAATTTCCGATGGTATGGAAGAGACGACCACAGAGCTTCGCTTGATTGTAAATAAGGAAAAGGCTTCGGAGTATAACTTAACCGTGGCACAGGTATTCGCCTTTGTCAGTGGTAAGCTGTCCGAATCCAAAACCTCTACCACATTGGTAACCGAGAGCAAGGATTATCCGGCACTGGTTCTGGATGGAGAGGCGCTGGAGTTTGTACGGAGCGATATTAAAACGCTGACGATGACTGCCACAGATCAGGAGGGCAAGACCGTAGATGTTCCGCTGGCAGAGATTGTAGACTTTGAAGATGCACAGGGACTGACCTCGATCCGCCGGAATAATCAGGAGAGAACCATAACCGTATCGGCTGCGATCGACGATGACCATAACATTGGTCTGGTGGGAGCGGAAGTGCAGAAGCTTCTGGATGGATACCAGGTTCCCGCCGGATATTCTCTGAAGCTGGCCGGTGAAAATGAGACCATTAACGACGCCATGGGTGAAATGGTGAAGATGCTGCTGCTGGCCGTTGCTTTCGTGTACCTGGTAATGGTCGCGCAGTTCCAGTCGCTGCTGTCTCCGTTTATCATTATGTTCACGCTTCCGCTGGCCCTTACAGGCGGTTTCCTGGCGCTGATGCTGACCGGAAAAGAAGTAAGTATCATTGCCATGATCGGCTTCATAATGCTGACGGGTATTATTGTAAATAACGGTATTGTACTGGTGGATTTCGTGAACCAGCTGCGCCGGGAAGGCATGGAGAAGAAAGCGGCGCTGGCAGAGGCCGGTAAAACGCGTCTGCGCCCGATCCTGATGACGGCGCTGACGACCATCCTGGGTCTGCTGACCATGGCAATGGGCATGGGCATGGGTGCCGACATGGTACAGCCCATGGCAATTGTTACCATCGGCGGTCTGCTCTACGGTACGCTGATGACCCTCTGGGTAGTGCCTTGTATCTATGACATATTCCAGAGAGAAAAAGATATGAGGGAAGCAGAAATTTAAAAAAATCCTATAGAGCGGTGTGGCATATCCTATCAGAGCCACGCCGCTCTTTGCTGTGAATCGGTAAATTTTTTTCATAGGATCTTATGAATGCGGGATACTATGGTTAGAGCGTCAAAAGGTATTGTACGTCCTGATACCTAACGTGAGAGACAAGGAGGCGGAGCTTTGGAACAGCGAACGGGAAAAGCACCTAAAGAACAGAAAAAAATCGGTGCGGCAGACTTTGAGGCACTGGATGCTTTGAAGGAAGAATATCTTTTCCGTATGCCGCTGGCACGGGATGTGTTTTGCGGATTACAGGAGGAGTTTACAATTCAATATACGTATCACTCAAATGCCATGGGGGGTAACAGTCTGACTCTTTCGGAGACGGCGATGGCCTTGGGAGGGCATCTGGTGACAAACCGTCCGCTTCAGGATCAGATGGAGGCGGTAGGACACCGGGACGCCTTTTTCAGTATCCAGCAAATGGCTAAGAACCGGCAGAAGTTCTGCGAATACCATATTAAGACCACTCATGCCCTGCTCTGGATGGGCAGACCGGAGGAAAAGGGCGTCTACCGGCGAACCGAGGGCCTTGTCCCGGAGGGCTTCTGCCCGCCGGTGCCGCCGAAGGAAATTCCAGACAAAATTGAGAAGCTGGTGGAGCGCCTGGACCAGATGTCGGGTCATCCCATTGAGAGAGCGGCTTTGTTCCATCTGGATTTTGAGGGAATCCATCCTTTTGCAGACGGGAATGGAAGAACCGGACGGATGATCCTGAATTTTATGTTGATGCGGGAAGGATATCTGCCGGTCTTTGTGAAGGTGTGCGAGCAGGAGCGGTATAACCAGTGTTTTACGCACTATTTCAAAGAAGAAGATGCAGAGCCGATGATCCGGCTGCTGGCGGACCTGGAAGAGATCCGTCTGCAAAAATATCTGGATGCCATGCAGTAATACTTGCATTTTTTTAAATAAGCATTTAAAATGAAGAAGGTGCGTAAGCACCTTCTTGCGGCGTGATTGTTTGATCAAGCCGGTACCGATTTATGCGCGAGATGGAGGAAATGTAATGAAATACCGATTTAATGTAGAGAATATTGTGGCTGCCAGAGGTAAACTGTCGCGGGATGAGCGGCATGACGTGACCCGGTATTTTCAGAGTACCATGATCGATGCAGAGGATGAGCGGAAGGCCTATCGCATTCTGGCGAAGCAGGCGGCGGGACGTCTCTCGAAGGACAGCAATGAGAAGGAAGCAATGATTACATTGCCGGATTATGGTAACTGTCAGGTGGTGGTAAAAGCGTATGCAGAAGATTAATGCCGATATTAAAAGCCGGTCTTTCCGGCCGGTTTATCTGCTATATGGGGAAGAAGCTTATCTGCGGCGTACCTATAAGAACCGCCTGAAGGAAGCAATGGTGGGCGATGATACCATGAATTATACCTATTATGAAGGCAGGGATTTTACGGTTCCCGAATTGAGCTCGGTGGCTGAAACGATGCCTTTTTTTGCGCCCAGGCGTCTGATTGTGATAGAGAACAGTGGGATGTTTAAACGGGAAGCGGAGCAGATGCTTACATTAATCGAAGCGCTGCCGGAGACCACCCATTTGCTGTTTGTAGAAGAAGAGGTTGATAAGCGGGGCAAGCTTTATAAGCGGATCGGTACTAAGGGCTACGCGATGGAATGTAAGCGTCAGAATGCCGGAGAGCTAAAGCGGTGGGCCGCACGGGGCTTTGGCAGTCAGGGGAAGAAAATCACGGAAGGGACGCTGGAGCTTTTCCTGACCAAGACAGGCGATGATATGGAGAATATCCGCCAGGAAATGGATAAGCTGGCAGGCTACACCGGGAGCAGAGAGGTGATTACCCCGGAGGACGTGGAAGCGATTACGACGACGCAGCTTCAGAACCGGATTTTTGATATGATTGACGCAGTGGCCTCGGGCAAGCAAACAGCAGCGCTTGCCTTGTACATGGATTTGCTGTCCTTAAAGGAGCCTCCGATGCGGATTCTGTTTTTAATGGCCAGGCATTTTCATACGCTGCTGCAGGTGAAAGAATTACGGGAGAAGGGGGCCGATAAGAATACGATCGCCGCGAAATGCAAGGTGCCGCCTTTTGCCGTCAGCCGCCATATGGGGCAGGCCTCCCGTTTTACCAGAGAGCAGCTGGAGCAGTATGTAGAATTGGCCGTGGACATGGAGAATGCGGTAAAAAAGGGGAATATGAAAGACAATATGGCAGTGGAACTTCTGATGGTCACCCTGGGAGGAAGAGAAGATTATGGAGCATAAATAAAAAAACCATCCACACACCAAGGGATGGTTTTTTTATTTATAATACCGGTTTCGGCTTAGGAAATTTTGTTTACAGCCTGGGTTAATCTGGACACTTTTCTGGAAGAGGTATTCTTGTGATATACGCCCTTAGACGTTGCCTTATCGATCTCGGAGATCGCCTGGATCAGGCAGGCCTTAGCTGTCTCGGCATCGCCGGCAGCAATAGCGGCGTCTACCTTTTTGATATAGGTCTTTACTCTGGAACGAACCGCTTTGTTACGGTCTGTGTTCTTCTGAGCCACAAGAATTCTCTTCTTTGCAGATTTGATGTTAGCCAATTTGTATACCTCCACAATGAATTTGCATTACTAAGTTAAAGGTTTACATTCAAACCGGACACGGACGATCATGTAAACATACCTAATCATTTTACTGGAAAATCCAGTGCCTGTCAATATAAATTTCCTCTTTTCTTTATAAATTCTGGGCTTTCGCCCTATAATCCATAGCTTTTACCAGAATTCCGGAGAGAATACATAATTTTCCTGCTCTGCGGAAGACTAAACGAAAAGAAATACAAATAGCATGGAGGGGCAGCATATGGACAAGCAGTTTGAGATTCGCACCGATCTGGCGGTGGAAGCAAGGGAGGAATCCCTGAAGGATTCTAAAGAAATTTCCGGTGTGATCATGGAACAGTTCGAAAGAGAGGGCGGACAAATCAATATTTCCAAAGTGGTGGTACGGAATGAAGCCGGCGCCAAAGCAATCGGCAAGCCCATCGGTACGTATTTAACCCTGGAAGCAGCCGATCTCTGGCGGAATGACGGCGGCATTCACCGGGAGGTATCCCGCTCTATGGCAGAACAGGTAAAGGCCCTTCTGGAAGATGCCGGTGTGCCGGAGAACGGAAATGTATTAGTGGTGGGTCTGGGAAATCCGGAGATTACTTCCGATTCGCTGGGGCCTAAGGTGGTGGGAAATCTTCATATTACTAGAATCTTATATAAGGACGGAACCATCAGCGGCATCATTCCCGGCGTTATGGCACAGACCGGCATGGAAGCGGCGGAGGTCATTCATGGGGTAGTGGAAGAGACCCGACCAGACGCCGTAATTGTTATTGACGCACTGGCTGCCCGCAGTGTACGCCGCCTGGGTACTACCATTCAGCTGTCGGATACGGGGATTCATCCAGGGTCAGGCGTGGGTAACCACCGTACCCGGATTGACCGGGAAAGCATGGGGATTCCGGTTATTGCCATCGGTGCCCCTACGGTAGTGGGAGCTACTGCGATCGTATATGATACCATGGAAAGTCTGATGGAAGAAATCGAAGAGAAAGAGCGGTACCGGATGGTTCAGGAGCTGGTGGAACCAAAACTTGGGCCGATGTATGTGACACCGAAGGATATTGATGACCGGGTGCGGCGATTAAGCTTCACAATTTCGGAAGGGCTAAACATAGCCTTAGCAGGAGATGCATACAATGAAGAATGAAAATTATTTCGTTACTTTTTTGGATTGTAGCATCCCTTTTCATATCACCTGGAGCCATGTATGAAAACACGGAGGAAGATCTTCCGCGGCTGATTATGGAGGCAGCTGACGGTATGGTAGAACCAGGATACTCCATGGATTGGGAAGCACAGAGAATGGAAGCGGACGAAGATCTGGAAATTACCTGGGGTGCTGGTGTAGAGCAGGTAAAGGAAAATCTTCCCGCTTCAGAAAAAACGACAGGACAGGCCGACGGGAGTGGTACGTCCGGGGAGAACCCGGAAGAAGAACTGCCGGTTATTCAGACACCAATCACTTCGGACACCCAGGCCGCCGAAAGATCGATTATCGGTCCGACTTACAGCATGGAGCAGCTTACGAATTTCAGCTTTTTATTGGAGAACTTCTTCTGCCTGGATCCGAGCACGATGGTGGATGCCGGCATTTTGAACGGGGATACGATGATGGCGAAAGACTTCACATTGAGTGAAGGAGATGGTCCTCAGGTGCTGATCTATCATACACACTCTCAGGAGGCCTATGCAGATTCCGTCGAAGGAGACCAGTCGATGACGGTGCAGGGGGTAGGCGATGAGCTGGAGCGGATTCTTACGGAGAAATATGGACTGAGTGTGCTGCATATCACCGATCAGTTCGATATGCTGGAGGGCCAGATAGAGCGAAGCCGGGCTTACTCCTATGCGAAGAAGAGGCTGCAGGAGATCCTGGATGAATATCCATCCATTCAGGTGATTATTGACCTGCACAGGGATGGTGTCCGGGAAGATTTGCACCTGGTGACGGAAGTAGATGGAAAACCCACGGCAAAGATTATGTTTTTCAATGGATTGTCTCAGGATCTGGACGGTGCGCTGGAGCGACTGGCGAATCCCTTCCGGGAGGATAACCTGGCCTTCAGCTTACAGATGCGGCTGCAGGCAGATGCCTACTATCCAGGACTCTGCCGGGATATTTATCTAAAAGGCTACCGGTATAATCTGCATTTTAGAGCCCGGTCCGTGCTGCTCGAGGTAGGAGCACAGAACAATACGTTCGAAGAGGCCATCAATGCCATGGAGCCCTTTGCGGATATTTTGGCGAAGGTGATTCTGCCGAAAAATTAGTACGGTATCATGACGAGAATAAGCATACATAGAGACAGGGGCTGTCGCGCTAAGTGCGGCAGCCCCTGTTGGACTGACTCCTTGGAGACAAAGTTAAATAAAAACAGTATCTTAAATTAAGAAGATAGAGCCTAGCACGATCGATAGCATTGGCATAGCTTGATTGGTTATTTTACTCAGCTTGCTTTCTGTTAAAGCAAGGTTGAACTCAACTGTAAATACTGCAATGTATAGAGCAAAAAACAATAAAACAAAGTGGACTTTGCTTTCAAATATAAAGCCGGCACAAACGGTTATTACAGCAAAAATCAGAATAGAAGCGGCAAGATAACTAAGGATGATTTGCCGTTTCTCCATAGGAATAAATAATCCCTGCTTGTGTTTTGTTAATAATGCGACGGCTTGTTTTATTAATATCTCGCCAACATTCCGATATACCATCATTACCACTAATACAGAAAATGCCGACGCTAAAGTGTCTACTTCCCCCAAAATGGGAATTAAAGAAAATGCAGGAGTACGGTAAAAAAGAAAACCCGTGATTAAAAGGCATATAAAAATACCCCATATGCGATTACCTGTCCTGATTAACTCAATAAGACATTTATAAAATACGGCGTTCTTCTTCTTTAATGGAAAATGATAGAGAAAAAGGCTCCGTCTTTTCTTTGCTTCGCTTTCTGCCGCCATTTGCGACATTTTAACCATGTTATATTGACTCGCCGCGGAATTGTTTTCATCAATAAATACCAAGTCTTTACGGTATTTAGCTAAATTGAGTGGCAGCCTGAAGACCACATAGCAGATCCAGCATAAAACCAAACAATAGTTTAGGATCATGCTGATAACACCGCTTTCCGTAAGAAGGCCGACAGATGAAAGAATATAACATACAATTACCGTTAACGGTGATTTCCCTTTCATAGAGTGGTATCGGCTCCAAGAGAGCAATACCCCTAAAAACAGATAACCGCAAAGCAAGAGGAAATACCGCCCAAATAATGCGTTAGCCTGAAAACCGCTTATAAAACCGGATAAAATAGCCGCAAACAATAGGCTTCTTATAAAAGACCATAAATATTTTATCGCCATAATCCGTTTGAAATGCTTTGTAAAATAGAGATAATGGAGCGTTGCGGCGTTCATAGTGATAATAGGCGGATTTTTTATCAATACGCGAAAACCGCTTAGAGCGGCACAAGCCAAAAGAAAATAGAATATGTATTTTTCGGGTAACGCAGTACCTATGCCGCCGTTCAATACGATAATATAGAATTGAACGGCGGCATAGCATACAACGATTAGTAAGCCAATGGTGGTAATCCCAAAGTGTTTTAATAACCCTTTAGCCGCTCTTAATTTATGTTTAATAATCGCAGTGTACATATTTATTCATCCCTTTCGATAAGAGCCAAATAAACCTGTTCTAAGGTGCTGCCGTTATTAAGGCGGTACGTCTTTATTATTTCCGATTTTGTACCGTGAGCAATCAGCCTGCCGTGATTAAGCATGATGTATTTATCGCATAGCCCATCCACCATATCTAAAAGGTGTGTGGATAATAAGACCGCTTTCCCCGCTCTTTTACAATCCAATAATGTTTCCTTGAAAATGCTGATTTGTTTAGGGTCTAACCCACTGAATGGCTCGTCCGCGATAAGCAGCTCATAATCTCTTAGCAATGAAAGCGCAATTGTTAGTTTTTGTCTTGTCCCTTTTGATAATGCGGAAGGTACTTTTTTCAAATGTTCGTGAAGCTGCAATTTATCTATGAGATTCTCGGTGGCAAGCTTATTATCAGGATAGAGAGCTTTAATAAAATGCAAGTGTTCCAGTAGCGTTAGCTCATCATAAAAGACAGGGTCATCTGCAATATAGGAAACGGGAAAGCTCTCGTTTTTGATTTTCGCTATATCAGCTCCGTCCATGTATATTTTGCCGCTTAGAGGCCGCAGGTATTTGATGATATTCAATATAGCCGTTGTTTTCCCGGCTCCGTTTGCGCCTATTAATCCGGCGATCTCCCCTTTATCAATTTCAAATGATACGCTGTCTAAAGCCAAGACGTCGGGATATGAGAAAGATACATTATCAAATTGAAGATACATTTTATTCCCCCCCTTCATGATAACGCTTCTTTAATTCCTATATAGAGTGTCACCTAAGTGTCCTGCTGTTATTATACCAAAGTATTATAAAAAGTTCTATAGAAAGGTTACCTTATGCAAAAATATTGTACTGACAAAAACAATATAAATGGATATAATTCAGAAAAAGGAGGAGGCTTATGCAAGAATTTTTTCAAGATGCGATTCGTATGAAAGGAAATGAAGTATTCGTATTGATTCATGGAGGCTGGGGATGTGCGGCTATGTGGGATAAAGTAGAGTATCCGTTAAGGAGATTAGGCCACAAAACAATTGCGATTGATTTGCCGGGACATGGATTCGATTTTGCCGATATTTCGATGCAAGATACGAATACGTATACTAAAAAAGTAAAGGATGTCATCAATCAATTAGAGGATCCTGTTATCTTAGTGGGACATAGTATGGGAGGATCGGTCATTAGCTCTGTTGCAGAGGAGTTACCGGCGAAAATCAAGAAAATTGTCTATTGTGCGGCTTTTCTGTTACAAAGTGGTGAATCAGGGAATGGTATGGACGGTAACGGAATTCAACCGGTGGATTGGTCACAGTTTTCTTCGGATGGAAAATCCGTATCATGGAAGGAGTACATGAGTCAAAATCCGGCATCGGGACCATCCGCACGTTATATTTCGGCAGAGGACGCGGGAGTGGAAGAGACATACACAGGAGGTGCGGCAGAAAGTATTGCGGCATTGTATGGCAAAGTATTTCTTACGGAAAAGGCATGGGGAAGTATACCCAGGTATTATATACACACAACAAAAGATCTGGCGATTACCCCGGATCTTCAGCAAAAAATGTTGGAAAATCTGCCCTGTAAGAAAGTCTATCGTATCGATTCCGATCACTTTCCTCAGGTAGCGGCGCCTATGGAATTAGCAATGATTTTACATGATATTTCAAGAGATTAAAAGCAAAGCTTTTAAAATAAAACAAAAGGAGAAAAAATTATGAAGGGGATCATGTTTAGAAAGTGTCTGTCAACCATTCTTATTCTGGTGATGGCGGCCAGTATGTTAGCCGGATGCAGCGGAGACAGTGGCAGTACTACGGCAGCACAGACGACAGAGGGAAGCACGGCGGCAACAACTAAGGGGGATGGAGAGACAAAGAACAGTGGCGCAGATACGGAAGAATTTACGGTAGGATTTTCCGTGTTGGCAATGACGGCAGAGTTCCTGATTGCTATGGTACAGGGAGCCGAGGATACTGCGGATGAGTTAGGGATGAAATTTATCTTGTCGGATTGTAACCTGGATTCTACGGTTCAGGCGGACCAGGTAAGTAATTTCATTTCGCAAGGTGTGGATGCCATTGTTGTGGAGCCTTTGGATGCGGATGCTATTGCAAGTGTGGTGAAGGAAGCAAATGAAGAAGGAATTCCGGTATTTACCATTGACACGACGTCATCTGGCGGAGAAATTATTAGTTATGTGGCATCGGATAATTATGAAATGGGAAAAATGGCGGCAAAATATATCCTTGAGCAGTTAAAAGCGCGATATGGTGAGTATAAAGGGAATGTGGTTAATTTAATGGGAAGTTTAACCTCCACTTCCGGAACATTACGTTCACAAGGGTTCAAAGATGTAATCGATCAATACGAAGATGTAAACATTATTGCAGAACAAAGTGGTGAATTGGATGTAGAAACAGCACTCAATGTGACGATGGATATTCTGCAGGCGCATAGTGAAATTGATGCCATCTGGTGTTCCGGAGATAATAATGCATTAGGAGCGACACAGGCCATTGAGCAGGCGGGGCGTTTCGTATCGATGGACAGTGACGACCATATTATGATTGTTACCGCAGACGGATGCTCAGAAATCTTAGATGCCATTCGGTCAGGAAAAGTAGATGCCTGTATTTCACAGAATCCGATTACCATGGGTGAGATGACGATGCAGATGGTTTATGAATACTTACGTAATGGAACTCTGCCGGAATCAGATATTGTATATTGTGATTTGTATACGATCACATATGAGAATATCGACAGCGATGCAACCGCTGATTATGGCTTGTGGGCAGATGAACTTCGTTAAGGAATAAGGTGAAAAAAAGATGGCAAAGAAGATATTAGAATTAAAACATATCTCAAAAGAGTTTCCAGGTGTGAAGGTTTTACAGGATATAGGTATGGAGCTTTATGAAGGCGAAGTACTGGGATTATGCGGTGAAAACGGTGCTGGAAAATCAACATTGATAAAAATCCTGAGCGGATTATATCAGCCGGAGAATGGAAGTATAGAGTTTGAAGGGAAAGAAGTCAAACTGAACGCTGAAATTGCAATGGGACTTGGAATCTCTGCCATCTATCAGGAGCTGACAATCGTGCCGGAAATGACGGTGGCTGAAAATCTGTTTCTTGGACGGGTACCCAAGACGGCGTTAGGGCTGCAGGATCCAAAAGCCATGGAAAGAGAAAGCCGCAAAATCCTTAGATTATTGGATTTAGATGTTGAACCTATGGGAACAAAGGCGGGAGATTTGAGTCTGGGCGTTCAGCAGCTAATTGAAATTGGAAAGGCCATAGGCAGGGAAGCCAAAGTTTTAATCATGGACGAGCCTACCTCCTCCTTGGGGAAAAAGGACACGGAACATTTGTATAGCATTATTCGGCGGTTTAGAGAAAAAGGCTATGGAATTATTTTTATTTCCCATCATATGGAGGAAATTTTTGAAATAACCGACCGGGTGGCTGTATTACGAGATGGGAATTTGATCGATACAAGAAAAACTTCTCAATGGAACGTAGATGAACTGGTTTTTGCAATGGTAAACCGTAAAATATCCCAGCAGTTTCCGAAAAAGCACCCAAGCCGGCGGACAGGAGAATCTGTACTGAAACTCACGAATGTTTCCAGTTCTAAGGTGCATGATATTAACATGGATATATCTGCAGGTGAAATTGTTGGAATTGCAGGGATCGTAGGTGCCGGACGAACAGAATTATTAAAAACAATTTTTGGATTTTATAAAATTACCGCAGGGGAAGTTAGCATTCATGGAAAGAAAAAGCATGTTAAAAGCATTAGAAGCGCATTGGATGAAGGAATTGTATTAGTGCCGGAGGATCGAAAAAAAGAAGGCCTTGTGCTGGAACAATCCATTCAGGATAATATTGTAATTTCTCATTTTAAAAAGTTATCGCATTTGTATGTCGTGAATAACCGAAAAATCAGAGAGGTTAGTTTAGCGGGAGTCAATAAATATAAAATCCGAACTCCCTCACTTGATCAAATAGTTGGGAAATTAAGCGGAGGAAATCAGCAAAAAGTGATTTTATCAAGAGTTACCGTAGACAATCCGAAAATTTTATTGTTGGACGAACCGACGAGGGGAATCGATGTAAGTGTCAAGATGGAAATGTATCAGGAGATGATACGCTTGGCAGAGGCAGGGACAGCCATTGTTATGGTTTCATCAGAATTGCCGGAAGTCTTGGGAATGGCAGATCGGATTCTAGTTATGCGTGAGGGAAGAATCGTGGCAGCGTTGTCCAAAGAAGAGGCGACCAGTGAATTAGTGATGCATTATGCTACTGGAGGGAGATAAATGTGAAAAAAACATATGAAAAAGTACCGGTTAGGATAAAAGGATTATTACCAACGATTGTGATTTTAGTGATTATGTGTGCTTTTTTTACAATTGTAACGGATAGTTTTCTAACCTATAAAAACATCAAAAACGTCCTTCTTCAGACAGCATGTATGTCAATTGTCGGAGTTGGTTTGACATTTGTTGTAATCTGCGGTCATTTTGATTTGTCAGGAGGTTCGGTAATTGCTTTAATTGGTATACTTGCGGCAAAAATGCTCCTTGCCGGATGGAATACGGGCTTGGTAATTGTTCTGGTTGTGATAATCGGAGCCCTCATCGGATTATTTAACGGGTTGTGTGTAACGCGGCTGCGATTGGTGTCATTTATCGTCACACTGGCGACTTCGATTATGGCTGGTGGGCTGGCATTAGCGATTACAAGCGGAAAAACGATATCGGGAATGCCGGAAAATTTTTTATGGTTCGGCAGTGGTAAAGTTGGTGGTTTTCCGGTAGCAGCGATACTCATGCTGCTGCTATGCGTAGTGTTTCATTTTGTATTGTCGAGAACCGTTTACGGACATAAAGTATATGCGGTAGGCGGGAATTCAGATGCAGCTCATTTGGCAGGTATCAATACCAAAAATGTAGTGACGCTTGCTTTTGTGGTAGCCGGTTGCCTGAATGCAGTAGCGGGAATTGTAATGGCAGGCCGATTGGGGTGTGCGTTATCGACCGCGGGATCCGGATTGGAAATGAATGCTCTATCCGGTTTGGTTATCGGCGGAACCTCCATGAAAGGCGGCAAGGGAAATATCATTGGAACACTATTGGGATGTTTAATTATTGGAACATTGACGAATGGGTTGAATCTTTTGAACGTTTCCGCATACTGGACAGATTTTGTAAGAGGTTTGGTGATCTTCCTGGCCATTACCTTTGATGCGATTCGCTGGTTTATGAAAAAAGAATAATCGATCGGATAACTTCAACTAAGATTTATTTGATATGGCGGGGGATTGTATATGTACAAGATCATTATTGTGGATGATGAGAAGAAAGTGTGTCAGTTATTGCTGCGGTTAGCTCATTGGAAAGAGTTTGGAATTGAAGTTATGGGAATCTGCCATGATGGAAAAACAGCTTTGGAGAAGATCCTGGAAGTAAAACCGGATATTGTATTGACAGATATCAGAATACCGGGATATGATGGATTGGAACTAATCGATCGGGTGATTCGCGAGGGAATTCATTGCGAATTTATTGTGATTAGCGGATATAAGTATTTTGAATATGCGTATAGTGCAATGAAAGTTGGTGTTGTAGATTATCTACTGAAGCCGATTGAAGAACAAGAGCTGAATGATACGTTGTCTCGAACCTGCCGCTTGATTGAAGAAAAGAAAAATAAGCTTTCATCCGACCAAAAAGCGAGGCAGATTATTCAAAGCAAAGAAGAGGAAAATAGAAAACAGTTGTTTACTGATTTGGTGAATGACAAGTTTACCGGTGTCTCATCGGTGGACGAAATCAATCAAAAATACTGCTTTGATTTCAGCCAGGAAGGCTTTTTGGTTTCGGTATTGGGGTGTAACCAGGATCTTAAAATGGAAAATCTGCTGTTTGAAAATAAAGTAGTGGCAATTGGACAGCGTATTTTCGCGGAAAATCAAGCCTTTGTATTATCACCCATGGATTCTCAATTCATCTGTATCATTAATTATGAGCCGGGGACCGAAAATATTGTAAAACGAAAAGTGTTCCCTTTTTTTTATGATGTTTCCGTAGCGGCAAAGGCCCATGGCAACCTTACCGTAACCATGGGAATGGGCAATTTTGTGAAAGATTTGGAGCTTCTGCCGGATACCACACGTAGAGCAATCAAAGCGGAAGCGGCAAAGATTGTCTTAGGCGACAACCGTGTGATTGATCTTTCGGAGTATCATTTTGAAGAGCTGCCGTTAGAAAATATTGTATCACAAAAAGAGTGGCGTCAGCTCAATGTTTGCCTGGAGTCATTCAATTGTGAAAAATTGAATATATGGATGGATGAGATCTGTGCTAAATTTCGAAAGATTAATTATATCAGCCCCGAAATTATCTTTGATTTTTGTGAGATTTTGATTCAAAGGGTGCAGCAATGCGTCATGGAGATTGGAAACCCGGATTACCAAAAGGAAGTACAGCTTTTGGAAGTGGATTGCTTAAAAGTTGCTACCGTTCCGCGACTATTTGAAATGTTGAAAGAGAAGCTGACGCATATATTTGAAAGGATTCGGGAGGAACGTTATTACCTGGAGAAAAAGCCGATCCGATTTGCCAAGGCATATATCAGCGAAAATTATATGAAACCACTCACTTTGGAAAGCGTTGCGGATGAAGTCGGATTAAACCCTGCGTATTTAAGTTCGTTGTTTAAGAAAATATGTTCAAAAAGTTTTATTGAATATTTAACCGAAACCCGCATGGATGCAGCGAAAGAGCTGCTCAAGAGGACGAATCTTACCAATCGTGATATTGCCGGCCGCGTGGGATATAACACGGACAAATATTTTATACGGGTTTTTAAAAAAGAGACGGGGGTTAGACCAAACGATTACAGACGTTTGTATTCTGGCGATGAATAGGTCCGGAGGTTTGGAAGAAATATGAAAAAGTATAGTGAGACGGGTTTGGCGATCATTTCAGCGCTCTTAATCGTATCCATTCTGCTACTGCTGGTAGCGATTCTAAGTACGGAATTTTCGGTAAGATTTTGGCTGATGGGCGGGGTTATTGTATTGTCCGGCGCCTGGATTGTTGGTACGGAAATATATATAAAACGGAAAATTTCAAATAGTGAACAGCGGATAGAAGAACGTTTAAGAAGGGAAATGGACGGGCTCGATAAAAAGGAAGCGGAGGAGGGAGAATCTGAAAAGAATGCAGAATTATTTGCCTTGCAAAATCAAATAAATCCCCATTTTTTATACAATACGTTAGATGCCATACGAGGACATGCCTTAGAAAGTGAGGTGGATGATATTGCAGAGATGACGGCAAAATTATCGCAATTTTTCAGATATAGCATCAGCAATCCGGAAAACCTGGTAACGCTTATGGAGGAGTTGGATAATACGAGTGATTATTTCTGCATACAAAAGTATCGGTTTGAGGAGCGGTTTACACTAATAATTGAAGGGGATGAAGATTATTATAATCGTTGTTACCTCCCAAAACTGACATTGCAGCCGATTGTCGAAAATGCCGTATACCATGGATTGGAACCAAGGGTTGGGCAGGGCGAAATTAAAATACGTATTGAAGTGATATCCAGTATGGTAACCATCGTGGTAATGGATAATGGAATGGGTATGTCTGAGGAAATGGTTATAAAGATGAATCAAGATTTGCGAAAAGGCCGTGGCGAATGGACTTCACGCCGTGGGCGGGGGGAGAAACATGGAGGAATGGCACTAAATAATGTGAATCGGAGAATCAAACTGCTCTTCGGAGAAAACTACGGAGTTCATGTGAATAGCATTTTAGGCATGGGTACCGATGTTGAAGTGACGGTCCCCTATGTTACGGATGAAATAAGAATGCAATATAAAATATAGGAGGCCCTTGTGAAAGAAGAGTTGATAAGGATGGATCATGTGAATGCCGAATCGAATCTCTATGGAAAAATAGAAGATCTTTCTTTTTGCATGACAACCGGAGAAATATTTTCGATTTTTGGTTTATACCAGTCGGGGATGAATTGTATCCAGGAAATCCTTACGGGCAGCCTTTCCATTAACAAAGGCGAAATAAGAGTTTCTCATAAAATGTTAAATGTTGTAGTAATTGATTCAAAGAACCGCCTTTTTTCAAATTTGAACATACGGGAAAATATTGCGGTATATTTAGAACGCCAGGAAAGGAAGAATAAGGAAAAATCGGAATTAGAGAGCTTGCGGGATATGCAATTGCATAAATCAAGAAATACGATGGTATCAGAATTATCGGCAATTGAAAAAACACAGTTGCTTTTTTCAATTGCGTTGGTGCGAAAAAGTCATTTGGTAATTGTGAATTGTGTGGGATGTTCTTACGGAGTTTCTGATTATGAGGTATTAAAGAACTGCATATTACAGCTAAAGGAGAAAGGAATTGGCGTTCTTGTTTTGCAGGAAAAGCCGGATCCGTTAACCGATATCGTAGAGCGGGCAGCGATCTTAAAGAGAGGCAGGATTATAAAGGTAATATATGAGGATGTGAGTGAGAGAAAACTATGGGAAATTCTTCGGCAAATGTTTTCCTTAAGGAAATATGATGTGAATATTGAGAATCCCGTTCTAAAAGAAAAAGGAAGTTTAGGAGAAATTCGTGTGGATGATCATCTTGTACTTTCGCTCAACGCCGGAAAAGTGATTGGTATGTATGATATCCAATGGGGACTCAATCAATGTCTTCCGGATTATATCCATGATGTCCTTATAAAAGCGAAGGGTAACGCGAAGCTGAGCAGATTGCTCTATAAGAATAAAAAATGTATCTATATACCGGAAAACAGCGCCGATATTTTGCCGGCAAATGAAGAAATTGCGAGTGCAATTGTACAGCCTTCTTATCAGAAAATAGCAAATAAATTAGGCATTATTAATCGGAAAATGATGGCATATACAAGAATTGAATTTTTAAAAAAAAGAAAACTAACTTTGGATTATAAATATGTCAAAGACTTGGATTATTTGAATAAGAAGATATTATGCATATATCGATGGGTGATTCAACGCCCCGAGGTCATTATTTTAGAAAATCCTTTTTTAAAAATTGACGTATCGGATGTTCAGGAGTTGAATTCATATATACAGGCAATTTCAAATAAAGGAATCTGTGTGATCGTTTCTTCCAAAGATGTAACCGATTTGTTTGATTCTTGTGATCAAATCGTACTATTAGATGGGAAAACGATTATGAAAGCGTATGAACGGGAACAGTTTACGCAAATTACGGTACTTCTGAGATGAAAGGACTGATGAAAACCGAAAAACCTCCACTTTTCCTGCCTAAAATGTGAGTGTTCATTACTTTTTCTTCGTGATAAGATCTGATTAGAAGAAAAAATCCAGGAGGAATTTCGATGAACCATAAAAGAACGATGTCCGACCGGGTGAAGTGGATCTATCAGATCGTTCGGACCCCTAAAATTGCATTTAGTATTGAAAAAGCCCGTTTGTTTACCGAGGCCTATCAAAAATACGAAGGCGCGCCTAATGCCATTCGTATGGCCAAGGCTCAATCGCATATGTTGGAGAAGATCCCCATTTACATTATGAAGGGAGATCTGCTGGCCGGTGCACCGGCTTCCAAGCCGATGTGCATCGAGGCAGACTTTTGGACCAAGGGCACCTGGCAAAAGGAAGGAATTGAATCGCTGCGAGGCGAGGAGTACTCGATTACGGATGAGCAGGCTGCGAAGATGTATGAACTTACGGAATATTGGCATAAAATTATTCCCGAGTATAAGCTGTATGATTTATATGATGATTCCATGTGGGCCTGGAAGAGAAGCGGTTATCTCCTTCCGGAGAATAAGACCTTGGAAGAGGCGGCGGGTATGGGCTACGCCTGCAATGGTATGGCGATTCTGCCGGAAGCGGACACCTACCAGATCGATTATGCCTATGTACTGAAGAAAGGACTTCTGGCCATCATCGATGAAGCACAGGAGAAGCTGGACCAGGTCGTCTCCATGAATATCAAAACCGAGGAGGATATCGAGCGGATCTATGTATGGCGCGCTATGGTCATTATTAACAAAGGGGTGATCGCATGGGCGAACCGTTATGCGGATTTAGCGGAAAAAGAAGCGGAAGGCTGCGCGAATCCGATCAGGAGGCAAGAGCTTTTGTATATGGCAGAATCCTGCCGCCGCGTTCCCGCATATCCGGCTGAGAACTTCCGGGATGCGTTCCAGTTCCTCTGGTTCCTGTTCCTGATGATCAGCTGCCAGACCACGACGCCCCTGGGGCGCCTGGACCAGGTTCTGTACCCTTACTACAAAAAGGATGTGGAAGCAGGGATTTTGGACGATGAGACGGTTCTGGAATACATGCAGCTTTACCGGCTGAAGATGATGCAGATGAAGAATACCTCCGGCGGTGAGAGCCGGTTAAAATGGTCCGGCCAGGCGCGTTGGAACGGCGTGACGCTAGGAGGCGTCGATGAAGAAGGAAACGATGTGACGAATCCGCTGACTTACCTGTTCATCGAAGCCGCATACCGTTGCCGCGCGCCGCACCATACTCTTCACCTGCGGGTACACGGAGGCACCCCGCAGGATCTCATGATGAAGGCCCTGGAGCTAGTCGGTACGGGAATCGGTATGCCCTCCTTTAACAGTGATAAAGGGTATATCACCACATTGCTGGAAAAAGGCGTGACGCTGGAAAAGGCAAGAAATTATATGGTAATGGGCTGTGTGGATCCCACCGTTCCGGAAGGCTGGGGGCACGTTTACTCCATGATGGTAACCTCGCTTCCTTTTGACACCTTCCTGCACAATGGGTACAGTGCATATCTTAAGAAGCAGATCGGGCCACAGACCGGTAATATCCGAGAGATGAAGACCTATGAAGAATTTGAAGAGAAGATGCTGGATCACCAGAGATATTACATTGAATACTTTGCCCATGATATGCTGCTGCGCTATCTGACCGGGCGGAAGGAACTGCAGGATCCCTTTTCGATCTCGCTGTTCTCCGATGGCGTAGAAGTAGGGAAAATCGGGAAGATGCGCGAGCTGCCTTACGGCCTCGGCCCTACGCTAAATCTGGGTGTTGGGACCATTAATGTGGGGGATTCCATGGCGGTGATCAAAAAGCTGGTATTTGATGAGAAGAAGATCACGATGGATGAACTGATCAGGGCCTTGGATGCTAACTGGGAGGGGAAAGAGAATCAGCGAATCCGGGAGCTCTGCCTTTCCGTGCCCAAATACGGCAACGACAGTGATGAGGTGGACGCAATCGTGGCAAGAATCTACAAGCGGCTGGTCGATATCGGCTGCAGTATCGACAGCTATCGAGGCAGTAAGTTCTGTGTCAGCGGACTCTCCATTACCGCCCACGATCCCGGTGGTCGGCTGACCGGAGCGACACCGGACGGACGCTATGCGGGATCTCCTTTGGCAGACGGCTCTGTCTCGCCGGAGCAAGGGTGTGATGTCAACGGACCAACAGCGATGCTTAACAGCGCGATGAAGCTGCCGCAATACCGAATGAACGCAACGTTGCATAACATGAAGCTTCACCCCTCGGCGATCCAGTCGGAAAACAGCCGCAGAAAACTGATAATGCTGATTCGAACCTATATGATGGAAGGCGGTAATCAGATTCAGTTCAACGTGGTGGATCAGGAAACACTGATTCGCGCACAGCAAGATCCGGAGAAATACAAGGATCTGATCGTACGTGTGGCAGGATACAGCACCTATTTTGTAACCTTATCGAAAAATGTTCAGGATGAAGTCATCGGACGCACCAGCTACCGAGGGCTATAGAGAATCGAGCGGAGCATTTCTCTCATGAAGAATCTTTTTACGGTACTCTCTGGGAGAAAGGTTCTCTCTTTGCCGGAAGATCCGGGAAAAGTATTTGGCATCGGCGAAGCCGACCGCATGGGAAATGTCAATAATACTGATGTCCGGATTTTCCAGCATTTTTTTTGCCTGCCTGAGCCGCAGTTCGTGTATATAATTCAGCATAGTGGTACCAAACTTCTTCTTAAAGGCCGCGGATAGATAATTCGGCGTAACGTTGAATTGCTTGGCAATCTGCTTTTGAGTCAGATCCTGGGTATAATTATGATGGATGTATTCCTTAACGGACTGTAAATAATTCTTGTCCAGGCGGGAGGGGGACGAAAGGTGGAGGATGAAACGAGACACCTGGGTTAAATCCTCGATCAATCCGATCTCCAATAATTCCCGTGAAAAGGTTCCGTTGGAGTCATAAGGGGGGTGGAACACAAAGGCCGGCGAATACAAACCCCTGGAAATTTCCGCATACAACACCCGAAAGCTCTCGATCCAGCTAGTGCGCATCCCATGGTAGATCAGACGGATGCGTTCCATCTGGCGGATGCACAGATATCCATATTCCAGAAGTGTGTCGCAGAAGTTGTGGGCACATCGCCGGATCGAAGATACATTTCCCATTAGCAAAGCGGCATACAAATCCTGTTCCAGCGCGGAAAAGTCATAGGGAAGCGTACTGTATCGAGGATCACAAGAGGTGATGGTAGAAGGTGATTCTCCCAGGAGGTTGTAGGACTTGGAATACATGCGGGCGATGTTCGCGCTTTCCTGGACATCGTTTGGGAAATTCATTGCAGGCCCCAGTCCGATGTGCAGTGAAATTCCCGTAACGCGGTAGACCTCCTGGCATAAGCGGTGGCATTGCAGTTCGATGTTTGGCAGGTCCCGGAAGAAAAAAAGCGAGATTTCCCCGGAGCTTTTCAATCCGGAGATGGCAAAACCGGCGGGGACACTGCCCATCAGATCGTTCATCAGCCTGGTCAGGGCCGACGAAGAGATCCCTTTGTTATCCTGCATGGTATCTAAAGGCAGATGTTCGGCCGCGATTATGCCCACCCGGCACTGCTCATAGTAAGCGTATTCCGGGCAAAAAGAACACAGATCCCGATAGATATGAAGCGGATCGTTCTTCGTATTAATCAGTGAGAATAAAAGCTTTTCCGCTCTGATCCGCACCAGTTCGGTTCGATCATTCTGCTCCAGTGTCTTGGATTCTTCGTCATTCTTTATCGATTGAAAATTTAAGAGGTATAGCGCATTTCGCAGCGCCGTATAGATGCTGATCTGCGTAAAGGGGCGCAGGATAAAATTGCCGGCACCGCCTTTCAGCGCCTCCAGAATTCTCGGATAGTCCGTCATATTGCCGGTAATTAAAAAAATACATTCCTTATAGTGGGAGGTTAGCGTCCGGAGTACCTGGTACGTATCATTTTTCGTATATTCGATGGGTAAGATGATAAACTGCGGGTTTTCATTCTGAATTTTCAAAGAGAGATCTTCATCCAAATCACAATAACAAATATGGTGAAAAAGATTGCTTTTTATTGCAATCTTGTAGAATTCTTTCGCCAGTGCTTCCGACTTTTCCATGATCAATAAATTCATAAAATTTAACCCTCCTCGTTGCTACTAGTATAATCATTTATTATTATAAAATGTGATATTTGATTTGTATATAATATAAATTCTTATAACAAATATCCCTTCAAAAAGTCCACCATTTATCGTTGTTTTGTCTGTTTTATCAGCGTTTATTCTTTGTTACAATAGCGATAACAAAGCTGAGTGACAGCAGTCAGGAGAGAAAAATGCTAAGGTACATACTGAAACGATTCTTCACAATGATATTTGTACTGTTGGGTGTCGCACTGCTGATTTTCACCATTATGTGGTACTGCCCAGGCGATCCGGCCCGCTCTTTGCTGAGTGACGATGCAACGGAGGAACAGATCGAAGCCCTTCGGGAGGAAATGGGATTGAACCGGCCATTTTTTGTGCAATTTTATGATTATGTATACAATGCGGTCGTGCACCAGGATCTGGGCAAATCCTATCAGACTAAAATTAATGTTGCGACCGAGATCAGTCAACGATTTGTAAGTACGGTCCAGGTGGCAACGCTGGCTGTGTCGATCGCAGCACTTTTCGGTATTCCATTGGGAGTGTTTGCCGCCGTCAATCAATCTACCTGGAAGGACAACACGGCCATGGCCGTATCCCTGGTGGGGGTGTCGATGCCGGGATTCTGGTTCGGTCTCATGCTATCCCTGCTGTTTGCGTTAAAGCTGGGATGGCTGCCGGCCAGTGGATTCTCTGGCCCCCAATACTTGATCTTGCCATGTGCGGCCATCGGAATTGGAGGCATAGGCATGATCTCCAGACAGATGAGATCCAGCATGCTGGAAGTCATCCGGCAGGATTACATCGTGACCGCCCGCGCCAAGGGACAGGTGGAATGGAAGGTGATCTATGTACATGCCTTTCGAAATTCTCTGATTCCGGTTATCACACAAATTGGTTCCATGTTTGGCCATCAGTTAGGAGGAGCCATGGTTGCGGAGACCGTCTTTTCGATTCCCGGACTCGGCACCTATATGGTTAATGCAATTAAGGCCAGAGATTATCCGGCGGTCAGAGGCAGCGTCTTATACGTGGCGCTGGTGTTTGCGCTGGTGATGCTTGCCGTTGATTTGCTATATGCATTTATTGATCCTCGTATCAAGGCTCAGTACAGCAATAAGAAGAAGCGGAGGGTTAAGAAAAATGGCTAAAGAGCAAGGAATACAGAATATAATGAATAAGAAAAAGGAAAGTATACTTCGGATCACACTTCACCGCTTGCTCAAGAACAAACTGGCAGCGGCCGGATTTATTGTGTTTCTTATTTTCGTGCTGATGTCAATTTTTGCCCCCTGGGTCGCCCCTTACGACTATACGAAACAGGATCTGTATAATACGCTGGCCGGACCGAGCGCTCAACACCTGCTCGGCACAGATGAGGTGGGACGTGATATTCTAAGCCGCTTAATATATGGTGGCCGGTATTCTCTGCGGATCGGCCTGCTGTCGATGGCATTGGGGGCTGGAATTGGAATTCCATTAGGGGCGATTGCCGGGTTTTACGGTAAGCGGCTGGATGACGTACTGATGCGCTTTATGGACATTTTCCAGGCGATTCCCAACCTGATGCTGGCCATTGCCCTGTCTGCGACACTGGGGGGCGGCGTGAACAACTGTATTTTAGCCTTGGGGATTACCTCGATGCCGGCATTTGCCCGAATGACCAGGGCCTCGATCCTGAGTGTCAGGGGAATGGAGTACGTGGAGGCGGCAAAATCCACGAATTCCAGTGACTTTCATACGATTGTAAAGCATGTGCTTCCCAATGCAATAGCGCCGCTCCTGGTACAGTCCACCATGAATGTGGCAACATCGATCCTGAATGCCGCCGCTTTAAGCTTTATTGGACTGGGCGTACAGCCGCCGCTGCCGGAGTGGGGCGCGATGTTGTCGATCGGCCGGACCTATATTCGTGACCATTGGCATATGTGTGTATTTCCAGGGTTGACCATCTTCTTAAACGTAATGGCTTTGAATTTATTCGGAGATGGTTTGCGTGATGCGTTAGATCCCAGAATGAAGAGTTAAGGAGAAGGGGAATGGAAAATATGGGCAAGACAGAACCTTTATTAAAAGTAGAGGATTTAGTGGTCCACTATACAGCTGGCGGTGAAGTGATTGAGGCGGTGAATGGCGTCAGCTTTACTTTAGATAAAGGGGAGACCATTGGTTTGGTGGGAGAGACCGGAGCAGGTAAGACCACGATCGTAAAATCCATTCTGCGGATCTTGCCCGATCCGCCCGCCAAAGTAAAAAGTGGAAAAATCTATTATAACGGCCAGGAGTTGCTTGGTTTGCCGGAGCAGCAGATGCGTAAGATCCGGGGTAGTCAGATCTCCATGATCTTTCAGGATCCGATGACCGCACTGAACCCGGTGTTCAGCGTGGGTGATCAGATCGCCGAGGTTCTGAAGCTGCACCGGAACATCAAGAAGAAGGAGGCGTATACAAAGGTTTGTGAGATATTGGAAATGGTGGGCATTTCGGGCGAGCGCTATGGCGAGTATCCCCATCAATTCTCTGGCGGAATGAAGCAACGCGTAGTCATTGCGATGGCATTAAGCTGCAATCCGGCTCTGCTTTTGGCCGATGAGCCTACTACGGCTCTGGATGTGACGATTCAGGCGCAGGTGCTGAATATGATGAACCGATTAAAAAAAGAGCTGGGAACGTCGGTCATTATGATTACCCACGACTTAGGCATCGTTGCCGCCGCCTGCGACCGGGTGGCGGTGGTATATGCCGGTGAAATCGTGGAAATGGGCAATAAGGAGCACATTTTCGACCATGGACTTCATCCTTATACAGAAGGTTTGTTTCATTCGATTCCCAGCCTGACGGGAGACGAGACACGTCTGCGCCCGATAGAGGGGCTGCCGCCCAATCCGGCGGATTTGCCAAAGGGATGTAACTTTTCACCGCGCTGCTCATATGCGGCGGCGGCGTGTAAGGAAGGAGTGATTGAACTTCGGGAAGTAGAACCAGGGCATTATCTGCGCTGCAATCGCACATGAAGGGAGAGATAGGATGACGCCAATTTTGGAAGTACAAAATCTGAAAAAGTATTTTGATACCCCGAGAGGGAAGCTTCATGCGGTGGATGATATTTCCTTTCAGTTGGAGAGGGGGAAGACGCTCGGGGTTGTAGGAGAATCCGGCTGCGGAAAATCCACCCTGGGACGTACGCTTCTACACCTGATCGAGCCTACTTCGGGCAAGATATTTTTTGAAGGGGAGGACATATCCGCCGTAAACAGGAAGAAGCTTCGAAGACTCCGGGAGGATATGCAGATTATTTTTCAGGACCCCTATTCTTCCTTGAATCCGCGTATGACCGTGAGCGAAGCGATTATGGACCCGCTGAAACTGGCACACCGGTTTTCCAAGCAAGAGATGGAGGAGCGGATCGAACACTTAATGGATACGGTTGGACTGGCAGAGCGCCTGCGCAATTCATATCCCCATGAGCTGGACGGAGGGCGGCGGCAGCGGGTGGGGATCGCCCGCTCCTTAGCTTTGAACCCCAAATTTATCGTGTGCGATGAACCGGTATCCGCGCTGGATGTATCGATCCAGGCACAGATTCTCAATCTGCTCCAGGATCTCCAGGAAAGCCGACAGTTGACGTATATGTTTATCACCCATGACTTATCCGTCGTAAGGTACATTTCCAATGATATTTGTGTGATGTACATGGGACAGCTAGTCGAGAAAAGTCCGGCCAAGGAATTGTTTAAGAATCCGGTTCACCCCTATACGAAGGCACTCCTATCGGCTATTCTGGTACCGGATATTCATACCAAACGGGAACAGATTATATTGAAGGGCGAGGTGACATCTCCGGTCACCCCGAGGCCCGGCTGCCGCTTTGCGCCGCGCTGTTCCTATGCCTGTAAGAACTGTGATGAAGCGCAAAAGGTCGTTGAAGTAACACCAGGTCATTTTGTATCTTGTGATGTAGCAACGGGAGCATCGTGAATCTCCAAAGACAGTAGACCAGGGGCGTTATATAACGCTACCAAATAAAAAGTAGGAGAAAAAATATGAAGAAGATGAAGAAAATTGTGGGATTGCTATTGGCGCTGTGTCTGGTAATGGGACTGGCAGCCTGTGGAACGGATTCTGGTACTACGGCCGATACCACGGCCGGTTCCGACGCGACACAGGGTACGACGGAACCGCAAAGCAGCGAAAGCACCGGAGGAACAGCAGAGAAGGTGACGTTGGAAATTAGCTCGGCGGTAAGCAACTTTCACCCGTACGTACCGGCTACCACCAATTCGTACCGTGTTGTGAACGCCAACATTTACCAGCCGCTGTTCCGCCAGTATGGCTATGGTGTGGAAATGGAGGATTGGGTAGGGATTATTGGGGAGTCCATTGAATACGATGAGGCCACTTTGACCTATACAATCCATCTGAAGAAAAATGTTTACGATAGCGCAGGAAATCCGTTTACCGCCAAGGATGTTGTATTTTCTTTCCAGACCCAGGAGGCGGTGAATCCGGATGCGGTGACGTACTGGGCGCACGCGGATCTGAACTCGCTCACGGCGGTGGATGATTACACGGTAACCTTGAAGTTCTTTGATGCCACGCCGGGAATCATCAATACGCTGATGCTGCGGACGAATATGATCACCCAGGCGGCGTATGAGGCAGCCGGACCGGATGGAGAAGACCTGATTGTAAAGCCGGTAGGGACCGGTCCCTATGTCCTGGACGAATATGCCAGCGGATCGAGCTATACGCTGAAAGCGACGGAGAATTATTGGAATGCCGGGAATGGCGAACAAAATGCAGACACCATTTTGTATATGGTCATTACCGAACCCTCCCAGAGAGGGATCAACTTTGAGACGGGTGAAATCGACGCAATTTATGATGTATCGGCCAGTGACTATGTCCGCATGAAGGATTATAACAAAGCGCAGATCATCGAAGTTTCGGACAATCAGATCAAATTACTGGGATTCAATTGCACGGACGTTTCCCCTTGCAGCGATGTACTGGTTCGCCAGGCGATCGCGTATGCCATCGATACCCAAGCGGTCGCGCTAACCGCCTATGAAGGACTGGCAGAGGCCTGCTATACCTTTGGCGGCCCTATGTGGCTGGATTGGAATGAGTCGTACAAAGAAGGCGGCCTCTATTATGCGGTAGATATTGAGCATGCCAAGGAGTTACTGGCACAGGCCGGATTGGCTTCCGGAACCGAATTGAAGTTAGCCATAAAGGATGACTCCCAGATGCTGATGGCGGCGACGATTATCCAACAGGCGCTGGCAGAAATCGGGATCACACTGACGATCGACCAGTATGACAGTTCTACGTACAATTCCATATATATGGAATACGATAAGTACGATATGTATATTGCAGAGGCCCGTACCGACAACTACGCCACGAATGTATTCAACAACTTCCTGAATCTGAAAAACAGTACCGGCACACGCGTCGGTATCGTCGATGAAAAACTGCAGTCTCTGCTTGAGCCTTATGCTACCGGTTCCATGACGCAGGATCAATTTGACGCACTAATGGAATACTATGAGACCATTATCCCTTACTATGCGATCTGCACGATGATTTCTCCCTATGTCGTGACCACCGGCATCGAAGTGGATTCCGTTCAAGTGGGTTGTGGCGGATGGTTGTTCCCTGGAGAATGGGTCTACACCGACGAGTACCATAAATAAAACATAAAGTCTTTGGAGAGCGCTGATTGGATAAGGGCGGGGAATCTTTTCTCCGCCCAATTTTTAGGAGGCGGGAGTAAATATGAGAATATATAAGGAATTGCCGATTTTAATGCGGGATGGTGTGATTCTCTATGGGAATCTGTACTGCCCGGATCCAAGTGGAGTCTATCCCACGATTGTGTGCCGCTTGCCTTACGACAAGAATCAAGAAAGGCCTTCGACGGATGTCTTGCGGCCGGAGCCCTTTGTGGAGGCGGGGTATTGTGTGCTGCTGCAGGATCAGCGCGGGACCGGGACTTCGGATGGTCTGCTGACGTCGACGGGCAAGAATGAATTTCAGGATGGATACGATACGATCGAATGGGTGGCGACGCAGCCTTGGAGCAATCAGAAGGTGGCGATGATAGGAATGTCCAATCACGGCTTTGCCCAATTGGCGGCAGCATCTATGCACCCGCCCCATCTGGTTACGATCGCCCCATGGGAGTGCCAGTCCTGGGCACCTTTCAACATAAATGACGGGGGCACCATAACGATTGTGAATAAATTAAACTGGGTGTATGCCCAGTCCAAACGGCAGTTGGAGAATATGAAACTGATGCCGGAGGAACGGAAAAGAATTCAAAGCGAGCTGGATCTCTATCAGGACTGTTTACCCGAGCAGCTCCGATTCCGGCCGCTGTACCGGACTCCGGCGGCAAATGTGAGGAATTTTCCGCTGGTACATGAGTATGTAGAGATGGTCTTAAATGTGGGGGATTCTCACTACTGGAAATCCATCGGTCGTCCGGTGGATTTTTCTACGTTGAATCTGCCTATGTTTCACCTGTCCGGATGGTGTGATTTTTTAAAGGATGCCACCATTGACAATTATATGGCTGCCAGAGAATACGGCGGGACCGAATTTATGAGAGAGAATCAGGTCCTGATCATGGGTCCATGGAACCATGGCTCGAAGATGGCTTCGTCAGTCGGTGAATTTTTCTTTGGTGAAGAAAATAGCGGCGTGGGACAGTCGTTGACGAAAAGGCTGATTCAGTGGTCAGACCATTTTATTATGAATAAGAAGCTGGAACCGTTCTGGCAGATGCCGGTTCATTATTTTGTAATGCAGAAAAATGAGTGGCGTAGTGCCAGCCGATGGCCGGTGCCGGAGAGTGAAGAGATCCGGCTGTATCTTGACAGCAACGGCTATGCCAACACGCTGTTTGGTAATGGGAGGATGTCTATTTCCTTTGGCAGCGGAAATTGCGACTCCTATATCCATGATCCAATGGATCCGGTGCCGGCAAAGCCGGCGGATTTCGACCTGAAGCGCCTGGAGGATTTGCCGGAGATCATGGACTATACGGAGATCGAGAAGCGGGAGGATGTGCTGGTCTATACGTCGGAAGTCTTGGAAGAGGGCATCACCATCGTTGGACCGGTACTGGTGAAGCTGTACGCTTCTACCACAGCGGAAGATGTGGATTTTATGTGTCGGCTGCTGGACGTGTTCCCGGATGGACGCCCCTTCAATGTGACGGATGGGGCTGTGCGGGCCAGGTTCCGGCATTCGATTCACCCGCAGGCTGTTCGTGAACATCAGACCATTACCGAAGATCGGATAGTTCCGGGAGAAATTACGGAATACGATATTTTTGTCGGGAATACGGCCTGGTATTTTGCCGCCGGCCATCGGGTTCGGTTGGAAGTGGCAAGCAGTGGATTCCCGCGCCACGACGTAAATCCGGGAATGGCTTGTCCGATCGGAACGGCAGAGACGGTCAGAAAAAGTGTTCAGTGTATCTACCATGAGGAACGGTATCCTAGTTCCGTCTGCCTGCCGGTGGTTGAAGGCGGTCCGTTTCGTTCTTTCCCTTAAGAGAATACAGTCATTTATGAAAATTTAAATAAGGAGGCCTTAATGGAAACAGGAGTCATTTTTAATATTCAGCGATATTCCATTCATGATGGCCCGGGTATCCGGAGCACCGTATTTTTAAAGGGATGTCCACTGCGGTGCCAATGGTGCCACAATCCGGAATCCAATTTAAGGAAAATCCAGATGGCTTGGTATGAAAGCCTTTGTACCGGCTGTGGCCAGTGTATGTCCGTTTGTCCAAACGGCGCAATCCACCGGTCGGGAACGCATATCCTCCAGGATTGGGAGCGGTGTAACAACTGTGGCGCGTGTGTGACGGTCTGTAAAAATTCCGCCAGAGAGCTACTGGGGAAAGAAGTGACGGTGGAAGAGGTGATGAGGGAGGTGCGAAAGGATAAGGTCTATTATCAGTATTCCGGCGGTGGCGTCACCATCAGTGGCGGGGAGCCTCTGTCACAGCCCCGGTTTGCACGGGAACTGCTGGAGGAATGTCATAGGCAGGGCATCACCACCGCTCTGGAGACTTGCGGGTATGCGCCATGGAAGACGGCAAGGAGGGTGTTCGAGGGTACAGATCTGCTCCTTTATGATATTAAGCATATGGATCCGGCCCGCCATATAACACTCACCGGCGTAAGTAATGGGCAGATCCTGGAGAATCTGGAAAACGCTATCCAAAAGCTGTATAAAAAAGTCTGGATCCGCCTGCCCCTGATTCAAGGCGTAAACGATTCCGAGGAGGAGATCCGGCAAGTGTGTGAATTTGCAGTGCCTTATTCAGAGTCGGTAGAAGAGATATGGCTTCTGCCTTACCACAATCTGGGGGTGTCGAAGATGGAAGCATTAGGATGGAGCACCGAGATCTGCCTCAAGTTCCAGAAACCGGAGCGGGAGCATTTTGAAGCACTGGCACAGGTGATTCGCTCCTATGGATTTTGCGCCAGGTACGAGTAGGTTAGGATACGAAGCGAGTCATCGGATAAACAGGGGGCTGTCGCAATCGCGATTTTATCATAAATCGCGATTGCGACAGCCCTATTCTTTTCGCAGGGCAGGCTTGCCGTGGTATTGAATTTATGATACACTTATATGCGGACAACTGGGCGTTGTCGCTATAGGAGGAAGAAAATGGCAGCCATTAACCAAAGCAAAATTCGTAATTTTTGCATCATTGCGCATATTGACCATGGCAAATCGACCCTGGCAGACCGGATTATCGAGAAGACCGGAACCCTGACGCAGCGGGAGATGCAGTCCCAGGTGCTGGATAATATGGATCTGGAGCGGGAGCGGGGGATTACGATTAAATCCCAGGCCGTGCGGATTATCTATAAGGCAAATGATGGAAATGAATATATTTTTAACTTAATTGATACACCGGGACATGTGGACTTTAACTATGAGGTGTCCCGCAGCCTGGCCGCCTGTGACGGGGCCATTCTGGTAGTCGATGCAGCTCAGGGCGTAGAAGCCCAGACACTGGCGAATGTCTATCTGGCTTTGGATCACAATCTGGATGTACTCCCGGTTATTAATAAGATCGATCTTCCCAGTGCGGAGCCTAAGCGGGTCATTGATGAAATTGAAGATGTGATTGGAATTGAGGCACAGGATGCGCCCCAGATTTCGGCTAAGAATGGAATCAATATAGAACAGGTCCTGGAAGCAGTGGTACAGAAGATTCCGGCGCCCGTCGGGGATCCGGAGAAACCGCTTCAGGCTTTAATTTTTGATTCCCTGTATGATTCTTACAAAGGTGTGATCGTCTTCTTCCGTGTGAAGGAGGGTACGGTCCGCAGAGGCACCGAGATCCGGATGATGGCTACCGGGGCCAGTTTTGAGGTAATCGAATTAGGGTACTTTGGCGCAGGACAGTTTATTCCCTGCGATGAATTGTCGGCAGGCATGGTAGGTTATCTGACGGCCAGCATTAAGAATGTGAAGGATACCAGTGTAGGCGATACCATTACGGAAGAGCATCGTCCCTGCAAGGAGCCTCTGCCTGGATATAAGAAGGTGCAGCCCATGGTTTATTGCGGCGTGTATCCGGCCGACAGTGCCAAATATGTGGATCTGCGGGATGCGCTGGAGAAGCTGCAGCTAAACGATGCGGCGCTTCAGTATGAGCCGGAGACTTCCGTGGCCCTTGGATTTGGCTTCCGCTGCGGCTTCTTAGGGCTGCTGCATCTGGAGATTATTCAGGAGCGGCTGGAGCGCGAATATAACCTGGATTTGGTTACCACGGCTCCCAGCGTAATTTACACGGTTCACAAGATGGACGGAACGGTATTGGAGCTGACGAATCCCACGAATATGCCGGATCCTTCGGTGATTGAATATATGGAAGAGCCGATGGTATCCGCGGAAATTATGGTTACCACGGAGTTTATCGGACCGATTATGGACCTGTGTCAGGAGCGGCGGGGCCAGTACCTGGGGATGGAATATATAGAAGAGACAAGGGCTCTGCTCCGGTATGAGCTGCCGCTAAATGAAATCATCTATGATTTTTTTGATGCGCTGAAATCCCGTTCCAGAGGATACGCGTCCTTTGACTATGAAATCAAGGGGTATGAGCGGTCGGATTTGGTGAAGCTGGATATTTTAATTAATAAGGAAGAAGTAGATGCGCTGTCCTTTATCGTTCACAGCAGCACCGCTTATGAGCGGGGCCGTAAAATGTGCGAGAAGCTGAAGGAGGAAATTCCCAGACATTTGTTTGAGATTCCCATCCAGGCGGCAATTGGCAGTAAAGTCATTGCCCGCGAGACCGTAAAGGCCGTGCGGAAGGACGTGCTGGCGAAATGCTATGGCGGCGATATTTCCCGTAAGCGGAAGCTTTTGGAGAAGCAGAAGGAAGGTAAGAAGCGTATGCGCCAGATCGGAAACGTTGAGGTTCCGCAGAAAGCGTTTATGAGTGTGTTGAAGCTGGACGAAGATTAAGAGGTGAGGATATGGAAAAAAGGGCACTGGGAATTTATGTGCACATTCCCTTTTGCGTAAGAAAATGTGAATACTGTGATTTTGTCTCAATGGTGGGGACGCCGGATGAACAGGCTTATTATATCCGTGTGTTGAAGAAGGATATCCGGGGCTTTGAGGCATTGAGCAATCTCTACCAGGTGCAGACCGTTTTCTTCGGAGGGGGAACTCCTTCCGTGCTGGATGTGGCGCAATTGGAACGGATTATGGAGCAGCTCCGTGAGCAGTATGAGTTTGCGGAGGATGCGGAGATTAGCATTGAGTGTAATCCGGGAACCTTGACCGAAGAGAAGCTGGCGAAGTACCGGGCTATGGGCTTTAACCGCCTGAGTCTGGGGCTGCAGTCTGTGCACGATGAGGAACTGGCTGTACTGGGCAGGATCCATTCTTATAATGATTTCCTGACGAGCTACCGGCTGGCCAGAAAAGCAGGCTTTACGAATATCAATGTGGATCTGATATCGGCGCTGCCGGGGCAGAGCGTGGATTCCTGGAGGGAAACGCTGGAAAAGGTGGCAGAACTGAACCCGGAGCATATATCGGCCTATAGTCTGAGCATTGAAGAGGGGACTCCTTTCTATGAAAAATACAGTGGAGCCCAGGGCAGAGCACTTCTTCCAAAGGAGAAGGATGAGCGGGCGATGTATCATTATGCGAAGGAATTACTGGAGATGAAGGGCTATCATCGTTATGAGGTTTCCAACTATGCAAAGGACGGTAAGGAGTGCCGCCACAACCTGGTCTACTGGACCGGCGGGGAATACGTCGGCTTTGGCTTAGGCGCTTCTTCTTATCTGGGAGGCAAGCGCTTTAGTAATCCGAAGGAGAAGCAGGCTTATTGGGAGTATGCCCGTAACGCGTATAATACTTACCGCACCCTGCCTTCACAGAGCGAGAAGAACGCGATGGAGGAATTTATGTTCCTGGGGCTTCGAATGAGCCGGGGAATTTCCACCAAGGAATTTGAAGAGCGTTTTCACGTGCCTTTCCAGCAGGTGTACGGCGATCCTGTCCGCAAGATGGTGATGCAGGGAATGCTGGAAGAGGATGGTAATATTTTGCGTTTTACAGACCGCGGCGTAGATGTCAGTAATCACCTGCTGGTGGAATTTTTATTATAAAGGATGTAAGGATGAGCGATAAAAAAAAGCTGAAGGAGGGCCTGGCGGCCATCCGCAAAAAGGCAAATGCCAACTTTAACCACATTACCGTAGGAGAGATCCTGGCGGGCTTTCCGGGAATGGAGCTCAGTGAGGACCAGATTCGTCTGATTTATAAGTATCTGGACGAGGAGCATATCATTGTAGAGGATTACCAGCCCCATGATACCCGAACGGTAACACCGGATAAACCGGCACTGACCGGAGAGGAAAAGGCTTATTTCCAGATGTATCTGCAGGATCTGGAGGACGTACGGCCTTGTACGGAATCGGAGGAGAAAATTCTGGTAAGCCAGTTACTGGGAGGGGACGAGAGTGTCCAGAACCGGCTGATCGAGGGCAACCTTCACCGGGTTCTTAAGCTGGCCGGAGCACGGGTCGGCCGAGGCGTACTGATCGGAGATCTCGTGCAAGAAGGGAATATGGCCTTGGTGCTGGCAATCGAGGAGTATTGCGCTGCCGGTGTCCGGATTCAGGGAGAGCCCTTAGCCCGCTTCTTAGAGTCCCGTATCGACCAGGCCATGAAGGCCCTGGTACATGAACAGGGCAGTTTTGATAAGGCAGGGGAGCAAATGGCCAGAGAAGCCAACCGCCTGCTGGAGGTTACCGAAACCCTAGAAGAGGAGCTGGGGCGGGAGGTAACTTTGGCAGAGCTGGCGGAGAGAATGGAGCTGTCGGAGGACGAGGTGGAGAACATTTTGCGTGTCTCCTATAGTGCCATGGAGATTGGCGAAGGAGGCAGTGATTCCGGCGAGGAGCATGGACACCACGAACACCATGAGCATCATGGTCATGACTGTGGCTGTGGCCACCATCACTAAGAGAGAGCAGAGGACCCAGGAGGAAGCGATGAACGTAAAGCGGATTTATGTGGAAAAAAAACAGGGGTATGGGGTTCAGGCAGCCAGCCTGAAAGATGAAATTGAACATTTTTTGGGGATTCAGACCGTCACGAAGGTGCGGGTTCTGAACCGTTATGATATCGAAAATATCAGTCCGGCCACTTTTGAAGCGGCAAAAGGGCTGATTTTTTCTGAACCGCCGGTGGACGAATTGTATGAGGATACTTTTCCAAGGATGGAAGGCGCCATTGTATTTTCTGTGGAATATCTGCCGGGCCAGTTTGACCAGCGTGCCGATTCGGCTGAGCAGTGTGTAAAGCTGCTGCAGGAAGAGGAAGCGCCGGTGATTTGTTCGGCAACGACCTATGTGATCGAGGGCGAGCTGAAGGACGGGGAATTGGAAGCAATTCAGACGCTGTGCACCAATCCGGTGGACTCCCGCCTGTCCGGTGAAAATATACCGGAGACATTAGTGACGGTGTTTGAAGAGCCGGAGCCGGTGGCGGTGCTGGAAGGCTTTCGGGAGCTTGCGGCCGAAAAGCTTAAGGCGCTGTATGAGTCTCTGAATCTGGCGATGACGCTGAAGGACTTCGCGCATATTCAAAAGTATTTTGCCGGAGAAGAGCAGCGGGATCCCACGATGACGGAGATCCGGGTGCTGGATACCTATTGGTCGGACCACTGCCGTCATACTACCTTCCAGACGGAACTGGTGGACATTTCTTTCACCGATGGCTTGTATAAGGACGCTATGATGGAGACCTATGAGCAGTATCTTCAGGACCGCGCGGCGATCTTCGCCGGACGGAAGGACAAGTATATCTGCCTGATGGATCTGGCGCTGATGGCCATGCGGAAGCTGAAAAAGGAAGGAAAGCTCGCCGATCAGGAGGAATCCGAAGAGATTAACGCCTGCAGTATCGTAGTGCCGATTCAGGTGGACGGTAAGGAAGAAGAATGGCTGATCAGCTTTAAGAATGAGACACATAATCATCCGACCGAGATTGAACCCTTCGGCGGTGCAGCTACTTGTCTGGGCGGAGCGATCCGTGATCCTCTGTCGGGACGTGCGTATGTTTATCAGGCCATGCGGGTAACCGGTGCCGCAGATCCGACCGTACCGGTATCCGAGACTTTAAAGGGCAAGCTTCCCCAGCGGAAGATCGTTACCGATGCCGCCAGAGGTTACAGCTCCTATGGTAACCAGATCGGTCTGGCTACCGGTTATGTAAAGGAAATCTACCATCCCGATTATGTAGCAAAGCGTATGGAAATCGGCGCAGTGATGGGAGCCGCTCCCAGAGCGAACGTAGTGCGGGAGACTGCGGATCCGGGCGATATTATTCTGCTGATCGGAGGGCGGACCGGCCGGGATGGCTGCGGCGGTGCTACCGGTTCTTCCAAGTCACACACGGAATCCTCTATTGAGACCTGCGGGGCGGAAGTGCAGAAGGGAAATGCGCCTACCGAGCGGAAGATCCAGCGCCTGTTCCGGCGGCCGGAGGTTAGCCGGATGATTAAGAAATGTAATGACTTTGGTGCGGGCGGTGTGTCGGTAGCCATCGGTGAATTGGCGGACGGTCTGCAGATTGACCTGAATATGGTACCGAAGAAATACGCCGGACTGGATGGAACGGAAATTGCCATCTCCGAATCGCAGGAGCGGATGGCGGTGGTAATCGATCCGGAGTATCTGGTACCCATTATGCAATATGTGGCGGAAGAGAATCTGGAAGCCGTACCGGTAGCAGAGGTAATGGAAGAGAAACGCCTGATCATGTATTGGAGAGGCGATTGTATTGTAAATATCAGCCGGGAATTCCTGGATACCAACGGTGCGCGCCAAGAGGCGGCGGTTCGTGTGGTTACGCCGGATAAAGAGGGAAATTTCTTCATGAAAGCAGCACAGGAAGCCACCGCGTCTCCGGTACGGGAGAAGTGGTTATCCGTATTGAGGGATTTGAATGTATGCTCTCAGAAGGGATTGGTCGAGATGTTTGACTCCTCAATCGGTGCCGGAACGGTGCTGATGCCTTATGGCGGCAAATATCAGATGACAGAGACGCAGGCCATGGTGGCGAAAGTGCCCGTGCTTACGGGAGAGACCGATGCGGTAACGATGATGAGTTATGGCTTTGATCCGTATTTATCTTCCTGGAGTCCTTACCATGGTGCGATATATGCGGTGATTTCTTCGGTGGCAAAGATTGTGGCGGCCGGCGGAGATTTTCGTAAGATTCGTTTTACCTTCCAGGAGTATTTCCGCAGATTAGGCGAGGTTCCGGAGTGCTGGGGAGAGCCTTTTGCGGCACTGTTGGGGGCTTATAATGCGCAGCTGGGATTTGGACTGCCTTCGATTGGCGGTAAGGACAGTATGTCCGGGACCTTCCAGGATCGGAATGTGCCGCCGACGCTGGTGTCCTTTGCGGTGTCAACGGGTTCGGACCGCACGGTGATCAGTCCGGAATTGAAGTATCCGGGCAGTAAGCTGGTATGGTTTGCGATCCGGCGCGATCATAAGGAACTTCCGGATTATGAACAGATTGGCCGGCTGTACGATGCGATACATGAGGACATTACGGCCGGACGGATTTTGTCTGCCTATGTGGTAGAACGTAATGGCTTGGCAGAAGCACTGGCTAAAATGGCTTTTGGTAACCGTTTGGGCGTTCAGGCAGACGCTTCTCTGGCCAGAGAGACCTTCTTCGGTGCCGGGTGGGGCGGACTGGTAGCTGAGGTGGCGGCCGGTCAGGAAGACACTCTGCAGGCCGGTGGTGTGGTTATTGGCCAGGTGACGGCAGAGGAAACGCTGGTCTACGGTGATGCGGTAATTTCTCTGGAAGAAGCAGAAAAGGCGTGGACGCAGACGCTGGAGACCGTGTTCCCTACCAGAAAGACAGAAGACCATACTTCCGTGGAACGGGCTCTGTATCAGCAGGGACAGGTAGCAGTCTGCACCCACAAACCGGCACAGCCGACAGTATTTATTCCGGTATTCCCCGGAACTAATTGCGAGGCAGACAGTGCCAGAGCAATGGAGGCAGCCGGTGCTAAAGCGGTGGTAAAGGTAATGCGGAACCGGACCGCGGAGGATATCCGCTATTCCGTAGAGGAATTTGCGAAGGGAATCGGACAGGCACAGATTGTATTCTTCCCCGGAGGTTTTTCTGCGGGTGACGAGCCGGACGGTTCGGCGAAGTTCTTTGCCACGGCCTTCCGGAATGCGAAGATCCAGGAGGAAATTCAGAAGCTTTTACAGGAGCGGGACGGACTTGTACTTGGAATCTGTAACGGTTTTCAGGCGCTGGTTAAGCTGGGACTCGTACCGCATGGTGAAATTGTGCCGCAGCAGGCAGATTCACCGACGCTGACGTATAATACGATTGGACGTCATATTTCCCGGATGAATTATGTGAAGGTGGTTTCGAATAAATCCCCCTGGCTGCAGCTGGCCGAGCTGGGTGGCGTATACTGCAATCCTGCTTCCCACGGGGAAGGCCGCTTTGTAGCCAGTGAAGAGTGGCTGAAAAAACTCTTCGAGAATGGCCAGGTAGCGACCCAGTATACGGATCCGGAAGGAAATGCTACCATGGATGAAGCATGGAATTCCAATGGCTCTTATCTGGCAATTGAGGGCATCACCAGCCCCGACGGACGTGTCCTGGGCAAGATGCTGCACAATGAGCGAAAGGGTGCTTCCGTTGGTATTAATATCTACGGTGAGCAGGATATGAAACTTTTTGAAGCGGGAGTAAAATATTTTCGCTAATTCGGCGATACCCGAATTATCATTCTGAGCGAAGCGAAGAATCGGAAGAGCCGGAGTAAATCGTATACTGGAAAGGATCGCCTATGGTATCCAAAGCAGACCTGCAAGGTTATCAGGATTTCAGCCGCATTCTGTTAAAAGCAAAGGATTATCTATATGTGCTGCCGCACAGTCTTTTGCGTCCTTATGTTGCGAATTACACGATAACGTATCCGGACGGCAATCAGATTTCGGAGAATTATACGGTGATCCCGAATGGCAGTTCCACGCTGGTGTTTTCCTTTGACGGGAACGAAATATATGCCGGCTTGTTTGGGGCGGCTACCAAAATCAATCAAGTGGGAGAGCAGGCGAATAAGCGCAAGGTTCTTTTTATTATCGAATTTTATCCCCATGGACTGTATCCTTTTCTGAAAGAAGACCAGAGCGAGATGAAGGACTGTCTGCTGCCTTTTGAATCGGTGGACCGGATGCTCCATCGCGAGATTTACCAGGCATTTGAGCAGGCGGCGGATGTCTATGCGCTGTTAAGCCAGGTAGATCAGATTCTGCTGGCTTGCATGCAAAATTCTTTCATGAAAAGTGAACTGATTTTGGCGATGGACCGGATTATTACGGAGGGAGGCCGGCTGACAGTGAAGGAACTGGCAGATTCGGTGTATTACAGTGAGCGTCACTTAAACCGGATCTTTCGCCAATTTGTAGGAGTGAATGTGAAAACCTTGTTAAAGCTGGTAAGGGTGAACAAGGCAATCCGGTATTTGCAGGCAAACAGAGGGAGTATTACAAAGACGGCTTATGAGGCAGGGTATTATGATGAGGCACATTTTATTAATGAGTTCAAATCCATCTGTCACATCACCCCCCAGTCCTATATGAAAAACATGTCCGATTTTTACAACGAAATTGCGAAATTCTGATGTAAGATGAAGTCATTGGATCACATCAAATTGGACCTCACAGGCATTGAGAGGCGGGAAAGGAAGATGGACGATGAAGAAAATAGACACGGATGCTCTGGACCAAATTCGGAATTGGATATATCGGAATGGGAGACGGCTGGAAGTCGCGGTCTGGCAATGTGAATTTGAAGGTGGCGGCAGAGAGGCTGTCATAGAAGCGATGAAGCCCTACCAGAATGAGGATGGCGGCATGGGACATGCACTGGAGGCGGATAACTGGAATCCTGCATCCAGCCCTTATACGACCATGATTGCATTGCAGGTACTGGATCGGATTGGCTGGAACGATCCGGCACATCCGGTCCTGCAGGGAATTCTGAAGTTCTTTGAGAGCGGGAAATATTATCAGGATGGGCTTTGGCTGTTCAGCATCCCTTCTAATGATGATTATCCCAGAGCACCCTGGTGGACGTATGATGAAGAGCGAAATAAGACAGAGAGCGAAATAAGACAGAGAGCCTTGGCATTACCGCTTTGACAGCCGCCCTGCTTATGAAATATACGAGCCCGGAATCTGTGCTGCACCAAAAAGCAATGGAGATTGCAGCGAAGTTGTTCGAGACGCTGGAGAGTCTGGCGGAATTTGGTGATATGGGAATGGCAGGATACTGCACTTTGCTTGAAACCATCAAGGAGCGGGGTATGGAAGAGCAGTTTGCATATGAAAAACTGGCAGGTATTCTGTCAGAAAATGTTTACCGGTCCATTGAAAGAGATACGGAGAAGTGGATGTACTATGGGATGCGGCCGTCGACTTGTATTCACACTCCTGAAAGTCTTTGCTATAAAGGGAATGAGGAAATTATCGAAAAAGAATTGGATTATCTGGTCGATACCAGACAGGAAGGCGGCGTCTGGAGCATCCCATGGACGTGGTTTGATCTGATGGAAAAGTATGCCAAGGAATTTGCCATTAGTGAGAATTGGTGGAAGGCAGAGAAAGCGATTGAGAAGCTGGTCTTTTTGAGAAATTTTGCCAGAATATAAGCATATAAAGGTTTAAGCGGTTCATTTTAGGGATGCTGGACATCCCTTTTTTCTATGTTATAATACACCGATACAGTGAACTAGAGCGTAGTATCCGGAAGGAGGCTTGATGATGAAGACAAGAATGACCGAGATTTTGGAAATTGATTATCCGATCCTGCAGGGAGCCATGGCGTGGATCTCCCGGCCGGAACTGGTAGCCGCCGTCTCCAATGCCGGAGCTGCCGGAATATTAACCACCAATTGGGGAGCCGATCAGCTTAGAGAGGATATTCGGACGATCAAAAAATTAACCAATAAGCCGTTTGGCGTCAATACCAATCATGGACTGCGAAACACCGAAGAGCGGGATGAGCTTATTCGCATTATAATAGAAGAAAAGGTTCCTTTTGTTACCATGGGGGCGGGGGATCAGCGGCCATATATTCCCGTCTTTCAAGGTGGCGGGGTAAAAACGATTTGTATCGTTCCCTCCACCAGACTGGCCAAACGAATCGAAGAAGCCGGCGCCGACATGCTGATTATCGAGGGAATGGAAGCCGGCGGGCGGATCGGGACGTTAACCACGATGGCCCTGATGACCAATGTGATTCCGGAAGTAAAGATCCCAGTGTTGGCAGCAGGAAGTATTGTGGATGGCAGAGGTATGGCTGCCGCGATGATCATGGGCGCTGCCGGTATCCAGATGGGATCGCGCTTTTTGTTAGCGGCGGAATGCGGAGCCTATCATCCGGATAATATCCGACAGATTATCGCGGCTACCGACGACGATTGTACGACGATTGGTCTGTCCAGAGGAAAGGGAATGCGAGGGCTTAAGAGTCCATTTTCGGAGAAATATACCCGAATGGAAATTGACGGAGTGCCGACGAATCAATTAAATGAGTTAGCTGCCGATATAAGTCTGAAGGTCGCCAAAGAAGGAATTGGTCCCGATGGGATGAACGGTATTGTACAGGTCGGCCAGGGAGTTGGGCCGCTAAGAAAAATTCAGTCGGCCAGGGAAATCGTGGCAGAAGTTATCATGGAGGCGGAGGATTTGCTCCGAACGGCGCCTTTATTAGTTTAATGAGTGAAAATTAAAGGAGCAGGGATCAAATCAAGCGGTTGTCTTTCAGGAAAGCCGCTTGATTTGATTGTCCATATCGGTTTAAAACATCACCGGAATGTTAATAATAATTTAAAGCGAACTTCACAGGTTCCTACTAGGGTTTTAGCGGGACAATCTTTTTTAGAGGGATGCTGGACATCCTATTTTTCCTATGCTATAATACACGCGGAACAACGTTTTGTTCCATTTAATGAAATACTTGGCAGAACGTTGTATGGCGCATTGCGTCCGCATACCAGTCCTGTCCAATAGAAGATTAAATTCAGGAGGAGAATCAAATGGCAAAATGGGTTTACCTGTTTAAAGAAGGCAGCGCAGACATGAAGAATCTCTTGGGAGGCAAGGGCGCCAATCTGGCAGAGATGACGAATCTGGGTCTGCCGATCCCACAGGGATTTACAGTTACGACGGAGGCTTGTACCGACTATTATAACAGCGGTCAGAAGATCACAGAAGAGATTCAGGGACAGATTTTTGACGCGGTAACAGTCCTGGAGGAGATGCAGGGCAAGAAGTTCGGTGATACGGAAGATCCGTTACTGGTGTCCGTACGTTCCGGTGCCCGTGCTTCCATGCCCGGTATGATGGATACAATCCTGAACCTGGGATTGAATGACACCGCGGTGGAAGGATTTGCCAATAAGACGGGCAATCCCCGTTTTGCATATGATTCCTATAGACGTTTCATCCAGATGTTCTCAGACGTGGTAATGGAAGTTCCGAAGCCTAAGTTTGAGGCAATTCTGGAGGCTGTTAAAGAAGAAAAAGGCGCACAGTACGATACGGACCTGACGGCGGAAGACCTTCAGGAAGTGATTAAGAGATACAAAGCACTTTTCAAGCAGGAGATCGGCTCTGACTTTCCGCAGGAACCGCAGGAGCAGCTGATGGAGGCTGTGAAGGCCGTATTCCGTTCCTGGGACAATCCCCGCGCAATCGTATATCGCCGTATGAACGATATTCCCGGTGACTGGGGTACTGCCGTTAACGTACAGGCAATGGTATTTGGGAACATGGGTGATACTTCCGGTACCGGTGTTGCATTTACCCGTAATCCTTCCACCGGTGCGAACGGCATCTACGGTGAGTATCTGATCAACGCACAGGGTGAAGACGTGGTAGCCGGTATCCGTACTCCCCAGCCGATCACCAGACTGGAGCAGGATATGCCGGAGTGCTACCGGCAGTTCATGGAAATTGCAAACAAGCTGGAGAATCACTATCGGGATATGCAGGACATGGAGTTCACCATTCAGGAGGGCAAGCTGTTCTTCCTGCAGACCAGAAGCGGTAAGAGAACGGCTCCGGCTGCTCTGCAGATTGCCTGTGATCTGGTAGATGAAGGCAAGATTACACCGAAAGAAGCCGTCCTGCGTATTGATGCGAAGTCTCTGGATCAGCTGCTGCATCCTACTTTTGACCCGGCGGCCCTGAAGGCAGGCCAGGTAATCGGCTCCGCACTGCCGGCATCCCCTGGCGCTGCTGCCGGTAAGGTATACTTCACGGCGGACGATGCTAAGACACACCACGAGGCTGGTGAGAGAGTGATTCTGGTTCGCCTGGAGACCTCCCCTGAAGATATCGAAGGGATGCATGCGGCAGAGGGTATCCTGACTGTTCGCGGCGGCATGACCTCCCACGCGGCAGTAGTAGCCCGTGGCATGGGTACGGCTTGTGTATCCGGCTGCGGCGAGATCAACATTAACGAAGAAGCGAAGGTATTTACCCTGGGCGGAGAGACGATCCACGAGGGTGACTATATTTCCCTGGATGGCTCCACCGGTAAGATTTACGTGGGAGACATTCAGACCATCGAGGCATCCGTATCCGGTAACTTTGGACGGATCATGGGGTGGGCTGACCAGTTCCGCACCCTGAAGGTGCGTACCAATGCGGACAATCCTGCCGATACTGCCAATGCGGTGAAGCTGGGAGCCGAAGGCATCGGCCTGTGCCGTACGGAGCATATGTTCTTCGAGCCGGAGCGTATTCCGAAGATCCGGAAGATGATCCTTTCTAAGACCCAGGAAGCCAGAGAGGCGGCTCTGATGGAGCTGCTGCCCTTCCAGAAGGCAGACTTTAAAGGAATGTACGAGGTGCTGGAAGGCCGCCCGATGACCGTGCGTTATCTGGATCCGCCGCTGCATGAGTTTGTTCCGACTGCAATAGAGGATATTGAAGCCTTAGCGATAGACATGGGGATGACGGTGGCAGAGGTAAAAGCGATCTGCGACAGTCTCCATGAGTTTAACCCGATGATGGGCCATCGTGGCTGCCGTCTTTGCGTTACCTATCCGGAGATCGCTAAGATGCAGACCCGTGCGGTAATGGAAGCAGCGATCGAGGTAAAGGCGGAGAAGGGCTATGACATCGTTCCGGAGATCATGATTCCTCTGGTAGGCGAGAAGAAAGAGCTGAAATTCGTGAAGGATATCGTGGTAGAGACCGCAGAAGCTGTGAAGAAAGAGAAGAACTCCGACATCCAGTATATGATCGGTACCATGATCGAGATTCCCCGTGCAGCTCTGACAGCCGATGAGGTAGCTGAGGAGGCAGAATTCTTCTCCTTCGGTACGAATGATCTGACCCAGATGGCTTTTGGCTTCAGCCGTGACGATGCAGGCAAGTTCCTGGATGCTTACTATAAGGCTAAGATCTATGAGTCCGATCCCTTTGCAAGACTGGATCAGACCGGCGTTGGCCAGCTGGTAGAGATGGGTGCTAGGAAGGGCCGCCAGACCCGCCCGAATCTGAAGCTGGGTATCTGCGGTGAGCACGGCGGAGATCCGTCTTCCGTAGAGTTCTGCTATAAGGTCGGCCTGGATTATGTATCCTGCAGCCCCTTCCGTGTTCCGATTGCCAGACTGGCGGCGGCACAGGCAGCGCTGAACCATCCGAGGTAAGCTGAAATAACCTTGTAAACAAGAGGAATAAATATTTTTCGCAATAAAAAGCGTAATAAAACAGACAGGATACCTCCTGCACGGTAAAATATTAAGAAAGATATTTTCCGCACAGGAGGTATTTAACTTCTGTTGGGGTTAAAAAGGAAAAACCACGTCTTATTTTTATCTATTTATAAAAAGCACCTTGTTAAAGCCATTTATTACATGGAAATGGAACGATGAAAAAAAATAATATAAAGTATACTTTTAAATACTACTTGCTTTTTCCCTTGTTAGGTGGTTGCAAAATGTGTATAATAGGATTATTACAAGTTGTAAAATTAAGAAGATACTTTTTGCGTACTGCATAAGGGATAACGAAAAGGAGCCTTACGAGAGGATAAAAAAGGAGGAAAATGGAGGATGAAAATGTCTCGTGGAGAAGAAAAGGTTATGAAAGTGATTTGGTATTTTGAAGCAAAAGGAGAAGAGCTTGTCAATCTGGCAAAGGTTCTCGAAGAAGTGAATTTGACATGTGAGATACAGTGGAAGAGTCAGACCGCTTCAACATATCTGACGCGTCTTACCCAAAAGGGTTATCTTTGTATGTGGCGCGAGGGAAGAGGCTTTTACTATCAGAGCCTGATTAATCAAAAGGATTATCTTGAAGGTCTTTTTCAAGATCTTTCAAGCTTTTGGTTTAATCGTGATCCGAAGGCTCTCCAAGCAGCCATAAGCGAGTGGATGGATAGCGGCCGCTGATAAGTAAAAAGGAAAATCTAAAGCATATGGCCATGGCCAGGATTCTTTCTGAACTTTAAGTATATCAACTTTAAAGACAGCTGACAGTAGATACATCACACTGTCAGCTATTTTTATACAAGGTCAGTTAAACGGAAATCCTCATTCTTTGGCATGAATGAGGATTTACATTTTTTGATGGTGGCTGAATAGCACTGAGCATGATATAGTAGACCCATGAAAAACGAACGAATCGAGAAAACAAAAAGCTGCCCCGTCTGTGGAAAAGCCGAAGGGCAGATGAAAAATGGACGAAATCGCTCCGGGACGCAGACATATATTTGCAGGTTCTGCAAGAAAGTGTACACGCCGGAGCCAAAAGGCCGCGCCTACAATGTGGAAACCAGGAAGTTGGCGATCAAAATGTACTATTCCGGTGTGAGCGGCAGAGGCGTGGGCAAGGCATTAGGCATGAATAAAGGCAACGTCTATAACTGGATTAAAAAACCCCAATAATTTTGTGAATAACTCATTTTCAGTTTTAGAACTGGACGAGTTGCATTGGTTCATTTACACCAAATTATTGAGTTTGGTGCTTGTACAGCGGAGCCGATGCCTTGCGCGGAGGCTGGAAATGCTGCAGGTGGTGGTTGCTTTTCAAAAGAAGGAGACGAATATTATGGTAAACTCTACAATTAAGCAAAAAATCATAGAAGCTTTTTGCGATTTATTGCAACAGTATTCATTTTCTGCCATTAAAGTTACAGATATTATTTCAAAGGCCAGAATAGCGCACATGTCCTTTTATCGCAATTATCAGGATAAATATGATCTGGTTGAGTCACTCTGTTTTGAAGATTTTAATGTATTCGTTAAAATATATGGTAAAAATGCCCTATGGAAAGAAATAGCAATATCGATATTACTTACCATAAAGAATAACCCAGTCTTTTATCGTAAGCTCTGCACGGATGACTCCTCCATGCGGTGCGTAATGACCGCATTGGCGAGAGTATCCCGCGAACATACCGACAATATAGCGGCTAAATGTACATATGCCGTTTGGGAAGCTGTATTGCAAAACTGGGCTCAAAACAATTTCAAAGAATCAATAGATGAGACATATTGGACCTTAGTAACAAACCTTCCTCTTTGTGAGGCGCTGTCCGGTGATGAGCTTGAAAAAGCTGTGGGCCAGTACGAGTGCAAATCATTAAGTAGCTTTAGAGAAAAACAGCTTTAACTATAATATCCGAAGGCTTTCGTTTTTATGTAAAGAAAACCTTCGGTTCATACTATTGAGTCATAATGGCTGTATGCAGGCAGGGAGATTAAAAGATGGAATAGGCACAAAAATGTTATAAAAGTCAGATGCCGTAACATTAAACGGAAAAAGCAGATTTATTATATCTTGAAAGACCGTTTATTTTTAATTATAATAAAAACGCAAAAGAAAAAGTTATTTCTCAGTAACAAGGTTCTTTTATTCTAATTAAATGAAAAATTAAAAAAGTATATTGTACAAATATTCATTTATCTATTATAAAACGTGTCAAAAAACAAATTTATAGAAAATAAGTACCGCTTTGCAGGAAAAATCTTTCGTGTATCCACATATCAAAAATGAGCCAAATAAGTGTAAGACCTTCACGGCTGAGTATAATTCGTGAGGATTAAAAATTGAACCTAATATAACAAGGAAGGAGTAAAGAAAATGAACACAAAGAACAAACCTTATCCAAATCGAGCTCCTAAGAAGTATCCTAACAAGGATCTTCATGGGCGTGTAAGATTCCTGAATTTACAGTACAAGGATTTTAAACGCTATCAGAAGTTTTGGGTTGACCTGTTTGGCTGGGATATGTTTGAGCTTCCCGAAGCGGCAGGAGGACAAAAGCCTGGCAGCAGCGCGCCATCGTTGTTGACTGCTACCGGTCCTAGCTATGAAACATGGGAGGGCGTTGTACCTGGACACATGAACATTATTGCCGGCTATGCAGGCGATGATGCAGAGGAGTTAGAGATCAGCTACACCATGGAAATACACATGGATGAGCCTATTGTAAAGACTGCGGATAGAGTCTTAAAGTACGGCGGCAGCGTTTACGGTGAAATCCCGGAGGATAAAGAAGGCTGGGGCGCAGGCGGACGTTTCGCGGTTAAAGACCCAAATGGCAACATCTGGGGCCTGTGGAGATGCCCAAGCTCACGTACATGGGATGAAGCCGAGGCCGGCTGGGATAAAGACTGAACCAAATAAAAATTAAGGAGATAAGAAAATGAAATATATTTATACATGTTTTAAATGTGGATTTCCTTTTGCGCTTGAAGAGGCCGACTGTCCGGAAAACTGCCCATCCTGCAGCGCATCAAAGGATCAGTATCTTGTAGAACCCTGGAATGGAAGCATCGAGGCAAGACGTATTCACGTAGATCCACCGGACCCGGACCCGAACTGGAATAAGTATGACGTATCCTATCATCACCCTAAACACTTCCCGGAGAAAACAAGGCATGGTAGAGTACGCCGGTTTGTAGTGGAGTATGATGATGCGAAGGTGACAAAAGACTTTTACGCAGATGTATTTGACTGGGATATCATTCCGGTTGAGTGCGATCAGGATAAGGAAGATCCTCTCATGTTCGCAGCTACAGGCCCCGGATCCCCCAACTGGGAGCCCAAATTTGCATCTTTTGGCTATGGTTTTCTAAAACCCAGGAAGAGCGATGATACCGGCAAGAACCCCCGCTTTGTGGTGGAGGTAGACAATATAGATGAGATGCTGGGCAAGGTTGAGGGCTATGGCGGCAAGGTACTTAAGGCCAAGTACGAAGTAGACGGTAACCTCTATGCGGTATTAGAGGATAGCGAGGGTAACGCATTCTATATTTGGCAGACGCCAGACGATGTGACCTTCGATGAACCCGAATCACAGAACTTTTATAAATGGGAGAGAAAGCCCATGTAGAGAGATTTATTCTAAAATCATAGTGGCACAAGGAGTAAAGCAATGAAATGTTTAGTTTGTGATTTAGGGGGCAGTTCCGTAAAATATGCTCTAGTGAACGAAAACGCTGTTTTAGAGTATTCCGGTAAGGTGGCTGCACCGCTTGGCTCCGTGGATGATTTCATAAAATCTATTGGTAAACTTTATGACCGATACAAGGACGAGATAGAGGGGATCGCCCTGAGCTTACCGGGAGTCATTGATGTGGACTCTGGTGTTCATTACGGCTCGGGCGTTTATTCCCATCTTCTTGAGGGGAAGAACGTCCGGGAGCTCATTCAGGCCCGCTGCCCGGTAAATGTTTCACTTGAAAACGACGGAAAGTGCGGCGCTCTGGCTGAGGCATGGAAGGGTGAACTTGCGGGCGTAAAGGATGGCGCAGTAATCATCTTGGGTTCCGGAATTGGTGGCGGTCTCATAAAGGACGGAAGAATTCACAGAGGAAGAAATCTTACGGCCGGTGAGTTTTCTTTCATGATTACAGGCCGTGATGGCAGCATGATGGATGCCGCTTGGATGAGCGTTGGGATGTTGGGTATTACATACAAGACCTGTAAACTTAAGAATCTTGATTTTTCTGTTCAGGATAGTGGCGTGATGATTGCTGGTTTTGATAGGGAATTTGGAAATAGATATGCGAAATATGATGAGGTGCCCAAGAAAATCAAGGCGGACGGAAAGCAGTTTTTTAAATGGCTTGAAGAAGGCGATGAGATTGTAGCGGACATATACCAGGAGTTTTTGCACTCATTGGCAATTCTAATTGAGAATGTCCAGGTCTGCTACTCACCTGAGCGTATTGTTATAGGTGGGGGATTAAGTGGTGTTAAGAGGCTGTTTCCGGATTTGCAGAATGAAGTCCGGGCACTGTGCGCCTCTTGCGGAATTGCGGATGCCATGAAGGCAGAACTGTGTCTCAGCAAATACCTGGATGAATGTAACATCCTTGGCGCGATGTACAATTACATTCAGCAACATGGAGGATAAACCGCATTTTGAGTTTTTAGCTTTTAATAGTATTAGTACGGAAATAGTCATAAGAGAGGAGCAAAACTAAATGGCAGAAAAGACGACGTACCCACACCCGAACAGAGCACCCAAGAAATTCACCGAAAAGAGTCTGCACGGCCGTACCAGATGCATGGTATTTACCTATAAGGACCTGCATCGTTTCATGAATTTCTATATCAACGTGTTTGGCTGGGATATGATTGAAACGCCGGAGGCGGCCAGCGGAAAACCCGCGGGCGACCCGCATCCGGGTCTACTCATAGCGACCGGCCCTGCACAGTACGACTACGAGGGCGTCACGCCTGGCCACATGAACCAATTCACCCATTGGGCCCCCGGAGCGCTTGAACCGATAGGGCCTTTTATGGAAATTGACATGGAGCGTCCGCTGGAGGAGACGATACAGGGGATGCTGGATCATGGCGCAAAGCTCATCTTGGACAAGAGCAAGTCCGCGCTGGCAAAGCCTCTGGATGACAGCAAGCAGAGCTGGCAGCCGCATGCGGTCATTGAGGACCCCGCGGGAAATTATTTGTATCTGTGGAAATGCCCGTCCTCCCGCACCTGGGACGAGCTTGAGACAGAATATGATACCGAGTAACAGCGGAAAAAGAAATTTAGAAAGGAGCAGATAACAATGAAGAAAATTTACACATGTTTTGCATGCGGGTTTCCCATTGCGTTTGAGGAGACAGAAGTTCCCCCGGCGTGTCCCGGTTGCGGAGCGCCTAGATCGCAGTTTCTGGAGGAACCTTGGTGCGGTAGCATCGATAAGAGAAGGATCCATGTCGATCCCCCTGAGGTTGACCCTAACCGCGACCCCTTTGACATTTCCTTCCATCCCGCAAAGGATTTTACGCCGCGCAAGGGCGACGGCCGCGTCCGCAGATGGATAATGAGCTATAAGAAAGGGCAGGCGGCGGAGATGCGCTCTTTTTATGAGGATATCTTTGGCTGGGATATAATTGAGACAGAAAATTCCGACGCGGAAAATCCTATTATGTACTGCGCAACCGGCCCGGGCACACCGGACTGGGAGCCTCGAGTATGTTCCTTTGGCTATGGTTTCTTAGTGCCTGAGGAGGAGGGAAAACCTACGGCGAGCTTTGTGGTCGAGGTAAAGGACATTTTAGAGACGGTCAGGCTTGCTGAGCAGTATGGCGGCAAGCGGATAAAGGATAAATTTACTGTCGAAGGCGATGATTATGCTATTGTAGAGGATTCTGAGGGAAATCTGGTTTATCTCTGGGAATTAAAAGATGTGGTTCCTGATTACTGCATAAACCCTGTGACAAAGACAGGCGCACAATAAGGCGCATTTCAATTAGAGGTTAAAAAGTATGTTCAGTAAAAATTTTTTATGGGGCGGCGCTACAGCTGCCAATCAGTTTGAAGGCGCTTGGGATGTTGACGGCAAGGGACCTTCTGTTCCGGATATGTGCACGAACGGAGAAAGAGACCGTTCGAAGCGGATCACACAGGAGATACGTCCGGAGTACTTGTACCCAAGTCATGAGGCTGTCGATTTCTACCACCATTACAAGGAGGATATAGCGCTGATGGCTGAAATGGGCTTCCGCTGTTTTAGGATGTCAATGAACTGGCCGCGCATTTTTCCTACCGGTATGGAGGATACGCCTAATGAAAAAGGGCTGGAGTTCTATGACCGGGTCTTCGATGAATGTAAAAAATACGGAATAGAACCGCTGGTGACCATATCTCACTACGAGATGCCGTATGCCTTGGCAAGCAGTAAGAATGGCTGGCTTTCAAGAGAGACCATCACGTACTTTATGCGCTACGTTGAGACTATTTTTGAAAGGTACAAGGATAAGGTCAAATACTGGCTTACATTTAACGAAATAAACGCCGGACAAATGCCATTGGGGGATATAATCTCTACAAGCATGGTCTCTGGTTATGAGGGGCCTGTTGATAAGATTCAGCATACGGAGCAGGAGCGGTACCAGGCGTTGCACCATCAGCTTGTGGCGTCGGCAATGACCGTACAGCTTGCGCATAAAAAGTATCCGCAGTATTTTTTGGGCAATATGATGACCTTTGTGGTTGGCTACCCCATGACCTGTGATCCTAAAGATATCCTGATGGCGAAGCAGTATATGCAGCAGACGGACTGGTATTGCTGCGATGTACAAATTCGCGGAAGCTACCCATATTACGCTGAAAAAATGTGGCGTGACAGGAACGTTAAGCTTCAAGTCTTGCCTGGTGATTTAGATATCCTAAAGGAGGGAACGGTAGATTTCATGACCTTCTCCTACTATATGTCTATATGCATCGGACACGATGGAAAGAAAGACGGCGTTAGTGGAAATCTGACAGGCGGCTTTAAAAATCCTTATCTGAAATCGAGCGATTGGGGTTGGCAGATTGATCCGGTTGGCCTTAGGTATGCATTAAATGAAGCTTATGACCGCTATCATATTCCTATTATGATAACAGAGAACGGGCTGGGCGCACTGGATAAAATTGCCGGTGATGGCGCGATTCAGGACAGTTACCGAATCGACTATATGCGAAAGCATATCGAACAGATGGAACTGGCGACAGAGGATGGTGTCGATCTAATGGGCTACACTTGCTGGGGCTGCATAGACCTTGTCAGCTTGACTACCGGCGAAATGAGAAAACGATATGGCATGATCTTTGTGGATAAGTACGATGACGGCACCGGAACCTTGGAGCGGCATAAAAAAGATTCCTTCTACTGGTATCAACGTGTAATTCAGTCAAACGGAAAAGAGCTGTAAACAAAAGAGGCAGGTAAAGATGAAAATTCGTATTCTCTTCAGACAAATTCAGCAGGTGCCGGTGGAAAACCGCGAGAAGCAGCAAGAGTTGGAACACCGGAGTGACTTGTCGGCAGTCCGCATGGGATTACCATTACCAATGCGTTATCGCCCGTTTACCGGTAATATGGACTCCCAAATTCGCATACACGAAAGGGAGTATCGTTCTATTGCGGAATTTACCAGGCTGCACGTAATGTGGGAGAAAGATGAGGAATGTCAGCAAATCGCTAATGAATGGGAGCGTTGTTATAACTGGCAGCGTCAGGAGATTCTCTATGTAGCCGATCCAAGCGATCCAATCATTCCCTGGATACAAATGGCGGCGGAGCAGGGAAGACGCTTCGTTATACCGTAAATCCAAACTATAAGATGGCTAAGGATCAAGAGACTGCAGGTGGGGTGTGATATGAAAATTGTTTACCGGCAGACACACCATTTGAAAAATGGCTTCAGGAGATTGAGCTTGAGCGCGAAACTGATGAGGAAGAGGCAAGGCTTGGTCATCCTCTTCCTCGCCGTTACCGGTATTTTTCAGGGATGGAGCGTACTCAGACAAGAGTGCGCCAACGTGTTTATAATGACTTCGAAGAATTCGGAAAAATGTTTGAAGAATGGGCGGATGATGAGGTCTGCCAGAAGATCGAGGTGGATCGGCATAACTATTACAACTGGGAGCGGGAGGAACTTCTATATGTTGATGAACCTTTAAACTTAGAAGACCTCAAAAGGGAGCTCCTTGAGCAGGGCAAAGAAATAGCAAAGATCTATCAGAATAAATGATATGCTTTTATGCTTTGTATTGAAAGGGGGCATAGGATTGGAAGAGGTGGTTCTAAGGGCCAAAAACATGTTTAAGGATTTTGGCGCCACCAAGGCAGTTGTGGACGTCACCATTGAAGTCCGCAAGGGATGTGTTCTTGGGCTGGTTGGAGAAAATGGATCAGGGAAATCTACGCTATCCAGTATGATAGCGGGGGTATATCCTCCAACAAAGGGTGAAATGACATATCTGGGCAAGGAATACAAACCCAAGTCAGTACTGGACGCCAGGAAATCCGGCATACAGTATCTTACCCAGGAGCAGGGTACTATCGATGGGATGACCGTTGCAGAAAACATATTCCTTGGGGAGGAAGCGCAATTCTCGAAATTTGGAAATGTGAACATGCGCAAGTTGAATCAGCATGCTCGGGAAATACTCAATAATAACGGCCTTGATTATGTGGATCCGTCCAAGCCAATTGAGTACTATTCGTTTGAGGACAGGAAAATGATTGAGACAGCCCGGTCGCTTAGTCAACAGCCGAACATACTGATTATCGACGAAACCACGACAGCGCTATCTCAAAAAGGCCGTGACAGAATCTATGAAATAATTGCCGAGCAAAAGGAAAAAGGAACAGCGGTAGTCATAATTTCTCACGCTTTAGATGAAATAGAGATGCTGTGTGACGAAGTGATGGTACTGCGCGATGGCGCATATATCGATACGATCCGCGGAGATGAAATAAACCCGCAGATCATGCGTCAAAAGATGATCGGCAGAGAGCTCGGCGGTTTATATTACCGAGGAGACGTTGAGAGCACTTACGAGGAAGAGGTGGTACTCTCAGTAGAAAACCTGTCTGTGGGCGGTCTGTTTAGCGGTATAAGCTTTGACCTTCACAAGGGCGAAATCCTTGGTATTGGCGGACTTAGCGAATGTGGCATGCACGAATTGCTTAAAACCGTGTTTGGGGCGATTAAGCCCACATCTGGAACAGTACGTATTATCGAGGGAGGCATACACCTGACAAGCACTGCAGTTTCGGTAAAAAACAAGGTAGCATACATACCTAAGGATCGTGACAAGGAATCCCTTTTTCAAGCCACTAGTATAAAAGATAACATAGTTGCAGTTTCGCTGGATAATCTCAAAACAGGGATGTTCATTTTGCCGAAGGCGGAGAAAAAGATGGCAAATGAAGAGGCCGCGAGAATGGAAGTCAAGATGCAGAATGTGGAACAACTGGCAAGTGACCTTTCCGGTGGTAACAAGCAGAAAGTTGTTCTTGCAAAATGGCTGGCGAATAATACCAAGATATTTATTATGGACTGTCCGACACGAGGAATCGACGTCGGCGTCAAAGCCAAGATTTACAAGCTTATGGATGATCTGAAGCATCAGGGAATATCCATTTTGATGGTTTCTGAGGAGATGATCGAGCTGATTGGTATGGCAGACAGGATTATTACGATCAAGGGCGGCAAACAGACCCGGGAATTTATCCGATCAGCGAATCTCACCGAAGCGGACATCATTGAAGCAATTGTGTGATAATAGGAGGTTGCTGCGAATATGCGCAAACAATTTAGAAAAATTGTCCCACTTGCGGGACTGGTAATACTAATTGCAGTGTTCTCCCTTACTACGGACGGCAAATTTACCAGTGCGAACAATATTAGAAGCATTATTATGCAGTCGGCTATTGTGCTGGTCGCGGCCGTAGGAACAGTTTTTGTAATGGCTCATAATAACTTGGACTTCTCCTTAGGGGGAGCCTGCGCCTTCAGCAGTGTGGCGGCTTATCTGATTTCCGGCGGAAACATGTATTTGTTCTTTATTCTGTGCATTGTGTTCGGTGTTCTTTGCGGTCTGCTCACTTCTCTAATTCATATAAAGGGGCGGGTGCCGGCATTTATGGCCGGAATGTGTATCATGTTTGCAGGACGCGGAATTGCACAGACCGCGGTTGCATCAAGAAGCATGCTCCTGGTTTCGGCAACAAAATTAAATAACCTGTGGGTCTTCATTGCGATCATAGCGGTTGTATTTACGATCGGATTCATACTGTTTAACTACACAAAGATCGGCAAATATCAAAAACTTATCGGCACAAACCCCAAAGCCGCAGAATTGAGCGGAATTAGTATATCCAAATATAAAATGCTGGCCTTTATAATAAGTGGTGTGACGGTAGGTATTGCTGCCTGGCTGACAATTATAAGAAGTGGTTCTGTGAGTGCAAATACCGGGCTTAACTTGGAGATAGATGTTCTCCTGGCTCTTAGTCTGGGAGGAATACCTATGTCAGGCGGCTCGGCTACAAAAATGCGATCCGTATTCATTGGTACTTTGATTTACTTCATTCTCAATAACGGCCTGACCCTTTGGGGATTGAACGCAAACTATGTAGATATCGTCAAAGCTGCATTCTTCCTGTTTACTGTTACAATTTCCATCGACCGCTCTCAGAAAACCCTGATAGAATAGCCGATGGGATTTAAGAAAGAACTATAATAAAAGAGGATAAAGGAGAATAAAAAATGAAAAAATTAATTTCCATGTTCCTGATAGTAGCAATGCTGTGCACGTTTGCGGCATGCGGCTCTTCTGCTGATGCGGGAGGAACCTCCCCAAGTAGCAGTAACCCCGCCGGCGATACAACCACGGATAGCGGCACCGATAAATATAAAATTGGTATGATCTGGTACGGAAATACCGATGCCATGGGCGGAACCTTCTACGCATGGGCAAACCGCGCTGCGGAAGTTCTGGATGTCGAACTCGTATGGGCGCTGGGCAGCTATACCACTGCCGACGAGCTTGCTGACTGTGAGAACCTGATAAACGCAGGCTGTGATGCGATCTACTTCATCCCGATGGATACAGCCGCAAACCTGCAGCTTGGTAATGCCTGTCAGGAAGCGGGCGTTTTCTGGGCAATTAGTAACAGGGATATTATTGATAAAGAGATCTATGAGGCTGTTTATGCAAATCCGTATTTCGTAACTCATATTTATGATAACAGCTACGATGTTTGTAAGGACATGGTAAAGGTTCTTGCGGACGAAGGGTATACCAAGGTCTGCATGATCTCTGGTGATCCGACCGATGCAATGATGGTTGACAGAAATGCCGGCTTCACAGACGGCTGTAAGGAATATGGAATTGAGATCCTGGGAACCTTCCAGAGTTCCACCGATTCCGCTGTTATCGTTGATGGCGTATCAAACTTCCTGACGCTCTATCCTGAGATGGAAGCTATTCTTGCGGTTTCAGGTACCGCTGGGGTTGGCGAGGCCATAATTTCTACCCTCGAAGGCTCCGGAAAAGAGCAAGGCTCAATCAAAGTTGCGGCTTTCGACACCTTTAGCGGCAACGAAAAGGCGTTTGAAGATGGATGGCTTGTTGCTTCCTGCGGCGGCTATACCAGCGAATGCCTCGTATCCTTCCTATCACTTATAAACAGGGTAAAGGGCAATGAAGTTTCAGATTCAGTCACTACCCTCACGCTTGCTCCGCTGCTCATAACCAGTGCCGAAGAAATGGAGATATTCTCCCAGTATGTTGACAACCCTGAGGTTTTTCTTTACAGTGACGAGGTCATCAAGAGCTTGGTGGGTCCGGATGTTACCGCTAATGATTATCAGGCTATTCTGGATGACTGGAGCATCGAATTTGTTAAGAAAGCAGTCGGTATAGAATAAAGAATATAGATACACGCGGAATTTTAATCGAGTATTGAGGTAAAATCAATGAAAAATGTGTATAAGGTTGTAAAAAATTATGCTGTATCGGTTGCAGTACCGGTGCTGCTGATCGTTCTGGTGTTGTTAATTTCACCGGAAACACGATCCTGGGCAGCGATTTGGTCACTGCTTAAGCAGGGATTTGCCCCAGCCATTCTTGGCTGGGGGGTCCTGTTCAACATGAAGGCAGGGAACTGGGATTTCTCTATTGGAGCCAGAATTGTGCTAACTACTATTATTGCAGGTAATCTCGCGGTTGATTTCAATCTTGGCATTTTGGGCTTTACAGTATTATGCATTGTCATTTCTTTTATCTTTGGCATAATAGTCGGAGGCGCTTATCTGCTGCTTAACATCCCGACGCTGATGGTATCGATCGGCTGTATGCTGCTTTTTGAGAGCATTACACGAATTATCTACGGCGGGCGCGGGATACATTTTAACTCGTCGTATATGATTCTTGGCAACATTCCTTATAACATTATCGTGTTTGTGCTTTGCTTTGCGCTTGCCACCGTCTTATATTACAGAAGGAAATACGGCTATAACGTGCGCGCAGTAGGCAGTAATCCAATCGTTGCCCAGGCAAACGGAATCGATGCAAGAAAGACCAAGGCGATGGCAATGGTTCTCTCGGGTCTATTTGTAGGACTTCATGCGGTTCTCAATATGAGTACCACCGGCGTAACTGCCGCCGTTCCAGGTACTATGGGAAGCGCAGCGGCGGTATTTGATGCCATGATGTGTGTAATGATTGGTATGTCTATCTGCGGAAAGGGAAGCATGATATTTGCAATTTATGCGGGAGCAATATCAGCGCAGATTATAAAAATGGGCATGATGGCTATTGGGGTTCCAACGACATTCAATAAGGTAATTATCGGCACGTTTGTCGTGGTATTTATGATTGCGTCATCACGCTCGGATCTCTTTGAAAAGCTTGGCGGAATCTTTCGACGTAAGGCTGAGATTAAGGCGTAACGCCACTTCCATCTCCCGGCAGGCATAATGCCCCTGTGATTATGTAAAGCAAAAGAGCTTACTCAATTTGGTAGGCTCTTTGTTTTTGGCTTCGTAGAGGATGATACAAGAGGTTGTGATCCCGGCGATATTGGTACTGGTTATATATGGT